>Ga0206125_10002584_pt1 | contig 18732 bp, 14 predicted proteins | sample Helgoland_Spring_4_FD_148598 | JGI IMG/M metagenome (GOLD analysis project Ga0206125, IMG submission 148598) | Pelagic subsurface seawater microbial communities from Kabeltonne, Helgoland, North Sea - Helgoland_Spring_Bloom_20160331_1 | ecosystem: Environmental > Aquatic > Marine > Epipelagic ... | reverse complement strand
CCAAAACGGCTCTTCAACCGTCCCCGACCAGCTCCGCGCATTGACCCCTCAAGGCCGACAGACTTGCATACAGCAAGCCAAAAAGGTCCACCCCCAAAAAGACCACCGCCTTGTGGCCTCGAGCGCCATTCGCACCATTCAGACAGCGGGACTCATCACAGAAGTCTGGACAGAAGCCGGGACCGGCGAGGTTCCCACCATAGAAATTGAAGAGCGCGGATATCTTGCAGAACCCTCAGTATTAATGGACATTACAGCAACCTCTGATGAACGGTTCCGAGGACTCTGGATTGTAGGGCACAACCCTGGAATAAGCGCCCTTGTATCGGTGCTTACAGGAGGATATATGGGCCTGACCACTGCTGACCTTGTTCATCTGAAACTGAACATCAGCCGCTGGGCTGACCTGCACGCAAACTGCGGAGAAGTCGCCGTGCGATACGCGCCGCAAGAAGCTTAATTTGACCCCATGGATTCATCACTTCCCGGGCGCAGTTCTGAGAGCACCCATCCCTTCAAAGCAGATTTTTGGACTTTGAGGCGTTTGGCAGGTGCATGTGGCACGGCCATTTTAATCGGTGGGATGGTGCGGTTTTCTGACCTTACAGCGTACCTCATCATCTCCATCGCCCTGAGCTTTATCGGTCGGCCAATCGTGAACTTGATCGACCGCATCAACATCGCTGGAAAGACGCCAGGCCCTGGTTTGGGGGCCTTTATTGCACTGTCTGTGATGTTCACCGGATTTTCCTTGCTGGTCAACCTGTTTGTACCACTTGTGGCTGTGGAAGCCCAAGTGGTGGCTGACTTAGACTTTCAAAGGATTGCGCAACGCATCGAACAGGAATTGTCTGGTTTTGCTCCCTTGATCAGCACGACTGGGACAGACCCCTTTACTTGGCTTGATGCATCCACTTTGGGATCAGGACTCTCTTCTGTTCTAGGCCCATCTGGCCTTGGCGGAATCCTCGGCAGCACCTTGTCTGCCCTCAGCGGACTTGTAGTGGCCCTGTTTAGTGTGGCCTTCATGACCTTTTTCTTTTTAAAGGACCGCAACCTCTTCCCCAGCATCGTGCAGGCCTTGACACCAGAAGAATACACCGAACGCATTCAACGCATCCTCACCAACTCCACAGCCCTGCTCACCCGGTATTTTGTGGGATTGGCTGCCCAAGTAGCCATCATCACCACTGTGATTACCGGAGGGCTGCTTATTCTCGGTGTTCCCAATGCCTTTTTAATCGGGTTTCTCGCCGGACTGCTCAACCTCATTCCCTACGTTGGTCCTCTGGTGGGAGCCGGGCTGGGACTGGGCATCATCCTGACCACCCATTTGCAATTCCCAGAGATCTGGAGCCTTCTGGGAAAAGCCGGAGCCGTATTTCTATTGGCGCAACTGGTCGACAACCTCTTTACACAGCCTGTGATTTTTGCGGGAAGCGTGAAAGCACATCCATTGGAAATCTTCCTGTTGATCTCTATTGCGGGAAGTTTGGCGGGCATCACCGGCATGATTTTGGCCATTCCTGCATATTCCTTGTTGCGTGTTGTAGCCAAGGAGTTTCTGAGTGGATTTAAAGTCGTTCAATCCCTGACAGATCAGCTTTGAAAACAAGGGGAGAAAAAGATTAAGGATTCTCTCTTCACCTGCGAAGGAATAAGTTTACCTTAGAACCCCGTATGCACGCGACTACGGGAAAGGCCAAGGCCACCAAATATATATTCGTCACTGGAGGCGTTTCTTCCAGCTTGGGCAAGGGAATCATCAGTGCTTCCTTAGCGAAGCTGTTGCAAGCCCGTGGGATGAAGGTGACCATCCAAAAACTGGATCCTTACATCAACATCGATCCAGGCACACTGAACCCCTACGAGCACGGAGAATGCTACGTCACAGATGACGGAGCAGAAACCGATTTGGACCTGGGGCACTATGAAAGGTTCCTCAATGTGTCCACATCGCAGGCCAACAACATCACGACCGGCCGCATCTATCAAAGCGTGATCGACAAGGAGCGCCGGGGAGAATACCTCGGACGCACAGTGCAGATTATTCCCCACATCACCGACGAAATCAAACGTTGCATTCAAATTCTGGGAGAAGGAGATCAATATGATTTCGTCATCACAGAAATCGGAGGAACGGTAGGTGACATAGAGTCTTTGCCCTACATCGAGGCTGTGCGTCAAATGCGCTGGGAACACCCCAAAGACACCCTGGTCATCCACCTCACGTTGGTCCCCTACCTCAAGGCAGCGGGCGAACTCAAAACCAAGCCCACCCAGCACAGCGTAAAGCAGTTGCTCGAGTTTGGCGTACAACCCGATGTATTGGTCTGTCGCACGGAACACAACCTGACCAAGGCCATCCGCAACAAACTCGCACGGTTCTGCAACGTCGGCGAAGAAGCCGTCATACAATCCATCGATGCAGACACGATTTATGATGTGCCCCTCTTGATGCAAAAGGAGCAGCTCGATGAAGTCGTTTTGAGCAAGTTGGGTGTCGACAGCCGGGCCGGACTCAACCTCAACCGCTGGCTGAACTTCCTGGAGCGCCACAAGAATCCGCAGGGCTCAGTCAACATTGCGTTGGTCGGGAAGTACGTAGAACTTCAAGACAGCTACAAGAGCATCGTAGAATCCTTTATCCATGCCGGTGCTGCCTGCGGAGTAAAGGTCAATCTGAATTGGATCCATTCCGAGCAGTTACAAGGTTCAGAAAACAAAACCCTCTTAGGCAGTGCTCACGGTATTTTGGTGGCCCCTGGTTTCGGATCACGCGGCATCGACGGTAAAATCGAAGCCATCCGTTTCGCCCGAGAGAATGGCGTTCCATTCTTTGGGATTTGCCTCGGCATGCAATGTGCAGTGATCGAGTTTGCCCGCAATGTGCTGGGACTTGAAGAAGCCCACAGCACAGAAATCAAAGACTACACACCGCATCCTGTCATCGACTTGATGGAAGCCCAAAAGGGCTTGGCCGATATGGGGGGAACCATGAGGCTCGGGGCATACCCTTGCCAACTCGCAAAAGGCTCACTGGCCGAAGAAGCTTACGGTGTATCCGAAACAGAGGAACGGCACCGCCACCGTTACGAATTCAACGAGGCATACCGCGCACAATTCATCGATGCAGGTATGGTGCCAACAGGAACCCATCCAGATTCCAAACTGGTTGAGATCGTTGAAATTCCCGATCACCCCTGGTTTGTGGGGGCTCAATTCCACCCAGAGTACAAGAGCACCGTCATCAACCCACATCCCCTCTTCAAAGCCTTTGTGAAAGCAACGGTGGATTTCAGCTCTGGGTCCGCCTCAGAAGCACAGTCCGGCAGCAAGACCCAAAAGCAAAAAGGCTGATTGCAGTTAGCCTTTAAGGCTCCAGTTCCCCTCGGCATCAAAAGCGTGGGGGTACATTTCCAAGAGTTGTTCCCGGATCAAATCCAAAGGAACGGAAGAGAACAAGCCGTAGTCCTCGATGTACTCCATAAACCTTTGACCAACAGAGTCTAAGGGTTGAAAAAGCACATCATTCTCCGCGTCCCAATCGAGGGTTGATGTGCCGAATTTTTCACACAAGGATCGGTTGAACACAGGTGTGCACTTGACCCACCGTTGACCATTCCAAAAAGCCCCGTAGCCGTGGGGAGTGAGCACGTCTGTTCCCAGCTTGCGCTCCAAGGATTCTGTGGCCAGATGATTGCGCACCCTGGCCAGCCCCAATCTAGAAGGCACACCCAATGCACGAAACCCCGCCACCAGCAGTATGGACTTGTGGACGCAGTGCCCACTTTGATTTTCGAGTGTCCGGGAAGCCGCGTTTTCTTCCGGCCTTAAGTTGATCTGGAACGGGTCATAACGGATGGCATCACGCACAAACAAATACCAACGCTCCAAGCATTCAAGCCGGCTACCGGCCCCGCACACCAACGAGAGTTGGCGCATCACCAGAGGGTTGGCCCCATTCAGCACTCCATCAGACGCCAAGTCCTGAGCAACAGGTGGTGATAAAGGGGGTGAATCAATCATGGTGGGGGTCGCCCCATCAAGGTAGGACGTTGAAAGCGAGAATGCTTAACCCTGCAGGCTTTTGTCTTTCAGGGGCAATTGAACCGTCAGCATCCACATGATGAACACCACGCCACGTTGCACCTCCAACACGGATTCTACGCCCGAATGAAGGATGGTCAGCATCACGCACAGAAACAGCACCCCATCCCCTGCCCTCCAAGCATGCCTCAGGCAACCCAGCAACGCCAAGGTCAACACCAACATCCCCGGCCAACCAAAGGCCACCCCCGCTTGAAGCCACTGGTTGTGTGGATTCAGCTGGCGCTCTGAAGCATAGGTCAGGGCATCCCGCTCATACCGGCGCATCAGTTCCGGCACCACATCACCCGTTCCCACTCCGAATGGGTGCGCTTCAATGATTTCCAATGACGTTTGCCACACCATCACCCGGCCAGAGGAACTGCTTTGAACCGGCGCCTGCTCATCTGTCATAACCGCTGAAGCACTGCTCATTTCAGCAAACCTCTTTCCAGACATGGCCCAAGATGAAACCAAAACGAGTGCGATGAAGACACACCATCTGGCCGCTCCTTTTGGCAAAGAATTCGACAATACTACCCGCTGCTGTCTGCCCCAAAATGGCCACATCATGGACATCCGAATCACAGCGACGACCAATGCGGCAATGATGCCTGCTTTGGAGCCGAGCATGCCCAAAGACAGTGCAAAAAGCACCGTGACGACCCATACCATCACCGGCTTCAAAGTCCGGGCCCACTGGGTTCCCAAACCCAAAAATGCCGCGCCCAAATGCAAACTCATGTATGTGGGGTGAACATCACCAGAGAATCGGGCATACCTCCACTCCGTAGGAACATCCAAAACCACCTGATGCCAGCCTGCCCGCAGCATTCTCCAAGACAAATAAACCGTCACCGACCACCCCAAAGACCACCAAAAATCACGGGCCACTTGACGTCCAGGCATGGCCAATAGGACGGGTAAAAACCAGAGTGAAGACTTGACCTCCAAACTCAACCTCCAAGCATCGAGGTCACTTGACCACAGTCCACCCAACAATTGGAGGCCGAAATAGGCCACCCACCACAATGAACCCAAACGCCATTCCCAGCGTGCTCGACGGTGCTCACGCCACCATGTGGTGATCCGAAGAACGGCGACAACAAACAAAGTGAAGCCCGCCACATTCCCGCCAAGAATCAAGGCAGGCATCACTGCCCGCCATGCCCAGGATTCTAAGCTGAGGCCCAGAACATCCTTCATCGGGTGAGAGACTTAAATGCAGCAGAAGGAGCCCGGCGCATCAGGACCAAACGCCAAATGCCTTCACAATAGCCCCAGCCATAGGCCATGTGGAGCACGAAAAAAGTCCTCAGTACTCCGGGAACATCTTTCAATGGCGTTCCTCCCAATGCTACAGCGGTGAGCGCACCCAACACCCACATGCCCCACAATGTGGCCAAAGCGGGAAGGGCAAGCGTCAGAAGCAGCGCGGTGTTTGGCATCGCCCAATGGAGGACAGACAACCCTACCAATACAGCGCTTCCGAGCAGCATTGCCGCAGGAGCCAACTGGCGCCAAGTCGTCACGGTCAGGTGTTTCTTGTTCACGAACACTTTCCAAAAACCGTATTGGCGGTACTGGCGAAACAACTGCCCATAAGTGGACCTGGCATGGTATGTCGAGCGGATTCTGGAGTCAAACCAAATCCGCCAACCGGTCTCCGTCAAACGGAAATTCAATTCATCGTCCTGGTTTCGCACGAGGGCGGCATCAAAACCGCCCAGTTCTTCGAGTACTGACTTTCTGTAGGCTCCGAAAGCCACAGTATCCACATGTCCTGCAACCCCTCCCGTGCGAAAGCGGGCATCCCCTACTCCAAATGGAGAAGACAAAGCCAACCCAATGCGGCGGCTCAGCTCATCGCCGTGAACCTGCTCCACAACACCGCCAACACATCCAGACTCCGGATGGGCCCGCAAAACTTCAAGGTTGCGCCTCACAAAGTCCGGCGCAACCTCTGCATGGGCCCCCAAAATGATCACCACATCGGCAAGGGCCTCTTTGATGCCCATATTCATGGCCACAGGCGTAATGCGGTCGGGATTGTCCAACACGCGCAACCCTGAATCTGCATGCGCACGCCTTTTTAAAATTTCCAGAGTGCCGTCTTTGCTGCCCCCATCTACCACCAAGACTTCAAACCCGGACTCTACCCCATTTTGAATGGCAAGGGAATCCAGGCAAGCCTCAATATGAGCCGCTTCGTTGAGGCAGGGAATTACCACCGAGGCACACGGTCGGTCAGACATGGCGGCGAAGATAGTCGGAAGGTCAAGCAGGACCTGCAGGTCGCGTCATGGCCACATGGGGAATGCCATCTTCCAGATAAGGCTCGCCCACTGTGGTAAATCCAAAGCTGGCATAGAATACCTCGAGGTACTGTTGGGCCGATATGCGAATGGGAACCTCCGGCCAAAAGCCACACACCTCATCGAGGCTGCGTCGCATCAATTCTCGTCCCCATCCGCCTCCGCGCACGCTCTGGGCAGTAACCACGCGACCAATACTGACTTCCCCAGCGTAGGAGACCCCCGCAGGCAGCAACCTTGTCGTTGCCAGCACCTCTCCTCCTTGCTCTGCAGGCTCGCCGGCGCGTTCCATCCAAACATGCAGTCCGACTTTGTCCTTGTCATCCAAATCTTGGTAGGCACAATCTTGTTCAACCACAAAAACTTCTGAACGCAGCCTGAGCAAGCCATACAGCTCCTCTCGGCCCAAATCAGACCAGCTTTTGCACCTCCAAACAACGTCTTTGACAGGGACTTCATTCATAGACGCAAATTAGCCCGCTTCCCCCGCTACTTTTGCGGCATGGCAGGCGGCAATGTGCTTTCGGTAGAGGGGTTGACAAAGCGTTTTGGCGAACGCCTCATTTTTGAGGACCTCCATTTTGGCTTGGACCGGGGACAGAAGGCGGCCTTGGTCGCTCGAAACGGTACAGGAAAAAGCACCCTGATAAAGGTGCTGCTGGACATTGAGGGGGCAGATTCTGGAACGGTCACTTTTGCTGGAGACGTGCGCATCGCGCACCTTTCTCAGGACCATGGATTGGACCTGGACCGCACCATATTGGCCAACCTTTTCCAAGCCGACAACGACGCCATGCGCGCCATCCGGCAATACGAAGAGGCGACACAGCGCGAAGACGCTGAGGCCTTGCAAATGGCTTATGACGCCATGGACCGTGCCGAAGCCTGGAGCTACGAAGCGCAAGCCAAGGAAATACTGGGAAAGCTCGGTTTGCACGATACCGACCGTTTTGTGGATGGCCTAAGTGGCGGTGAAAAGCGCAGGGTCGCTTTGGCCAAGTGTCTGATAGAGCAACCCGACCTGTTGTTGCTCGATGAGCCAACAAACCACTTGGATCTGGGCATGATTGAATGGTTGGAGGGATTCCTGGCCCGTGCCAAAACCACCTTGCTCATGGTCACCCACGACCGATTCTTCCTGGAGGTGGTGTGCGACACGATATTAGAATTGGACAACTTCGCCCTCCACAAATACCCAGGAAACTGGAGCTATTTCTTGGAAAAGAAGACGGAGCGGTCCTCCAACGAACACGCCCAGCGCGACCGTGCACGTTCCATCATGCGGCGGGAATTGGAGTGGGTCCGGGCCACCCCTCAAGCCCGAACCGGCAAAAGCAAGTCCCGTTTGGACGCGTTCAAAGGCCTCAAATCCCGGGCTTCAGTGCGGCTCGAAGAAGACGAAGTCAACCTAGAACTGGATCCTGCCCGCATGGGAGGGAAAATCCTCGAAATGCACCGGGTCAAAAGGGCTTACGGGGAAAAAGTCATTCTAGGGGGCTGGACCTACCATTTCAAACCCGGCGAACGCGTGGGGTTGGTGGGTGACAACGGCGCCGGAAAAAGCACCCTGATCCGGCTGATGACCGGCGAAGACAAGCCCGACGGCGGCAAAGTCGTCATTGGCGACACCATTGTATTCGGCCACTTTAGCCAAGAGCCTCCCATTTTCGATGAGGGCATGAAGGTCATCGAAGCACTCTACGAAATTGCAGAGTACATGCCGCTCAAAAAGGGCCAGAAGCTGTCCGCTGCCCAACTCCTCGAGCGGTTCTTGTTTCCCCGCCACCGGCACCACGACTTCATTCACAAGCTCAGCGGTGGAGAGCGCAAAAGATTGCACCTGCTGCGTGTGATCATGGGCAATCCCAACTTTCTGGTCTTCGACGAGCCAACCAACGACCTCGACGTGTTTACCCTGGGCATACTGGAGGAGTTTCTATTGGACTTCCCGGGATGTTTGCTGCTGGTGAGCCACGACCGTTATTTCATGGACAAGCTTGTAGACCATGTCTTTGTGTTGGACGGAGTTGGCGGCGTGAGGGACTTCCCGGGGAACTACACCCAATACCGCACCAAGGCTGATGCAGAGGAAAAAGCCGCCTCCAATGAACAGGCAGCGGCTGCAAGAGCTTTAGCCTTACAAGCGGCCGACAGCGCTCCTGCCGCGCCAAAGGGCGACTACAGCCAGCGGTTGAGCTACAACGAACAGCGGGAATACGACGGACTCGAAAATGTGATCGCCACGCTAGAGACCGAGAAGTCAGAGCTAGAAACCGCCATGGCCGCTGCTTCGCTCAACCATGAAGAGCTCAGCCGTCTGTCCACACGACTTGGAGAAGTGACCACCGAAATAGAGGTCAAAACAGAACGCTGGATCGAACTCGACGAGCGCGCTTGAGGCCGCATTACTGTTGGTCGAAGTCCAAGACAAACCGAGCGCTGCCCGGCTTGGGTTTCGTTTGGCAGGCCAGCACAAATCCTTGTTCCACTTCTCCTGGTTCCAACGCGTAATTCACTTCCATTTCTCCTGCACCCTCTGTCACCAATGCTCGACAGGTGCAACACACGCCACCGCAACAGCTGAAAGGCAAGTCGATGCCCGCATCCAATCCGGCATCCAAAACCGTTTTGGTTCCGTCAAAGTCCAGTTTGTGGGTAGAGCCATCAATCACCACAAAAACCTGCTGGACTCCATCCGCAGCAGCTGCTGGCGCCGAAGCCACATCAGCCGCCGCTTCGGCCGGCTTTGAAGTGGGGGTAGTAAACAGCTCAAAGTGAATCCTGTCCTGGGCCACCCCAGCCGCCGCCATGCCCTCGCGAACAGCGTGAATCATGGATTCAGGGCCACACACAAACACCTCATCCACTGTGGAACCCGACAACAGCGCCGATTGAACTGCAGCCACTTTGTCGGCATCCATGCGCCCTGCATAAAGCGGAACGTCGACAGGCTCTCGCGTGAAAAAGTGAAACAAGCGCAAACGGTCGAGGTACCTGTCCTTCAGGTCATCCAATTCAGACTTAAAAATGACGCTGGATTGGTCTTTGTTGGTGTACAACAACGTAAAAGTGCTGCCCGCCTCTGTGGCCAAAACCGTCTTGATGTGGGACAAAATGGGCGTAATGCCGGAACCCGCAGCAAAGGCCACGTAATGCTTGGACTGACCCGCGTCGAGCACCGTATAGAAGCGGCCGTTCGGGGCCATGGTCTTCAAGACATCTCCCGGTTTTAGGCTCTCGTTGGCCCAAGTGCTGAACCGTCCGTCAGGCACCTGTTTGATGGCCACACGAAGCTCTTCCCCCACTCCAGCGCATATGCTGTAGCTCCTGCGCACGGCCTCGCCATTGATGTCTTGATCAAAGGTGAGGTACTGTCCTTGTTTGAAGGCATATGCCTCTTGCAGGTCTTCGGGGACTTGAAGAACCACTGAAACACAATCGGACGTCTCTCGGCGGACTTCTGATACCTGGAGGTTGTTGAATCTATCAGACATGGGGTGCGAATCTCGGAAGGAATGTGATTGGTTGGAGAACCCATTATGCCCCCCATCGGTTCTCTCCACATTCCCCGATGTATTTTTGAGCCGCATGGAAATGGACCTGTTGCAACGATTCGAGGCCTACGTAGCCTCCGAAAAAAAAATTGAGCCGAAGGATTGGATGCCTGACGCTTACCGTAAAACGCTGATTCGCCAGATCAGTCAGCACGCCCACTCCGAGATTGTGGGCATGTTGCCAGAGGGCAATTGGATCAGCAGGGCGCCCAGCCTCAAACGCAAGGCCATCCTCATGGCCAAGGTGCAGGACGAAGCCGGTCATGGCCTGTACTTGTACAGTGCCTGTGAAACGCTCGGGGTCCAACGCGATGACACCATTGCAGATCTACACAGCGGAAAAGCCAAATACAGCAGCATTTTCAACTACCCGACCCTCACCTGGGCCGATATGGGTGCCGTGGGATGGCTGGTTGATGGAGCCGCGATCATGAATCAAGTGCCCCTCTGCAAATGCAGCTATGGCCCCTATGCCCGCGCCATGGTGCGCGTGTGCAAGGAGGAAAGCTTCCACCAACGTCAGGGCTTCCAAATCATGATGACGCTGGCCCAAGGCACAGAAGACCAGAAAGCGATGGCGCAAGACGCGCTCAACCGCTGGTGGTGGCCATCGATTATGATGTTTGGCCCTCCGGACGACAACAGTCCCAACAGCGCCCAATCCATGGCTTGGAACATCAAACGGTTTTCCAACGATGAGTTGAGACAGAAATTCATCGACCTCACCGTACCACAAGCAGAACTCATCGGGTTGACCATCCCCGATGCTGACCTGAAATGGAACGAGGAGACGGGACATTATGAGCACGGCCCCATCGATTGGGCCGAATTCAACCGCGTCATCGCAGGTCACGGCCCCTGCAACAAAGAACGCCTTGCCGCCCGGAACAAAGCATGGGACGACGGCGCTTGGGTCCGCGAAGCAGCGGGTGCCCATGCCGAGAAACGCGCAGCACGCAAGGCCGCATCCAACACAGCAGCCGCCTAAATCCAAGGACGTGGAAAAGCAACACTGGCCCCTCTGGGAAATCTTCATTCGCAGCCGCCAAGGCCTCTCCCACCGCCACGTGGGCAGCCTGCATGCTGCCGATGCTGAAATGGCCATCGAAAACGCCAGAGACGTCTACACCCGGCGACAGGAAGGCGTGAGCATCTGGGCGGTCCCTGCCTCCGAGATCACGGCATCCTCCCCGGACGAAAAAGACGTCCTCTTTGACCCCGCGGACGACAAAGTGTACCGCCACCCCACTTTCTACGACCTTCCCGACGAGGTCAAAAACATGTGAGCGCCCCATGAACGCGCGCTTTGAATACCTCCTCCGTCTTGGAGACGATGCCCTCATTCTGGGCCAACAGCTCGGACTTTGGACCGGACACGGCCCTGTGCTCGAAGAGGACATTGCTCTGACCAACATCGGACTCGATCAAATCGGCCAAGCACGGGCTTGGCTCACCTTAGCCGGACGTGCCGAGGGCGATGGCCGCGATGAAGACACGCTGGCCTTTCACCGGGACCAATCCAAATTCCGGAACGCACTGCTTTGCGAACGGCCCAATGGGCATTTTGGGGACACCATCGTCCGTCAGTTTCTGTTCGACGCCTATGCCGTGCCCTTGCATGCAGGTCTCGCTCAATCCAATGACGCCGAAATCTCCGCCATCGCAAAGAAGAGTGCCAAGGAGAGCGCCTACCATCTGCGTCACAGCCAGGCCTGGATGATTCGGCTGGGCGATGGAACCGATGAAAGCCACGCTAAGGTTCAAGAGAGCCTCGACCTGCTTCTCCCATTCGCCGGCGACCTTTTTCATTCTGATGAAACCGCCTCAACGGCAGCATCCGAAGGCTGGGGTGTAGATCCAGCGGGACTCAGGGCTGCATGGGAGGCGACCTTGACCGAAACGCTAGAAGAGGCACAATTGCGCCGGCCCGATACAGCGCCAGAACAGGTCGGCGGACGTGTGGGTCGTCACACAGAACAACTGTCGTTCTTGCTCGCAGAAATGCAAGTGTTGCCCAGAACCTACCCCGACGCCAAGTGGTAATGCGTTCTGCCGACGATTGGCTCAGCTTGTTGCAAGGCGTACCCGACCCGGAAATACCGGTTCTGAACATCGTCGAAATGGGCATCGTGCGCAGTGTGACGTGCAGCCATGAATGTGTGCAAGTCGACATCACGCCTACCTACATGGGATGCCCTGCCATGGATGCCATTGCCGACGACATTCGTGCACAACTGACACCATTGGCATCACTCGAGGGCAAAGGGTTAAACGTGGAACTGGTCTACGCTCCAGCATGGACAACAGACTGGCTTTCCGACGGCGCCAAGTCCAAATTGGAGGCATACGGCATCGCCCCACCGGGAAAAACAACGGATAAAAGGGCCTTGAACGGTGAAGCTCCCTCGGTACAATGTCCCAAATGCAAGAGCGGAAAAACAGAACTCATCAGCCTGTTCGGATCCACCGCATGCAAGGCGCACTACCGTTGCAACGACTGCTCCGAGCCGTTCGACCATTTCAAATGCATCTAAGAGACTGCAAAAGACTGGTCTGAAGACCTGTAGGATTACGCTTACAAATTATCCTTCTGAGGAGCCCGGAAGGAAATTACATTTGTTTCATGCGAACCTGCATCCTGTTCATCTTGATTGCCATGCTGGAATCTACACAGGCCCAGGTCGTCTATCCATTCAACCCCGACAGCAATAACGACACCCTGATTGGTGCGGGAGATCTTTTGGAGACCCTGTCTTCATTTGGCAACACCTTCCAACCTGCATCAATTACAGTGGACAGCATTCCACTGGAAACGGTGCTGACCGAACTCATCGCCTTGGTAGGTGAACTTCAAAATCAGATATCCGACCTCGAGGCTTCGGCGATTACTGCAGACTCTGTACTCACTTTGACTTGGAAAAAGTCCTTCTCCAGCATGGACTTGACGCAAGCTGAATTTATAGACTCCGACCTGTCTTATGCTGATTTCACGGGCGCCGATCTCAGTGGCATCAACATGTCAAATTCCGACTTGTATCTGGCCAGCTTGAATGGGAGCAACCTGAGCAATACAAACTTGAGCAATACCGATATGTACCAAGCTTCTTTGATGGGAGCAAATCTGAGCAATGCCGATCTGACCTATGCGTTTCTTGGAGGAGCGGACCTCACAGGCTCCACTGTGGATGGCGCGAATTTCACCAGTACATACCTCACCGGAGCGACCATGTTGTGTCTGGTCGGCTGTCCAATTCTTATTCCTGATGGTTTTGAATGCGTCCCAGACGACGGATGCGCTGAGCCCGGCCGGACCAAATTACAGGCGAACTGATCGCGTTTAAAGCCGAGACCGGAGGCTCACAACGGCTCAACGCAAGCCGGGCTGCCCGGCCACAACAATGTGTCAGAACAGCCCGGGCCAACTTCCGATCAAGGAAGTTCAGCGGTTTAGAAACCGGCGTTGAGAAGCGGGAGGCCCCACTGACCTCCATCACTAACGACTTGCATCAAGTAAGTGCCTGCTGCATCTGGGCGGGCAATCCGGTAGACATAGCCCTCCTCAGCCTGAACCTGGCCTGACCACACCACACGACCGGCAGCATCCATCATACGCAGCTGGGTCGCACCCAAGTCACGTCCAAAGACCAATGTCCAATGGGTGGCGTCCTTGCGCACAGTGACCGGAGCATCCAAGACACGGGCTTCATTCCAATTGACCACCAAGAATGGCAATTCAACGATATCGGCACAAGTGCCATTCCATGCTTCGAGCTCGACCACATGGCCGCCGACATTGTTTACTGGGAAGAACAAAGGTTCATCCATACCCACAACTTCGCCGTTGACCACCCACCGGTAGGTTTCCTCACCATAGCATGTGGAAAGGGCTTCGAGCGCAGTTCCACCAACAGGGTCCATGATCACCATTGCATCATATTCGGCATCTGCCTCAACTGCAGAAGGGTCATACAAGTCGAGTACCACCGTCTCCTCCAAGCACAAGTGTTCAACTTCGAGGGCGTAAGTGCCCGGCTCCAATCCGCTCAGGGAGACCTCTCCGCCTTCCTCGACATTGGACCAGACCGCTTCATTGCCCAAGCGCAGTGAAGAAACAAAATCACCATTTCCGTACAACTCGAAATCAAGCGAAACTTCTCCTTCATTGCACGCGGGGACTTCCCAGTCAAGGCCGAGCAATTCGGGCTGCTCGCCCGGCGTCACTGTAAAGCTTCGGCGCTCACTGCCACATTGCATTCCAGGTCCAGCAACGACCAGACCGTAATCACCAGGTGCCAGGTCTTCAAATGCCGCAGAACCGGTTGCCCCAATGATTTGATCGAGCACATTGTCTCCTCCATCTGTCAAGAGAACATTCGCAGGCTCTTCGCCCAAGGAAACTTGAACACGGCCGTTGTTCAACTCGGGACAACTCGGAGGACGGGCAGCCACAGCGGCAGTCGGTACCACTTGCACCACAAAGCGACCCTCTGCTGCTTCGTGAGAAGGCAGCGTAAACGTCATCTCATCGCCCACACGGGACACGATGATCTCTCCAGTCTCTGTATCCGTAACGGTAAGACACACCTCGGCACCTTCTGTGAAACCAACCACACGCATGGTCGTTGCCACATTGGCTTTGGATTTGACATACAAATCCATGGCAGCATTGCGAGGCATGGCCTTGGCGCTGTAACGCCTATCTCCTGACTGCACAGCAATTTTACCTGGGTAAGATCCCGATCCCGACCTGAAACTGAGGTCATGGGCAGGAACATATTCCAAAGCTCCTTGATCTCCAATCCTGAGGACGACCACTCCTGAGCCGAACTCGTTCTCTAACTCCAAGACGCACTGGGCCTCAAAGTCACCCAAGTTTTCACTGCGAATAAACGCCTCACTGCCCCCACCCACTTCAATGGCTGCGCTGGGGATGGTCAACGTACCCGTTGTATCTGTTTGATGGTTCATCTTGACCCAAAAGCCTTGGCCGGGCATGATATACTTGGGGGCAGAATTCAATTCGGGAGTAGACTCAGAGTACTTCTTGAACACCCTGTCTTGGGTATCGAAGATCAAATACTGGTCCTCAACCAATGTGCCATTTGAACCATAATCAGCGATCTCGTCCCAGTCGATTTTGGCTTGGTAGGGGTTGTAAACAAGGTTCCAGCCATCATAGATGCTCGATGGCGTCCGGGTCACTGGAAGGCTCACCACACCACCTGTAGAGTGATTGCGGAGAGTGCCCGTGCTGTGCAATGTCGGCGTTTGAGAACCGTAAATCACCAACCAAGCTCCTCCCAAAGTGTCCAAGGGCGTAGTTGGTAAGGTGGGGTACACGATGCCTCCCTTCTTTTCGCTCCAGAATTGAACGGTAGAAGTAGAGCTGGGATAGTCGGAACCCGCTACACCAGAGAAATAAAAGTCCGTAGCCGAACCAAAGTCAGCCATGGTGGCCCCTTTCAGGGGACTTCCAAAAAGGGTGTATCCAAGGTTGGTGACACCGTCTCCATCTGGAGCGATGAAGCGTTTGACAATGGCGTTTGCCGCTTCTTGGGAGCCGGAGCTGTTGTCCTCCAAGCTGGCACCGGTGGCGATCATGTCGAGCATGCCTGTTCCAGACGCATCCGATGAGAAAGTCAAGACATTGCCGTCCATTTCTACCACCCCCTGGTCGATGTCCAATACTCCCGTCACCCGGGCATCCGCAGCGAAAGTGACACCAGCACTTGCAATGCGCAACGTATCGAAACTCACATCGAGTCCGGTCACCGTCTGAGGGGAGGTCCCGGTGAGCTCTATTTTACCTGAAATCAGGCTGCCATCATCCATGGTCAAATCACCTTTGACCCGAAGCACAGCGCCCGCATTCAGAGCCAATTGGCCTCCTACACCAACAGTGAAGTCATGAAGCTCTAAATCGGAAACACCTGAGTCCATGCTCATTTCCCCCTTGACAATCAGACGTCCCGTTCCAGAGACCGTTCCTCCCTTGTGAAGGACATCGCCATCTACAGTCAGTGTCAACCCATCTGGAATCACCAGTTCTGAACCAGATTCCAAGGTCAATCCCCCAAGGGTATAGCTTCCCGCAGGCACCGTGACTTTGGTGTTTGCCGAAATGACAGCATGGCGCGTTCCGCTTTCAGTCACCGGATGAATGTCGATGTAAACAGATGAGGCATTGCAGGTGTAGCCGGCCTCAGTGCACGGTTTTCCGGCCCAAATCGTGCCGTTCAGCTCTCCATCTTTGCGGCTGTACACCGTATCCCAGTCATACTCACAGGAACCATCGTCACTCGAAGCCACGAGGCCGTCAGAGGGCGAAGGATCGTAGTTGCTAGCGTCAGCATCGGTGCAACCGCGCTTCAAACCGAAAACTCCTACCTCGTCAAAAGCATGGGATGCCACGGTATGGGTTCCGGAGGTGTTGTTTTCCACCTCAATTTGAATGCTCAATGAGCCAGAAGCCACACTGATCTTCTCGTTGACCGAAACAGTGGCGCTTGAGACACCCGTGATTTCGGCCAGCAGAGGCGACTGTAAAGTGGAACCATCCACCCATCCCATCTGCGCGTAATCCGAAGCAGCCTGACCTCCAAGGCCCATCAACTCACCGGTCACATACAAGCTGTCAAAGTCGGACACATCAATGGCACGGGTAGACCACCGCATGTAATCACCATTGGTATTGAAAGCCCTCATGATGGTATCCGAGGACAGCTCCTTTGTGGCAAAAAAAAAGGGCGAAGGATTCAATGCCGAGCCCGTTCCGATGCTGGCATTTTCAAAGTCAAATGTCCATTCTGTTTCGAGGGCAGCATTGTCCTCATTTTGAACGCCATCGCTGTCCATGTCCAGTGAACCATCATAACCGTAGTCCAATCCACCTTGCGCTTCTCCATTGGAGGCAAAGTTTTCTAAGTAGACCGTCTGCAAGGCAAAACCCTCACAGGTGCATGTGCCGTCGCCTGCATTCTCATAACGGTCTGAAAAATTAGAGGCGTCTCCGTCGTCACAAGCGTCTCCAATGTATTTGCACTGTGAGACATCTTGGGTGATGGCCAAAGCGCTGTAGGAACAGGCGCGTTCGTCCATACAACCAATGTCACGACAATCGCCGTTGACGTCCTTGCCCGTCTGGCAGTAAGCACCATAAACAGACATCTGTTCCAACCTCAGGCTGGATTGCCACATGGCATACCCCTTGACCACAATCGCCAAAGATGTTTTGGCATTGGTCACTATGACTTCATCAAAAGAAGTGAACTCCCCGTGGACATGAAGAACCTCACGTTCGACACCGTCCTCCAGCAAATAGAAAACAAAACCTCCTGTAACGTCGTCCTCCTCAAAGTCTGTCGTCTCACTTCCAATCAAACGCACTTTGGTTGCTGTGACATTGGCCACATCAAATGAACGGGTCATCATGGTCACCGTTGTGGTGTCCGTTGTTCCCTGGCCTGTTCGGCTCAAGGCCAAATACTGTGAGCCCCCATCGGCACGAACAGTAATGATTCCTTTTTGCTCCTCACCCAACAACACCCAACCTGCTTCACCGGCACCGATCAAACCCGCGACTGTAGCCTCACCTGCGTCGTTATCGGTATCGGTTGAATTGTACGAGCCCAAGCCTGTGCCCACGCTGTAGGAGGAAAAGTCCTCGTCCATCAGCATGATTTCAGCATCAACATCATCACAGGTGCCATCGGCATCGAGGTCGATGCAAGTGTCGCTGGCATCGTCTACCCCGTCCATGTCAATGTCCGTGTAAGCGCTGGTTCCGGTGATCGAAACCTCGTCCAAGTACACTGCGTCAACATATCCCTGATTTCGGACCATGATGACCACTTGGAGACTGGTAGATGCGGTACAGGATGCATTGCTGATCGACAATGATTCAAAATCGTTGCCCAATTGAGAAGAAATCAACCGCTCAACACCGTCTTCGTATACATAGATGTAGACTTCGTCAGTACCGGAGAAAGACCCCGCTTCTGACATTTCTACATTGAGGTTGAGCGAAGAATAACCTGCAACATTGACTGTTTGAGACGCCCATGAGCACGTGACTTCGGCATTGGCCCAAACCAATTTCCCGGAGGCGTTGTTGGGCGGTGTTGGGCCACTGACGCCCCAGAACGGACGGTCGGCAGCACCTGATTCAAAGACGTTTTGGGTTTCCAAGATCCCTGAGTTGTCTGAAAATGATTCAGAAAACAAAGTGACTTGGGCATGCGTCCAAGAGAACGGGAGCAGCACGAAGGCAAGCAATAGAGAGGAGGCTTTCATCTTATGAAAAAGTGAATTCGTCTACAAATATATGAATTCGTAGGTAGAATTCCTAGATTGGTCGACGAAACATACTCATTCACCCAAATAAATCACCCCTACCTTAAAAACTTTATCAAAAAAAAAAGGGGGCCAAGCCCCCTCCTTTTCATCTGACAAAAGGCCTAACAATCACTCCATGACCCCGGCCCAACGGTCGGTTCGGCCTTCAGCAGATACGATTTCCAACACCATCCAACCGGAGGCATCGGGTACTTCAATGAATACTTCTCCCAAAGCGCCTGATACTGGTCCCGAATCAACGAGACGGCCAGCGGCGTCAAACCAACTGAACCCAGCTCCTGTCCATAACTCGGGGAATCGAACGCCAAGTTGGCCTCCGTGCATACCCAGCCACTCCAGCTCTGAATTCTGGTCTTCCAGGTATTTGCCCACGGTCATTTCAAATGACGCACTGGCACTGCAACTCCATCCATAAGTCT
>Ga0206125_10002580_pt1 | contig 18764 bp, 22 predicted proteins | sample Helgoland_Spring_4_FD_148598 | JGI IMG/M metagenome (GOLD analysis project Ga0206125, IMG submission 148598) | Pelagic subsurface seawater microbial communities from Kabeltonne, Helgoland, North Sea - Helgoland_Spring_Bloom_20160331_1 | ecosystem: Environmental > Aquatic > Marine > Epipelagic ... | reverse complement strand
AAGTTTTTTTATGCGTTTTTCTATGTCAACCTCTACATGATTTTCTGTTTGTAGTATGATTCTCTTTTTTAACTCAGAGTCTATTTTTGAATCAGTTGATTGGCCACTACTTAATGAGTGTTCTTTTGAGCGTTTTATTCTTAAAGGGGGCAATATCTTTTTCATAATAGTTGATTAAAAGTTTTGTCGATATCCTTGTCCAGTTCGTCGGCGTGCTGTTTTACTGTTTTGGTATCTGATAATGCTTTGTTGTACTGTTCTGCGTATTTTGCTTTTACAGCAACATCTATATAATGCTTGTTTTTCATTCTTTTGATGAAATCTAAGAGAGTGCGAATGATGTTGTCTTTGTAAGTGTAGTATTTAACAATATTATAGGTAGCAATTGTGCATAGTATTGCACATGTTATTATGACTATTACGTATTTGTTATTGTTAAAATCTTCCTGTGTAAAAAAGAGGTGATGAATAGTCCAGAATATGCCAACTACGATCCCTGATAAGTCGATATAATGTAATTTATATGTACTCCCCTTTGTTATGTTATTTTTTAAATTGCTTATTGCAAAAAACAAATAGCCTAAAACAAGTCCAAAAGAGTAACTCCAAAATTTAAAAGAAGACCTTCCCAAGAAAGAATGCTTAGCTTTTAGCTCTTTATGTTTTTTCGTATAGGATTTTAAACGATTGTTAAATTGTTTTTTATTTAATTTAAACCTAGAAATAAATAATGCTTTATCAATTTCACCTTTTTCAAGAGAATTTAATAAAGCATTTTGTGTGCTATCCCGTTGTGAGATAATTAATGGGTAATCGTTGTAATTAGTGATATATTCATTCGAATACCGATCAAAAAACACATTAAATAAAGAAAGAGTTACTGTAATAAAAAGAGTAACTCCAAGGATTATTGGCTTAATACCCCGTTTCCCTACACTTGGGGTCGCCCGTTCCATCGTCGTCTGGGTCGATGTTGAGAGTGTTTTGTATGAATTATTTTTCATCAATAGTTTCGTTTTCTGTACAACTTGCAGCAGTTAAACCAGTAACAAACAGGATCGCTACGGCATAAAATAGTTTTTTCATGATATATAGTTTTTAAGTTAAAATTAATTGATCTCCTTTTCTTTTAAGAGAATGGATAAGGAAAGCTGGTGAATTTCCGGTTCCTGCTGCTCTATATAGTTTTCAAGTTTTTTTATGCGTTTTTCTATGTCAACCTCTACATGATTTTCTGTTTGTAGTATGATTCTCTTTTTTAACTCAGAGTCTATTTTTGAATCAGTTGATTGGCCACTACTTAATGAGTGTTCTTTTGAGCGTTTTATTCTTAAAGGGGGCAATATCTTTTTCATAATAGTTGATTAAAAGTTTTGTCGATATCCTTGTCCAGTTCGTCGGCGTGCTGTTTTACTGTTTTGGTATCTGATAATGCTTTGTTGTACTGTTCTGCGTATTTTGCTTTTACAGCAATATCTATATAGTGTTTGTCTCTGATTCTAAAGGTTAATAAGATTAAATCTTTAATTTTATGTTGATTTGAGTGAATTACCGTAATTATTTTATCGAGAGAAAGTCCTATAAGCAATGATGAAACAATTAGAATTGTATAATAGGCCTGGACTGGGAAGTCATGGGAGGTTTTATAAGCCCAACACGTCCATAAAATAAAGTAGATAGAAACGATTAAAAACGGAAAAGATGCAATTCTAAAAGCTGTTTTCGTTTTCTTTTCAGATATATAGAAAGAAGATGTTAAAAATAATAGCGAGCATGAAAGTAAGGAAACAGGAAGGCCAATAGCATACATAAACCTTCGTTTATTTGTGAATCCAGCAAATTTGTATTTATTTTTGAGTGCGAATTTTTTTAATTGATAATCTTTTTCAGTCAATTTTCCTTGTTCGTATTTTTTTTCAAGCTCAATTTTTTCTTTAGCCGTTTTTGGAAGGAATATGTGGTAGAAAGGCGCTGTTGACCCAACTACAACGCCTATAATAATTATATATTTGATGAATTTTTTAATTACCTCTATCTCCTGGGTCTTCCACTTCACCTGGTTCGATTCGCTTGATTTGTTCAAATTATTTTTCATCAGTAGTTTCGTTTTCTGTAGAACTTGTAGCAGTTAAACCAGTAGCAAACAGGATCGCTACGGCATAAAATAGTTTTTTCATGATATATAGTTTTTAAGTTAAAAATTAATTGATCTCCTTTTCTTTTAAGAGAATGGATAAGGAAAGCTGGTGAATTTCCGGTTCCTGCTGCTCTATATAGTTTTTAAGTTTTTTTATGCGTTTTTCTATGTCAACCTCTACATGATTTTCTGTTTGTAGTATGATTCTCTTTTTTAACTCAGAGTCTATTTTTGAATCAGTTGATTGGCCACTACTTAATGAGTGTTCTTTTGAGCGTTTTATTCTTAAAGGGGGCAATATCTTTTTCATAATAGTTGATTAAAAGTTTTGTCGATATCCTTGTCCAGTTCGTCGGCGTGCTGTTTTACTGTTTTGGTATCTGATAATGCTTTGTTGTACTGTTCTGCGTATTTTGCTTTTACAGCAACATCTATATAATGCTTGTTTTTCATTCTTTTGATGAAATCTAAGAGAGTGCGAATGATGTTGTCTTTGTAAGTGTAGTATTTAGTAAAGTGATATATAAATATGGTGCATATTAATGCACAGAGAATTGTGGTAAATAGGTAAGTGTTCGTGTTAAAGTCTGCCTGAGTTTTGAAAATAAAGAAATAAGTCCAAAAGCTAGAAACTGTAATGCCCGTAAGCGACAAGAATTGCGTTTTAAATTTTGACTTCTTTATGATGTCGTCTTTAAGAGATTTGATTGAAAAGAATAGTGCAAGTATGGTTATACCAAAATAAGTAAGCCAAAACCTTAAAGAAGATCTGCCAAGAAATGAACTTTCTTTAGCGAGGGCTGTTTTTCTTTTACCGAAGCTTTTGATAAAGGTTTTGTTTTCAAGATACCACATTTTTGCATCATGTTCAGATGATGTACCATTTGCTAATTTCTCAAATTGAATTAAGATAACAGAGTCTCTTTGGTTCAGAGCTTTTCTATATTCGATAGTGAGATTTTTTATTTTGTAATTTTCATTGGGAAGGAATATATGAAACAAAGACATGGTGACTAGTAAAAAAGCGATCACTCCTTTTATAGTTGCTTTAGCTGTATTCCCGATTAAGTATGGAACACTGACCTTCTTCTGTCGAATCGATTTATGCGGATTCTTATTCATGACTATTGATTAATTGTGTTATCAATATCTTTGTCCAATTCGTCAGCGTGTTGCTTAATGGTTTTAGTGTCGGGTAAGGCCTTGTTGTACCGTTCTGCGAATTTTGCTTTTACAGCAACCTCTATATAGTGTTTGTCTCTGATTCTAAAAGCTAGTAGAATCAATTCTTTTATGGAGGCTCTTTGAAATATATAACTTTCAAATAGTGCTCTGATAAATAGGGAAAACATAAGGGTAGCGACTATAGCTGAAACGATAAAGGTTATTTCATACATCCATTTTGGATAATCGATAGAGCTACGAAAACACCATGCTAAAAAATAAATAGAAATTGCGAAAAACAAGCTGCCAATTGTATGAACAATTTTACCAAGTCGAGAATATTTTGAATCGATAAAGTTACTAATGGTCATTGTAAAAGAGGATAAACCCAAAACACAAAAATGAGTTCCAAAGGCGTAGAGAAAACTTCTGATGTTTCTGAACAAAATAAATTTTTCTTCAGAAGATTTTGGAAAAAATATATGCCAAAAAGGGGACGTGGCTGAAAGTACAGCCAACGCCCCCATTACTACTAGGAGGATCCTAAGTCTTTTGTAATAATTCTCCTGCGTTTTTAGGTTTTCCCGTGCCTTTGAGGCAGCTGTGTTTGCATTTATTTTCATAATACCTGATTAAAAGTGTTATCGATATCCTTGTCTAGTTCATCAGCATTTTGTTTAACGGTTTTTGTATCTACCATAGCTTTGTCATACTGTTCTGCGTATTTTGCTTTTACAGCAACATCTATATAATGCTTGTCTCTGATTCTAAAGGCTAATAAGATGAGATCTTTTAATTTTTCTTCAATTAAAAAGGATTTCCTTAAAAAATGATATATAAAATAGGATACAGGTATTGCTGTTATTAAAACTATCAGGCTATAAGTAGTAAGGCCATAATCAGTAGAAGTTCGAAAAAAGGTGTGACATATCCAAAATAAGGAAACAGAGATGTAGGATATGGATGTATAGGGTTCATACCACTTTAAAAGGCCAGCTTGTTTTAATCTGTAATCTTTTGTAGCGGCAAAACAAGAAGAAACAAAGAGAGTTAAGAAAACACCAAAAATAAATAACCAATATTTAAAACTAGATCTGCCGTTATAGCTAAATTTAGTATGAGCTGTTGCTCTTTTCTGTGCAATGGATCTAAAAGATTGAATTCTTAATGCTTCGTTTTTTTGTTTAACCTTAAAGTATTCGTTTTTTGAAATTAGATTATATTTAAGCAGACTATCATGCCCGTGTTCTATAAGGTTCCACGATTTTTTTAATAAAGCTCTTTCGTGATCTATTTTTTTGATTTCTGGATTTTTGTCTGAAAACGGTCTATGAAAAAATGAAGCTGTTATCCCAATAAAAATAAAGATAACAGCAAATACATTTATTAAAAACCTCTTAACAGTTTCCGTCGTCGCATGGGTCGGGACCTTTTGGGTTTCCGTCATCACTTGGGTTGATTTCTTGAAAAGTTTTTTCATCAGTAGTTTCGTTTTCTGTATAACTTGTGGTTGCCAAGTCTGTTAAGAACAGAACGGTAACTGCATACAATAGTTTTTCATGGTTTTTAGTTAATTGTTTAGATTCAATTATGGGTACCAATGAAAAAAACTTGTAGCTAGTAAGTTGTACGATTTTTGTTTAAAAAAAATGCGGGGGGATGTTTTCTCAAAAGAGAAATTTTATAACTACAAAGATTGTAAATATTTCTTAGAGAATCAACTTTAAATAATAGGGGCTAAGGATTTCTAGAAAAAGAGGAAGTAGCGTGTATCAATAGAAAAATTACAATACAAAAAAACCGCCAAACGGCGGTTTTATCTTAGTATATTGGAGGGGGGATTTAAGCTCCTTGTAAATTAATTTCTTCCCATTTGTCATTTGCTTTCGCATAGCCTTGGTTTTTTGCTTCGAGAATTAAACTCACGCCTTTTTTGGTGTTTATTCGTGTGCCTCTTCCTTCAATATACATATTTCCTAAATACAATTGTGCCTCAGGAATACCTTGGTCTGCAGCGAGTGTAGCCCATTGAAATGCTTTTTTTTCATTCTTCTTAACCTTGTAGCCTCGCATATATACCTTGGTTAAATTTAACTGTGCTTTGGCATGCCCTTTAGAAGCGGCTTTCTCCATCCAGTACAAGCCTCTAGGAATATCTGCTTTCGTTTCTTTGCCCATAAAATAGGCAAGTCCAATTTCATATTGTTCTGTTGGTGTTCCTGCCACGGCAGATTTTTCTTTTGTTTTCAAATCTTGCCCAAAGGCATTCATAGAGATGATAGCGATCAAAATAGTAAAGGTTTTTTGTAGATACATGATATTTGTTTTTAGTGTTAGACTATGCAAAGATATGTTAGTTACACGGTACTATGCAAAACAAAGTACTATTTTAATAAATATTTAACATTTCATTAACACTTTGTTTCTTTTGTTTTTATGCTGGTTTTCCCAGTGTTTATATGGGGTGTATTAGGTTTTTAGCGCAAGGCAACTGTAGGGCTCCTTTTCTACATTGCATTTTGTTTAAAGGTCTCGTACGGCTTAAAAGTAAGTGTTTTTGTTATTTATTGAGAGGGCTTTAGTATCTTTGAAACCTTTAAATCAGCAACTATTGAAAGCAGAAATAATTACTATTGGAGATGAAATTCTCATAGGGCAGATTGTAGATACCAATTCGCAATGGATGGCAAAAGCCTTAAATCGTATTGGGATTTCTGTGTATCAGGTCACCTCAATTCAAGATGACGAGGTACATATACTCAAAGCGCTCAAAGACGCTGAAAACAATGTAGACATTGTTTTGATTACAGGAGGTTTAGGCCCCACCAAAGACGATATTACCAAACATACCCTGGCTACCTATTTTAATGATGCACTGGTTTTAGATACAAACGTAGTTGCTCATGTAAAAGCTTTGTTCGAAAAACGAGACATTCCCTTTTCAGAATTAAATAGACTCCAAGGCATGGTGCCCTCAAGATGTAAGGTATTAGAAAACAATTTTGGTACAGCACCCGGTATGTTGTTCGAAGAACGCAACACGGTGTTTATTTCTATGCCAGGGGTGCCTTTTGAGATGGAAGGACTAATGAATGAAAAGGTGTTGCCATATTTACAAGAAAAATTCACCTTACCTCACATTTTACATAAAACAATTATTACATATGGCATGGGTGAAAGTAGTGTTGCCGAATTGCTTGAGTCTTGGGAATTACAGCTTCCCAAAGCAATAAAATTAGCCTATTTGCCTGCCCCAGGTAAATTGCGTTTGCGCATGACGGCAAAAGGAGACGATCTTCCAATCCTAAAGACCAAAATAAGTTTGGAACTCGAAAGCTTGCATAAAATTTTAGGAGACATCATAGTAGGTTATGAAGAGGATGAAACCATTGAAAAGGTAATAGGGACTTTATTGACTGAGCAATCCAAATCACTATCCATTGCAGAAAGTTGTACCGGAGGGGCAATTTCAAACCTATTTGTTCAAAACTCAGGAGCTTCTAACTATTTTAAAGGTGGACTCGTGGCTTATTCCGCTGAAATAAAAAAACAAGAACTTGCTGTGGCAGCGTCTCTTATAGAGAAATATTCGGTAGTGAGTACCCAAGTTGCGGAGGCCATGGCCATAGGTGTTCAGAAAAAAATGAAAACGGACTTTAGTATTGCTACCACAGGAAATGCTGGACCAGCTAAAGATAAAACTGATAAATCTGTGGGTTGTGTATGTATTGCCATAGCAACACCAACAGCTGTATATTCAGAAGAATTTAACTTTGGTGCGCCTAGAGATAAAGTTATTCAGAGAAGTACCCACAAGGCTTTGGAGCTTCTAAGAAAAGAAATATTAAAAAACTATAAAAAATAGTTGGTGGAATCTAGAAATAATCGTTAATTTGCACCTCGTTTAGAAATAACATTAAAAAGAGTAGTAAAGATGTCTAGAGTTTGTGAACTTACAGGTAAAAAAGCAATGGTTGGAAACAATGTTTCTCATGCTTTGAATAGAACAAAGAGAAAATTTGACGCTAACTTAATAACAAAGCGTTTTTATATACCAGAAGAGGATAAGTGGATTAAATTAAAAGTTTCTACTTCTGCTTTGAAGAATATCAACAAAAAAGGAATTGCTGCCGTTTTGAAAGAAGCGAGAGCAAATGGTTTTATCAAGTAAGATTTTCCTTATTAAATAATATATAGAGATGGCAAAAAAAGGAAATAGAATTCAGGTAATTTTAGAATGTACAGAGCACAAAGCTTCTGGACAACCAGGTACTTCTAGATACATTACAACAAAGAATAAAAAAAATACACCGGATAGAATGGAGTTGAAAAAATTCAACCCAATCTTGAAGAAAATGACTGTTCACAAAGAAATTAAATAAGTAAGACATGGCAAAGAAATCAGTAGCATCGTTACAGACAGGTTCGAAAAGATTGTCGAAAGCTATCAGAATGGTAAAATCTCCAAAAACAGGAGCTTACACTTTTGTAGAAGCAATTATGGATCCATCTAAAGTAAATGACTTTTTAAATAAAAAGTAAGATTTACAATACAGCATCTTAGAGCTACTTTCATTTTTCTGAAAGTAGCTTTTTTTATGGAGCACTATTCAGATTTTTAGTGTACGATGTTAGGAATATGGCACTACAATACATTCAAATTTGAAAGGTTTTAACAATCGACAAATATTGCTTAATTTTACCTGCTTTTATATAACGGAGCAATTTCCAATGAATTCCATATTATGAGTTTTTTTAAAAAAATCTTTTCAAAAGATAAAAAAGAAAGTTTAGACAAGGGTCTTGAAAAATCAAAATCTAGTTTTTTTGACAAACTAACAACTGCAGTTGCTGGGAAATCTACAGTGGATGCTGAGGTTTTAGACGATTTGGAAGAAGTACTTATTTCTTCAGACGTTGGCGTTGATACTACCTTGAAAATTATTGAAAGAATTGAAGCACGGGTTGCCAAAGATAAATACGTGGGGACAGATGCATTAAACACCATTCTAAGAGAAGAGATAGCAGGGCTGTTGTCTGAAACAAATGTTGGAAACGAAACTGAATTTAATATACCTACTGAAAACAAACCACATGTAATTATGGTGGTCGGCGTAAACGGAGTGGGGAAAACAACAACCATAGGTAAACTGGCCTCCCAGTTTAATAAACAAGGGCATAAGGTAGTGCTTGGAGCTGCCGATACGTTTAGAGCCGCTGCCATCGATCAACTAAAAGTATGGGCGCAGCGAGTAGATGTGCCTATCGTGCACCAAGAAATGGGATCCGATCCCGCTTCTGTAGCTTTTGACACATTGAAATCTGCCGTTGCTCAAGATGCAGATGTTGTGATTATTGACACTGCTGGACGTTTGCACAACAAAGTGAACTTGATGAACGAGCTTACAAAGATTAAAAAAGTAATGCAAAAAGTAGTACCAAATGCACCTCATGAAGTAGTATTGGTGTTAGACGGATCAACTGGGCAAAACGCATTTGAACAAGCCAAACAATTTACATTGGCAACAGAAGTTTCTGCACTTGCTGTGACCAAATTAGACGGTACCGCAAAAGGAGGTGTGGTTATTGGAATTTCAGATCAATTTCAAATTCCAGTAAAATATATTGGTGTAGGGGAAGGAATAGATGATCTACAAGTCTTCAATAAAGTTGAATTTGTAGACTCTTTTTTTAATTAACTACCAGCCACCAGCCACCAGCCACCAGCCGAAAGCCACCAGCCGAAAGCCGAAAACAAAAACAAAAAAACATGCGTACCAAATCGACAAAACAAAATAAAATCAATGTGGTAACCTTAGGTTGTTCCAAGAATGTATACGATTCTGAAGTGTTGATGGGACAATTAAAGGCGAACGACAAAGAAGTGGTTCATGAAGATGCTGAAGATGATGGGAACATTGTAGTTATTAATACCTGTGGATTTATTGGGAAAGCAAAAGAAGAATCTATCAATACCATTTTACACTATGCGGAAAAAAAAGCAGCGGGAGATGTAGATAAAGTTTTTGTAACCGGATGTTTAAGTGAGCGGTACAAACCCGATTTAGAAGCAGAAATCCCCGATGTAGACGAATACTTTGGAACACACGATTTGCCTAACTTATTAAAAGTGTTAGAAGCAGATTACAAACACGAACTGATAGGGGAACGTTTGACAACAACGCCCAAGCATTATGCATATTTAAAAATTGCCGAAGGTTGTGATAGACCTTGTTCTTTCTGTGCCATTCCAATAATGAGAGGAAAGCACAAGTCAACACCCATTGAAGAATTGGTGATTGAAGCAACAAAATTAGCTGAAAAAGGAATCAAAGAATTGATTTTGATTGCTCAAGATTTGACTTATTACGGATTAGATATCTATAAGAAAAGAGAACTAGCAAAACTATTGCAGGCGTTGGCTAAAATAGAAGGCATTGAATGGATTCGTTTGCATTATGCTTTTCCGGCTGGATTTCCTTTAGACGTGTTGGAAGTAATGCGCAATGAACCAAAAGTATGTAACTATCTAGATATTCCATTGCAACATATCAATACTGAAATCTTAAAATCGATGCGAAGAGGTACCACGCACGAAAAGACAGTTAACTTGATTCAAGAATTTCGTAAAGAAGTTCCTGAAATGGCAATTAGAACAACTTTAATAGTTGGATATCCAGGAGAAACAGAAGAAATTTTTGAAGAATTGAAACAATGGGTTATCGATTCTCGTTTCGATAGATTAGGTGCTTTTGCCTATTCTCACGAAGAAAATACACACGCTGGAACTTTAGATGATGATGTGCCAGAAGATGTAAAAGAAGCACGTGTTGCTGAGATTATGGAAATTCAATCTCAAATTTCTTTTGAGCTGAATCAAGAAAAAGTAGGAAAAACATTCAAATGTCTTTTTGATAAAAAAGATGGCAACTATTTTATTGGTCGTACCGAGTTCGATTCGCCAGATGTAGATAATGAAGTATTGGTAGATGCCACAAAACATTATATTCAAGTAGGGCAATTTGTAAACATTAAAGTTACCGAAGCAGGTGATTTTGACCTGTATGGAGAACCCGTGTAAGTATATTACGATTTTTGAATTACGAATCACCATGTAACCATACAACCACATAACCATACAACCACATAACCAAATCACCACATAACCACATCACCACATCACCACATAACCATACAACCACATCACCACATAACCACATCACCACATAACCATACAACCACATAACCAAATCACCACATCACCACATAACCATACAACAACATCACCACATAACCACGTAACCATGTAACCATACAACCACATCACCACATCACTATAAAAAATGAAAAAAGCCTATTTTAACTGGAGTTCAGGTAAAGACTCCGCACTTGCACTTTATAAATTGGTACAAACCAAGGAGTTTGAAATAGGTACCTTATTGACAAATGTGAATGGGGAATTCGGTAGAGTTTCTATGCACGGATTGCGAGAAGAATTGTTAAACAAGCAAGCTGAAAATATTGGACTTCCATTACAGAAAATTCATTTTCCTAGAGATGTAACTATGTCTCTGTATGATGAAATTATGAAAGAAGCGATGGAAGGTATCCTGAAGGAAAACTATGAGCATGCTGTTTTTGGTGATATTTTTTTAGAAGATTTAAAAGCATATCGAGATAAAAAATTAGGAGAAGTTGGCTTGCAAGGGATATACCCTCTTTGGAAACAAGACACCAAAGCATTGATGCAGGAGTTTTTGGATTTAGGGTTTAAAGCAATTACGGTTTGTGTAAATGCAAAATTGTTGGACAAAAGTTTTGTAGGAAGACTAATCGATCAACAATTTATTGATGATCTTCCTGAAGGTGTAGACGTTTGTGGAGAAAATGGTGAATTTCATACTTTTGTTTTTGATGGGCCTATTTTTAGCAAACCCATAGAATTTGAAATTGGAGAGAAAGTGCTGAGAACCTATACCAGTAATGAAGATACTTCTGAAGATAATTGTTCAAACTTCACAAAAGACAAAAACGAAGACTGCTACAAAGAAAGAGAAAAACAAAAATCGTGGGACACTGCTTTTTGGTATTGTGATCTTAAATTAAGAGAGTAAGAGGTTGCTTGCTTTGTATCAAATGATTTGATTATATTTAGAGAAATAATAATTTTCAATTGATGCAATTAAAGAATATTTTATTCATTGCTTCTTTAGCGCTTATTTCATGTTGTGAAGAAGAAGAGGTTATCACTCCTCCAGTATACGACCCGCCTCTTACAAATGAATTGATTTTATCTGAAATACGAAACACAAGTATTGAAGAAGCGGATGGTTTTCGAAATACCTTTGTGGAAATATACAACGGCACCGGGCAAACAATCGATTTGTCAAATTATGGTTTGTGGTATTCCTCCAATGGTAGCAATGGGGTTTGGGATCCATCAACACAACTTACATTTTCAGGAACATTAGATCACGGAAAAGTAATCATTATCGTTAGAGAAGGTACCAATGCTACAATTTTTCCGTTTCCTGATTATGTTTGGGCGGATTTAAAAGCAAACGGTGATGACGCCATTGCACTTATAAAAGATGAAGGAAGTGGTTTTAGAGTCATAGATCAATACATTGCCCCCTGCACGGAAGCCAATGATCCTGGAGGTGCCTGGGATATTGCTGGAATCGAAGATGGTTCCAAAGACTATGTATTGTGGCGGAAATGGCAAATAGAAAATCCGAATGTAGATTGGTTTCAGTCTGCCGGTACCTCAGAAATCGGTTCGGAATGGATTGTGGTAAGTCAGGATGATTTTTCAAATGTAGGAACCTATACACCGGATATTGCCGAATTTGAACCAGAAGCTCCTACCATTATTCCACCGGTTACCTCCGAATTAATTGTTTCGGAGGTTCGGATTACTTCCACTTCAGAAGATGGCGATCATAGAAATACTTATATAGAAATTTATAATGGAACTGAAGCCGTTGTCGATCTTTCTAATTATGCAGTGCAATATGCTTCTAATGGAAATAGTGGGGCCTATGACCCTGCAACCCAATTGATATTTACCGGTATGCTGGAACATGGAGAAGTCATTGTAATTGCCAGAGATAATACAGATCCAAATCTGGTGGTAAACCCCGATTATGTTTGGTCGGATTTGACGGCAAACGGCGATGATGCCGTTGGTTTGTTTAAGCTGGTGAACAGCACGTTTCAGTTGATCGATCAATATGGTGAACCCTTTGATGGAGGCAATGACCCCGGAGGTGCCTGGGATGTTGCCGGCGAAGTAGATGCCTCAAAAGATAAAGTACTATGGCGAAAATGGGAGGTTGCCGACCCGAATACCGATTGGTCGGACTCCGCTGGAACGTCGACAGAAAATTCTGAATGGATCGTAAGAGCAAAAGAAGATTATAGCAATTTGGGGACTTTTACGCGGCAAAATAATTACTATGAGTAAGAACACTGCTATTTTTTACGGTTTGTTGGTAGTATTATCAGCGGTTTGTATTGGCTGTGATAATGATTTTGATGCCTTGTATAAGGAATCTCGAAGAAAAATGACCTTTCACGACGGAATGAATTTCTTCTACTACGCTAATGTTGATGTGAGTATAGAAACCAATAGAGATCAGTACAAAAATCTACTTGTTTTTGTGCATGGTGCTGGTTTAGATGCTAGTGAACATTTTAATGCTGCTGTCAAGGCCATTCGCAGTGCAGGACTCACAGAAAATACGATTGTTTTAGCTCCGCATTTTCAAAAAGAAAAAACAGACTCAAATTATTATTGGACAAAATACTCATGGAAAGATGGTAGGAAATCTATCAATGCGGTTCCTAAAATTAGCTCCTATAGTGTGCTAGACTCTTTGTTGATAAAGGAAATGCTAAGCAATTATCCTGAAATAAATACAGTTGTCATATCAGGACATTCGGCCGGAGCGCAATTTGTCTATCGTTACTCATTATTGTCTAAGCTTGAAGAATCCATAGCGCAGGAAATTCACTATCTGCCTTTGAACCCATCGTCTGTCACTTATTTAGGACCGGAACGTTGGAATGCCGCTAAAGATAGATTTGAAATACCTTTAAACGCACCGAGTTGCCCTGGCTACGATACATGGATTTATGGTATTTCTGATGTCTCGGCTAATGAATATGACAGAGAGATTACAACGGACGATATATTGTCCTATTGTCCCTCAAGAAATGTGACCATAGGAATTGGAACCTTGGATTTGGAAGGTCAAGGAGGAGGCGATGGTTGTGAAGAATTGTACCAAGGAGTGCATAGGTACGAAAGAGCCCACAATGTACACAATCATATGGATGTCTTTTTCCCCGGGCACTCGCATAGAATCATTGATGTAGAAGGTGTTGATCATGACAGATACCGCATGATGACCTCTCCTGAAATTATCGATTTTCTGAACGAAGTATTTGAATAAGGGGTAAATTGGATGAGAACAATCAAAATTGGAATTAGTTTGATTTTTGAGGCAATTGCAGCTCAATATTCTAAGGATTGTTTATTTTAGCAAACACGTTGTTAGTTTCTGAGAAAAACTACGTCAGAAGCGAATAACAAATTGAAAAGAATACATGCAATCAAACCAAATCCCTTTTTCAGAAACAGGCTATTTCTCAAAGTTCATATGTGATTATATTTCTCAATCTATCGATACAAAGAGATTGTATGGCAATTTTTACGATAGAAAGGGATTTGAAAATCAAATAGAAAAAAGAGAGGCGCAATTTTCTGAAGCGAATCGCAAGGTGTTGGTAGCGAGTTTAGAAAAGCAATATAATAACATTCAAGCGTCTGAACTTACAACAACTCATATTCAATCGCTTTTAAATTCAAAGACTTTTACCGTAACCACTGGGCATCAATTAAATTTGTTTACCGGACCCTTGTACTTTTTATACAAAATAGTGAGTACCATCAATCTTACACGTGATTTGAATGAAAGATATCCAGAATATAATTTTGTACCGGTATACTGGATGGCAACAGAAGATCACGATTTTGAGGAAATCAATCATTTTTTTGTCAAGAATAAAAAAGTGACATGGGACGTTGCTTGTAGTGGTCCTGTCGGAAGACACAGCACAAAAGAGATGGATACTGTATTCGATCAGTTTTCCGATGCGGTAGGAAACAATGCGAATGCCAACTATCTTAAAACCCTTTTCAAAAAGGCATATATAGAACATAGCAATTTGTCGGACGCCACCCGATACTTGGTCAATGAACTTTTTGGGGGCAATGGATTGGTAATTATTGATGGGGACGACAAAGAATTAAAAAGAGAATTTGCTCCATATGCACAAAAAGAGTTACAAGAACAATACGCGCACAAAGCAATCGAAGGAACGAACAAATTCCTAGAAGCGCACTATAAAGTACAAGTCAACCCAAGAGAAATCAACCTCTTTTATATCAAAGACACGCTTCGAGAACGAATTGTTTATGAAGATGCCAACTTTAAAGTAAAAAACACGGATATTGTTTTTTCTAAAAATGAAATCATTCAGGAACTAGAACTAAACCCAGAATGTTTCAGTCCAAATGTTATCATGAGACCCTTGTATCAAGAAGTCATTTTACCTAATCTCTGTTATATTGGTGGAGGTGGAGAGCTAGCTTATTGGTTGCAGTTAAAAGAGATGTTTACAGAAAGTGATGTCTTGTTTCCGATACTGTTATTGCGTAATTCAGTTGCACTCATTTCGAAAAAACAAAAAGAGAAGTTAGCGCGCTTAAAAATTTCAAATGGTGATTTGTTTTTAAATCAAGAAGAATTGGTTGCAAAAAAAATTAAGGAGGCTTCGAAATTACCTTTGGATTTTTCGCATCAAAAAGAGATGCTTCAAAAAATATTTCAGGAACTCGAAGCCGTAGTTGAACAAACGGATAAAAGCTTTGAAGGTGCTCTGGCAGCACAAACTAAAAAGCAAACCAAAGGGATTGCAAACTTGGAGCAGCGTCTTTTAAAGGCAGAAAAAAGAAAACATGCAGATTTAAACCTTCGTATTCGAAACCTCCAGGATGTATTGTTTCCAAGAAAAGGTTTGCAAGAGCGCAATGTGAACTTTGCAGAGTTTTATGCGGAATATGGTAATACTTTGATACCAACCCTGTTAGAAAACTTGAATCCTCTCGACCAGCAATTCACAATGTTGTGTATGGAACAAAATTAAGGGGAAAGAAAATATCAGTGAGCTTCGTTTAAAACGGACTTAATTCCTGTACCTTTGTATTTAAATTGTATCCCCCTCAACTGTGAACTTAAAACAATATACATCTGAGTTTCAAAAAAACTTGCAACTGGCATACCCGGTAATGTTGGGGCAGTTAGGGCATGTTTTGGTTGGTTTTGCAGACAATATTATGGTAGGGGAATTAGGACCTGCACCGCTGGCAGCTGTCTCATTGGCCAATAGTTTGGCATTTATAGCCTTTAGTATTGGTATTGGTTTTACACTGGCTATTACGCCATTGATTGCAGAAGCGGATGGAGAAAATAATGTTGAAAATGGAAAAAGTTATTTTCAACATGGTGTGGTGATGTCGGTTGTATTAGGAGTACTATTGTGCGGCTTGTTGTTTTTGATGAAACCCTTAATGTCGAATATGAGTCAACCGGAAGAAGTAGTAACTTATGCCTTGCCTTATTTTGATATTATTTCCTTCTCTATGATTCCCATGCTGATATTTCAGGCCTATAAGCAATTTGCAGACGGTATGTCACAAACCAAATATGCCATGCGTGCCGCGATCATTGCAAATCTGGTAAACGTCGGTTTGAATTATGTTTTGATTTATGGGAAGTTCGGTTTTCCTCGTTTAGAATTGATTGGAGCCGGTTTGGGGACTTTTATCTCTAGAATATTTATGCTTGGTTTTATTATGTATGCCGTACATACCAATAAAATATTTTCTGTCTTTGTGAGTAGGATACGACTTTCAAATATAAAAAAGCAGGTATTGAAAAAAGTTTTTGACTTAGGGTATCCCAGTGCCATGCAGATGTTTTTTGAAATTGGCATATTTGCCACCGCCATCTTATTGACAGGTATGATAGGAACCAATGCTCAAGCCGCAAATCAAATCAGTTTGAATTTGGCGACCATGACTTTTATGATTGCCGTAGGTCTTGGTGTAACAGCAACAGTACGTGTTGGAAATCAAAAAGGATTAAAACGATACAAAGAATTAAAAAGAATAGCAACCTCTGTTTTTCTGTTGATGTTTATCATAGATGTCTTCTTCGCGTTAGGTTTTATTGCTTTAAAGGACATTCTTCCTTATGCTTATATAGAAGACTTAGAGGTAATTCAAATAGCCTCATCTCTATTGATCGTAGCAGGACTTTTTCAGATCTCCGACGGTGTTCAAGTTGTTTTTCTTGGTGCGCTTCGAGGCTTGCAAGATGTAAAAAGACCCATGTGGATCACTTTTTTCGCCTATTGGGTGGTCGGGTTTCCAGTTTGCTATTATCTTGGGGTTAAAACTGATTTGGGGGCCTTCGGTGTTTGGATTGGACTGTTGGTTGGTTTAACCGTTTCGGCGATTATGTTGTATCTTCGCTTCCATAAATTAACGTCAGAATTGATAGCTTCAGAGGAGCATCCTACTGAAAGCGCTATTAGAAATTAAAATATAAAAGGAATACAAATAGAGATATGGAATTACCAAAGTTTTTATTAGGAGATAATACGCAAGCAAATGAAGACGATATTTTCGTGATTCATACAGAATTTCCACGTTTTATCATCAATCTAAAAGATGATGAAATTGAAATGTGGGACGATTTGATTGGTAGTGATGAAGAGGAATTGTCAATTCAAGTTGCTCAATATATTGAAGAGGCTTCGCAGTTTTACGATGCAGAAATGAAAGCCTACGAAGAAGAATAGAGTGCTTTTGATTCTTGGAAAGGATTAGAATGCTACTTGTTTTGTTGTTTTTGCTACCAGCTACCAGCTACCAGTTACTAATTACCATTTACCTGATACGAAATACCAATATATGCAATTCAAAGATTTAAAACTTAATAAACCGATTCTAAAAGCCATTGCCGAAAAAGGGTATGATATACCTACTTTGGTGCAGCAGAAAGCAATTCCTTTTATTTTAGAGGGTAAAGATGTAATTGTTTCCGCGCAAACGGGAACAGGAAAAACGGCCGCTTTTGCGTTGCCTATTTTGCAATTGTTGTTCGATAAACAGGATGCAGGAAAGAGAGGAAAGAAGATTAGAGCTTTGGTAGTGAGTCCCACAAGAGAATTAGCTATTCAAATACAAGAAAATTTTCAATCCTATTTAAGCTATACCAATTTAAGAACTACCGTAGTGTTTGGCGGTACTTCCATAGAGCCTCAAAAAGAAATATTAAAAAAAGGAGTTGATGTTTTGATTGCAACACCAGGGAGGCTGTTGGACTTGCATAAACAAGAAATCGTAAACTTGAGTTTTATTGAAACCTTGGTCTTGGACGAAGCGGATTTGATGTTGGATATGGGGTTTATCGATGATGTGAAAAAAATAGAGCGGTTGTGTCCTGTAGAAAAACAGACCTTGTTGTTTTCTGCAACCATGCCTCATAAAGTAGTGCAGTTAGCTTCTTCTCTATTAAAGAACCCTGAAAATGTAGAAGTGTCTCCAACTTCGTCTGTTGCGAAGAGCGTAAGTCAAGTGTTGTATTATGTGCCGAAACCCAAAAAGATGGAATTGTGTTTGCATTTGCTTCGCAACACCATAAAAGGAAATATTATAATATTTAGGCGTACTAAATTTGGAGTGGCTAAATTGGAAAAAACATTGCGAAGAAATGGATATAAAGTGGATAGTATTCATGGAGATAAGCCGCAGAATGAACGTCAACTGGCAATGAATAAATTTAAGAAAGGAGAGGTCAATATATTAATAGCAACCGATGTTGCTGCCAGGGGTATTGATATCAAAGATTTAGACGCCGTGGTGAATTTTGATTTACCCAATGTTCCGGAAACTTATGTGCATCGCATCGGAAGAACGGGTAGGGCAGGCGAGTTCGGGACTTCTTATTCGTTCTGTTCAGCAGATGAGAAGGCGTATCTGGCAAGTATTCAAAAACTCATTAATACCCATATAACGGTTGAAGAAGCGCATCCTTATCCATTAGACCCAAAGGCAAAACCACAAGTGCATAAAAAGCAAGGCAGCAAGCACCGACCGGGTAGAAAATCTGCCGCTTCAAAAAAGAAAAAGAAACGCTGGTATTAGGAGTTTCAAGTTTCTGGTTTCTGGTTTTTGGTTTCTGATTTCTGGTTTCTGGTTTCTGGTTTCTGGTTTTTGGTTTCTGGTTTTTGGTTCCAAGTCTTTGTCAGTATCAGCGTCAGCGTCATCGTTAGCGTTCCTTTTCTATTGACTCCTCACTCAACACTAAGCACTCAACACTAAAAACAC
>Ga0206125_10002568_pt1 | contig 18878 bp, 18 predicted proteins | sample Helgoland_Spring_4_FD_148598 | JGI IMG/M metagenome (GOLD analysis project Ga0206125, IMG submission 148598) | Pelagic subsurface seawater microbial communities from Kabeltonne, Helgoland, North Sea - Helgoland_Spring_Bloom_20160331_1 | ecosystem: Environmental > Aquatic > Marine > Epipelagic ... | reverse complement strand
TAAACGTATCCGTATGTACCTTCTGGAAATTCTTCGTAACTATTTGGTATTATCATGTATCAAATCTTATAACAAATGTAGTATCTGTTTCACTACTTGCTTTTATAGGTTGGCCTAATTTTCCTGTTACTAACAAATTACCATCATCATCATATAATCCTACAGAGGTAATATAAGGTTTAAAATTAGAACCAGTTGCAAAATTAGCTATATCTTCGTTTTGGCTAAAAGGTATTTTACGTGCTGAATTATTTGTGGTAAATTCAAATTCATCCTCAGTCATAGTACACTGATATTCGTTTTCAGTAATTAAATGAGTATTCTTATAAGATAATGCATCTATAGAACCACCATCAAATAAACTCATATATTTTGGATGAGTCAATACTGCAAAACCATTATCATAAAATAAATTCCCTATAGGATAAGTGCCTGTAAATGATTCAGAAACCATAGCGATTTGGGTTTCAGAAAAAGATTGGTTCCAGATCTGAAATTGGGTTGGTCGGAAAGCTTGGCCCCAATTATTTTCACCTTCATACCATGAACCATTAGAATTTCTTTTACCAAATAAAACTAGGTCTGATTGATTTTGACATGGTTTACTGGTATTATCATTTGTTTCGTTTTGTAAAACTCCATTTTTCCAAACTTGAAGTTTACTACCAGTTTTTTGCAGTAAAATATGAATAGGTTTATTTGAATCTATACTACCAGCTGTATCATAAAGGCTTCCACTAACATATGAAGTATTTTCTCCATCAAACCTTTCTAAATAGACATCTAATTTTGTTATTATTGAACCTTCTTCAACATATATTCTATAAGGATAAGCAGGATTAGAAGGTACTATAGCTACATCTAAAGATCCTGAAGCACGTAAACTATTAGTATTTAAAGGGGGTGCTGATTGGGCTCCTTCTTTAGTAAGAATATAATCTCTTCCTGTGCCTCCCACTATACTATACCCATTAGTATCACTATCTGCATAGTAGTAAAAACTTATAGCAAAATCTTCATCATTAAAATTTAAGTAAGGACGATTTTCAATAATTATTCTAGAAGAATTTGAGTCAGTATTATCATATCTTCCTAATTCATGAATATTATATAGATTAGATTGTTTATCAAAACTAATTCCTTCATAAGTAACTACATTTTGGAAATATGAATCATCATAAAATGTCCTTGAATAACCATCAGGAAAAGGAGAATTAACATATTGGTTACCTGTTTCTATATCTAAGGTTAAATCAGTTCTTTTAAACCCATTAACAGGGGATAAATAAAACACCCTATTATCTTCATTAGGAAAATTATCTTTTCCTATTGATGTATCATATAAATTACCAAATCCATCATCAGTAATTGTATAAGTATTACCCCCATTACTAACTGTTAAATTAAAACTACTAGGTTGGACTTCTGAACCAAATGTCTTTTGGCTTAAGCTTAATAAGCTAGCACTTTGGTATAATCTTCTTTCTTGAGTAGTGTAAGTAGCATCATCTAGTTCTAAACGATGCGCTCTTTCTCTAATATAGTTTCTATAATAAAGTTTATCTATTTGATAATATTTTTTACTTCCAGTAGAAAAAGTATTTTTATTTTTTCCACTCCAAGCTAAAGACGCAGTGCTAGCACCAATTGAAGCCAAATCAGTAGTGTTATACTGTTTATGGGCTTCAAAAGGTGTTATTTTTATATCATTAGCACTGAGCTTTTTAAATATACCCGCCATTAATAATCGAGTTTAATTTTAATAAGGGCTTCTTTTGTAAAATCTTTTGGTAATGGTTGACTTAATTTTGCAACTGCTAATAAGTCCTGGTTATCATTATATAATCCTACTGTAGTTATGTAAGTTTGTGGATTATCAATCATAGAATCAAAACTTAACGTACCATCATTTAATGTAAATGAATCATTTGTAGTATAATTAAATTCTTGGTTTTTTACTCTACAAAAATAAAATTTACTAGCAATATCTTCTTGGGCATCTAATATAAACGAATCACCTAATGTTAAAGCATTTTGAAGTTTAATAGGGTTTTTACCATTATTATTAGAAGTAGTAGTAGTATTTAATGCTATACCATTATCTGCAGCTGTAGCATCTAATGCATCAGCATTTAGGATAATAAATCCAGCATCAGGATAAATATAACCATAAGAACCACTATCGGTAACATAAGTATTACTACTTCCTACTCTTTCACCATTAGATCCAGACACTAAATTAAATTCTCTACCCACACCAGCTCTAATAGCATTAGCTGAACCTGAGGTTGTTACTGAATCTGAAGTTAATTCTAATGATTTAGTTGATCCCGAAAGTTGTAAATTAAAATTATTTAATCTAAGAGCATTTTTATATCTAGCTCTATTTATATTAATAACATAAATATCATCTGGAGTATAACCATTAAAACTAAAGTTTTGGGTTTCATCACCCCCAAATACTAAATTTCTATATTGAGTATAAATTGATTTAGCAGCACTATAACCTTCAGCTCCTGCACCTGAAGAAAAATCTAAAGACCCACTTCCTATTTTGTTTCCGTAAGCTATTGAAAATTGAGCTTCTTCATCTGTGTTAGCTTCTGGATCTTTATTATAAATTTCCATGTAAAAAGCACCACTTGATGTAGATGTTGTAGTGACATATTGGACACTAGAAGAAAAAAATCCTAAAGTAGCTAAATCATTTGTATTACCTGACCAGGCACTAGTAAATACTCTATCTATAGAATCTACTGTATCTCCGTCTTGAAAAATTGTATAAGTCGCCATGTTATTTAATTATTAGAATGAAGAAGCAGCTTGGGCAGCATTAGTGCCTGAGTTTGCATCTTTATTTACTTGTAAAGTTATTGTTGATCTAGCACCTGTATCTAAACCTACTACTATAATTGAAGTAGCTAATGCTGTATTACTACCGAATAATGTAGTACCTGCTAATGATGTACCTGTAAATGAGGTACCAATAAAGGTTTGAGATAAAGCAGTACCTGTAAATGGGATATTTGTTGTAGTGCCTGCTCCATTACCTCCAGTTGAACTACCCTGTTGGATTAATCTTCTATCTGCTATAGTAAATGAATAATTTGACTCTACAGTAGTATCAAAATTAAGGGTATTAGGTGTAATAGTAAAGTTAGCTGATCTCCCTACAGTAATATTTGTAGATTGTAAACTTAATACTGGGATTTTAGTAGTACCTCTAGGAAGGGTAACTAATTTTGAAACCATAGTATTATTTCCATTAGGAATAGCTTCAATTAATGGTAAATTTTCAATCGCTTCACCATAATAAGCTGAACCATTAGGGTGATTTTCATTGTATAATGTATAATCAATTTCATCGTCTGCTAAAGCAAATTGAGTAATATTAAAAGAACCATCTTGTCTTGATAAAAGTTCACGGCCTTTTTTGGTTAATATAGCGTCTACAATAACGCTTGAATTATCTAAGTATCCCATTTAAGTTTATTTTGTTTATAAATATATATTATCTAAGGTTTCTGTTAGATTCATTTAATTTTATTAAATCTGATGTGTTTCCTCCTACATCTATACCTGCTCGTGTAAGAAAATATGCTAAATTAGCTTTTATATATGGATGTAAATTTTCAGGTATTACAACAAATTCTTTATCAGTTGCATTTTCATATCCCTGTAATTGGATACTTTTATCTAAAGGTATTAATAAAGAAGGAATTGAATTTTCAACTTTAGAAATTACATAAGAACCTAATCTAAAGAAAGGGGGAGAAGGTGCTAAAGAAGAAGAAGTAGTAGGTTCTTGAGTATTTGCATAACTACCATCACTAGCGCTTGCAGCATTATATATTTGATTAAATTCAAAATTTGAAGAAATTACTATACTATTAATATTATTAGGCAAAGTAGTTGTAAAATTAATTATTTCTCCTGTAGATAATTCTGCTAGGTTTTGAGTAGCTAATGGGGTTGATTGCCCCGATCCATTAGGCATAGATCCTGATAATATGGTTCTTAAAGGGAAAGGTTCAGGGATTGTTGAACCACTTTCATAACTACAAAATGTTAAAAAGAATCTTTTATCATCTTTATATTCAGAGTTATTTTTGTAATCAAATATATTTTCCATTAAATCAGAATAATCTGAACCTATAATACTAGGCCTTTCCGGAGAACTATTAGTATAAAAATCAGTAGCAATACTAGTATTAAACGAAGTAAGTTGTGAAAAAACATCACCACCTACATTATATGGGAAAAAGCTTTGTGAATCTAAATAACCAGCACTTGCTGTCATTAAATAAGGATGATATCTACCTATAGCTACAAAATTATCTGTAGGGGGGCGGAAATAAAATAATTTTTGCAATTGTCCCCCATTAAAATAAATAGGGTATGAGGATTTTAATTTTGATTTAGTAGTAGGGTTATTTATAATAAGTTGACATTTGCCCCCTATAGGAAAATCTTTAGTAAAAGATTTATAAAATCCTTTTTTATTAAATACTTTATTATTACTATCATCTAATCTATTAGTAGTAATAGTATCATCTTCATTTATTGTAATGTAATAATTAGCTTGGGCATACGAAAATTTATCAAATTGTAAAAGATCTGAGTCTTCTATATTATTGGGATCCATTCCTATAATGTCATTACCAATATAGATATTTCTACTATAATTTTGAATAACAGGTGTTTTACCGTAAGTAATATCCCCATTAGTAAATTCATTAATAGTAGACGCTTGTAATTGTTTACCATCATAACGAGATGAATTCCAAGCTTTAGTTTCTAAAACTGAGTCGTTGAATTCAATTTGGTTTGATTGTGATATAGGATTAATCATTATTTTTATACTTTTGAATAGACTTTTTAAATATTTAAATATTTTTTTCATTCTAAACTATAATATCTACTTTTTCTACCTGTTTGTGCTACATTTTCAACCGCAGTACTATAACTTCCATCATCAATGTAATCTACAACATCAATAAATATATCATGAACCGTTTCATTTGTAGAAGTTATAGATCCTGAAGGTGAATATTCAGCTAAATGTTCAGTTAATTGTTCATAGTCAACATTTGTACCAGCAATTTTTGTCCTCTCCAAGTAATGTGGCTCAATAACTAAACCAGTTTTTAAATTAGCTTTTGCTGGGACAAATTCCTTAATCATTTTAAATAATGTATGATCAAAAAATTGTATTGTTCTTATATAATCACCAATTCCTAATTTTTTTTCTAGTTTTTGAGTATAAATATCTCTAATAGTTTTTAAATCGGGATAACTACCAGATGTATAATGTGTTGGATCACCAATATAATCATCTAACCTAAATCCACCTAAAGTATAAATTATATCTTCATTAACTTCAAAAGTTGGTGAGAAAAATACACCTACATCTGAATAATCTAATGGTTGTCTATCTTGAGGTGATGTTTCAACTGAAATAAATGGATCTAAAAAGTTATCATCAAATGTTCCATTATCAAGTCTAACTTTATCTGAAACCATCCCCGAACCTACTGTGTCAGGTGTTGTTAGGTGGTGGGTTTCTTCTAAAGAAACATATTTACCCGGGCTAATCTTAAAGAAATTATCAGTATAACTACTATTAACTAAATTAGGATTAGGAGCTTTATTTATATTATCTGAAAGATCTAAATCTACTCCTAAAGAGTCTCCAGGTGTATCTAAATCAGAACCAAAAGGAATTCTTACTGCTAATGTTTCATAACTAGAACTTATTGTATTACCATTATAATTAAATGGTGATAGTGATTGTGTTACTATAGTTTTTTCTGTAAGGAGTTCATTCCAAAATCTAAATTCTTGGAATGACCCCGTAACTTCATGAATAAGGAAATTAGCACCAAAACCTAAAATAGTACCCTCGGGCTGAATCCAAATTTGGCTTCCTGTAAGATGAGCCAAAACATTAGGTGCATTTAAACTACAAGTAGCTACATAAGTATTTTTATTAAAAGTAGTGTTTGTAGCATATGCTTTTATGTCATTACTTGATCCACTATCTAAGGTTAAGGAAATATTCCAAACATCCCCATTAAAAAATGGAACTAATTGACTTGCAACTACTTTATTTTGGGTTATATCGTTTTCAGTACTACTACCCGTTACTAATATTAAATGAGCAAAAGAAGCAGAATTAAATTTAGAGTGGTCTATACTTTGGGATATTAAAATACCTAAATCAGGGATTTTAGCACTAATCTGGTGTGCTATAGTAAATAGGGGTTGTAGTTGGGTTTTATGATTAGAATCAGGTAAACATCTTACCTGTAAAGAAGTAGGGGTGTTTACATTAGTTTTTAACCCTGTGGATGGGCCAAAGGGACTAATAATTCGTACTAAACTAGAAAAACTACCATTGTTTTTATTCCCTACTCTATTAACCATTCGGCTTTCTTTTTGATAGCTAAATGTTCTAAAACTAGTTTTATCTTGTAAAGGTCCTCCATATTCTTTAACATGTAATACAGTTTCAGGGATGCCATAACAAGCAATTAATGCTTTTAATCCACGTTCAGTGCCTTTGGTTTTTAAGAGATATGATGAATTATGATATAATCGTTTCCAGATTTCTTTAGCAATGTCACCTTTTGGAATTGATCCCCCATTAGATGCTGATATCATAGTAGCAGTATCATCGGTTCCAAATTGGAAGGTACCTGTACCATCATCACCAATTAAATATTCATATAATGATGAATTTGAAAATTGATCATATGCACTAATTCCTCTTGAAGTAAGTTGGTTTAATACTAAATCTTTAGATATACCATCTTTTAATCCACTATACGCTTCATTAATATCTGTGATACTATCCATATATGCCCAAATACCATCAAAATGTTGGGCTATCATTTCAACAAATAAAGTATATTTGTCATTTTGAGTATTATCTTGAATGTGAGGAGGGATTGTACTAACTAAATTGTATTGGTTACAATCATCAAATTTAGAAGCACTAAGCATTTGCCCACCATAATATTCATCTTCATAACTGTCTATAGGAGCACCAAACCAAGAAACGGCTGCTGCTGAATTAACTTTAGAATTAACAAATGGTTTTGAATCATTAGTTTTAGGCCAAGCAAACGCCCCTGATTCATAATAAAGGTATCTTTCATAATAGTCAAAACCTTGTATTAATTTATTTTGTTTATTTCCTAATATAGTTTTATTTTCAGTAACAAAATTTGAACTAGTTATATTACCTGTAATATTGTCTAATTTAGCGATAGAACCAGAATATTGTTCTAATAATTCTAATTTATATTTAAAGTTGCGTAACCTTTCAGTAGCAGAACTAAAGTGAATAAAATTTTCAAAATGGTAACCTGAAGGGGTATCTACATTATCAAACTCTAAATCTATTTGTACACTACTACCACTTAATAATCCTTGAATATTATTAAAACTTGAACTAGTAGCCCCATTATTTAATATTTGATCAAATGTTTTATACCCACTAGGAACAGTAAATATATCTTCATTAGATAAGGTAAAATTAGGAGGTCCAATATCAATACCAAAACTAGTTCCTGTTTGGGTGTTAGCCATTTGAGTAGTGACTTCGAAAGGATTAATTACCTCTTCAAATATCCTAAAACGACTATTAATCCCTAAATTATTAGGAAGGGGGTTATATAATTTAATTAAACCTGTGTTGTCTTTATCTAATAAAGCATTTAAAGCTAATAATACTGTTCCCCTCCCAAATGTAAGATTTATATCTTTTATAAAATTTGATTGGTTTAATATTCTAGATAAGTCATTTATAGCATTAGAAAAACTTTCTTGGTTTAAAGTATCAGATTTAATTCTAATTTCTCTCCTAGAAGGTGAAATTTCTGAAATATAAAATAATTTATTAAGACCTTTAGTTAAAATTCTTCGTTGAAAAGAAAAATTCATTACATATTTACCTGAATTATAACCATAATCTTGTAAAACTTGTTCAAAATCTATATCAATAGATGTTATTTTATTATTATCTGAGGTTGTTCCTGGTGTATTATAATATGGTGTATAATCATTAAAAAATTCATCTACAAGTAAAATTTTGCCATTTTGATCAAAAATAGTTAATTCTATAGAATCATTACTTTGCCCAAAACTTCTAATTAAAGTTTTACTTGAAAGTTGATTTATATCCTGATCATTTATACTTTCTATAGTTTGTGTTTCTATAATAGCCATATTTTAATTTTAAATTTGTGGTCCTTCTCCAGCTATTTCACCAATTCCTGAAGCTATATTGGTTCTTGTATCATTTAATACTATAAAACAACCTGCACGTTGGTTGTTATTACCTGTAACATCTTCTATAGCATCTTTCCATGCGTTATAACTACGAGTAGCGCCTCCAATGACATCATTATATGCTTGGTTTAATTCATCTTCAACTTTATTTAAATTATTACCCGATATATTGAGGTCATTTACTTCATTTGCAGAAATTCCTCTTAGGTTGGTTTTTAATGCGCCTAATGAAATTAATGGATTTGTTGTGTAATTAGTACCATACTTACCCTCATATTGAGATTGAGCGGCGGCTTCTGCGGCGTCTTCTGCGGCGTCTGCGGCTTCTTCTTCTTGGGCAGCTATTTGTAATGTTGATAATTCTCCCTGAATTGTTAATAATTGTTGGTTTAAAGATTCTATTTCTAAATCCCTTGCATCTATTATAGATTGTAAAGGACTTACGTAATTATCTAGATAATCTAAACTAGTTTGTACTATTGTAGTATGTGAATTTTCCCCCTCTTTAGGTATGTCAAAAAATAATTCATTATATAAGTCAAAAAATTGTTGGGTATTAACATTTGGGGTATTTGAAGTTAATTCATTAAACCCTAAATCTATTTTATCTCTAAATTCCTTTAATGAATATACTACTTTATTAAAATTAATATCCCCCTCATATTTATCTGGAATTGGATTTTCTTTGTCCTGGATAATGATGGGGGTTTCGGGTACAGGACTTACTTGGGGCCTTCCCTTACTTATTTGAGTATTTCCATACCTAGATGATTTTGGTTGGGGTGCAGCAGCCATTATGATTTAGTTATTTTAAAGTAATAATCTTCATCATACACTCTTACACCATCATTATTTTCATGTTTAAATAAAAGTTTATAATATCTTTCTTCTTGTAACCCATTCATATATAATTTGAAAAACATACCTTCAGAATCAGCACTTAGTTTAGTTGTATCACTAAAAGGTATAACTGTTTCTTCTGTAGCGTAATCAACTAGGGAATAAAAAGATTTACTAGTAAAATACTTTACATCTAAATAATTTGATGAAGTAACAAATTTACGTGTAGGATATAATTCTCTAACATTAAGTCTAAATTTAGGGTCTTCTATTGTTTTAAATTCTCCTTTATTATTTCTTAAAGTAACATATATTTCACCTGTTTTTAATATTTTATCAGAAATAGCTGAATCAGTGTCATAAGAGGAATCATCCCATGATATATCTAAATAAGGGGGATATATAGTATGGGTATCCATTGAAAAGAAATTTAATTCTCCATCATTTATAGCTGTAAATTCTTGTGATCCTGAACGTTTTATTATAAATCCATTATTAGTGATTCCATTAGGATAAGTAGCAGCATTATTACTAGCACTATAATGTTTTAAAACTGGAGATGTAATATCTAATGATATATCTAATTCATCATTATAACCATAACTTCTACTTATTTCAAATCCTGATCCTGTATACCAAATTCCACCTCCAGGGGCATTACTAGTAAAACTTCCTGTTACTCCTGTAGGGAGACTACTAGTATTCCAAAGAGTTCCTATAGAATTATATTTGAGTGCATCTTCACTTCCATCACGATATTTCCATGAAGCCCCATCGGTAATTTTGGGTTCATTACTTAATCTACCAGTACCATTTATCCAACTTTCTGCTAAGGGGAAAATTTCTAAATGTTGATCTATACTTAGTTCTCTATGTTCAGTTTGTAATAATTTTATACTAGCAGTAATAATGGTTTTATCTTGAACTATATTATTTATAACACTATCTACTTCAGTGTTTTTAAATTGAATTAATATTCTACTAGGATAATAATTATTGTCTGTAAAGGATTGTTCATCTCTTAAAGTTAATATTTCATCAATGCCCGTGTTAGTAGATTGGTGGGTTGGATGAGAATATATTGTAGTATCCTTTTCGGGAAAAATAAAGTAATGTGCCATTGTTATCTAGTTATTCTACCAATTATATCATTATTTGGGTATTTTAATTCAAATATTGAAGGATCTACTGGTGGATATATTATATTATTTCTAGTAGCAGCTTCAAAATTATATTTAAATTGAGAATAACCATTATTAGTACCAAATTTATTATTAAAAGTAATTTTACCTACATTTTGTACACCATCTACATTATATAAAATATTTGATACATCTCCTGATATAATAGGTTGGTTGACTTGCCAATTATCAATATTAAAAAATGTTTTTAAATTATTAATACATGTAATTAAAACTCTTTCGTTATTAAATCCCTTTTTTACACTAATGTCAAATTCTACATTAAAGTTTAATATTGAAGCATTTTTAATATTAATAGAATCCGTTAACATTCTATATTGTTCTAAATATGTAGCTAAATTTTCTTTAGCTGCTAAAGATAATGTTTCTAAATTTTGATTTAAATCATATCCTAAAATATATAAATTTAAAGCATTAGGATTAGCAATACGTTTATTAGTTTCTAAGGAGATTTGATTATCTTGTGTTATATAAGCTTTAGCTATGTTGCCAAATTGTACAGGTAACGATAAAGTTCTAAATATATAATCTTCTTTTGTTACAGTACGTTTTTGGGCAGCAAATTGAGCCATAGTATTAAGGCGAATATCTTGTGCTGAATCACCAGGGCCTCCTCCTAAAGCCGGTTCTGGATTAGTACATGATAAGGAATTTATTGCTGTATTTAATACTGTTGAATTGAGATTTCCTTTTCGTTGCGTGATAGATACGTTACCTACTCTATTAATAGTATTAGCATTAGTATTAGCATTTCTGCCACCTCCTACCATATAACTAACGGTTAATGTGGTATTAGAGGGGGATTCACCATATGCCTTAGTAAATAAGAAATTTGAAGGATCATACGCTCTATCTAATAAAGACTTACCATCTTTTATTCCTAAACCTATATTATCTGGGTTAGGAATAATTGAGGTATCATCACCCCCTGTAGAACCTGCACCAAAGTGGATTTCTAATTTTTTATTTGATCTAAATCTAGTAATAAATCTTTTAGATACTTTTTTAGTTCTTAGTAAATAAGGTACTTGACTATTATATTGGGGTAAATCGGGATCAAAAGCTTCATTATTAGATACTTCTTCAAAAATAGTTTCTTGTGCTAGATAGGGCACTTCAGTCCATGTGTTACCTTCAGTATCTGTAATAGATTGAATACCTATTATATTACTGTCATCTAAAGATATTGTTTTAAATCTTTCAGCACTTCCTATACTAAAAGTTGCTGTTTTAATTTCAGCACTTATAGCTTTAGCTTTTTTCTTTAATAAGAAATATTCAGGTTGGGTACCCCCGGGTACTATAGAATAAACTGTTTGTTCTGTAGGGTCAGCGGATGAAGAAAAAGCAAAATCTACGGATTTTTGTATTATATAACGATTGTTAGTACTATTATTAGGAAGAAAATCTGAATTTTCTTCTATTCTATAAGCATAGTCCCAATCTGGGTCCCCACTACCATTAGCAGGGATTTGTTGAAAGATTTCTAAATCAACTACTGCAGGGCTAGTAACAGCTGGTACATACCCTAAATTATATGCTAATGCATATAAATTTTCCCTTTCTTGAGCATATTGTAAAAATACTTCTTGGATCTGGGCATCAGTATAAAATGAAAGAACATCTCCTATATAAGATGCCATTTCAATAAACATGGTACCTGGACTGCCCTCAGTAAAATCATTTAATAAATCGGGATAATATGTTTCAGCCATATTGATTAAAGCAGATTTAAAATCGCTAAAATCTTTATCCAGATACCTTACTGGTTTAGTATTGTTTTTTGCTGTTGAGTATGCCATTATACTTCGTTATTAAAATTGTCGTTAGTAAAACTTAATGCAATTGAATCTTCTTCATCATTATTATTTAAACTGTAATTAACTGTTACAAATAATGTATGCCCCTGTATTCCTCCGTCTTTAAGAGCTATGTTTTTTATTGTAATTTCTGGGATATATCTTTCTACTTGTGGTGTAACTATAGATCTTAGTTCATCCCCTGCTATTGGAGTATTTTGTTGAAATAAACGATTTTTTAAACCAACACCAAAATTAGGATGGTGTAATCTTTCCCCAGGTGAGGTAAGTAATACATTTATTAGTTTTGATTTAGCATGCCTTTTAGTAGTAAAATCTAAATCAAATATCTTTTTTTTATTAAAAGGTAAACGTATCCCCACTGCGACTTTGTCATCAATGTCGACAGGATCTATTTTAATAGGTTTACGTAATTTAATAGCCATTAGGGTCTAAATTCTTTTTTCTTTTCAATTGCTTTCATTACTGGACTCCAATCTTTGTTTACAAATTGACTTACGGGGTCATTTGCATTAAACATTTGTTCCGGTGTTGGAGACATTGCAGTTTCATTTAAAAGTGAATTAAGAGCATTATCATTACCATTAAAATTAGGAGGTGGCATTTGGGATTTTAATTTAGCTCTAAAATCTTCAACTTCTTGAGTATTATTTGTAGTTTCTACTACACGCTGTTGGGTTGGTTGGGTAACTAACTCTTCTTTTAGTAATGCTATCTCACGTCTTAATGCATGATCTATTTCTTCTCGCACAACTTTTCTAATTATTTTTTCGAATGCATTTATTTTCATCGTTATTAGTTTTTAATAAATATAAATTATTTTAATTTATTGTAGTTTCTATTATATCAGATTGATATAATTCAGTACCAGGTCCGTTTTCTCTTATTTCAACTCTTACTTTTCTAGTTGATGGAATTATTAAATCAGTAATTACTGTAGATAGGTTATCGGGGTTAGATAAATATTCTTCTAAAGTAGTACCTCCTAGTATAACGTCAGAATTTTCATCTCCCGTAGTTGTATCTTGTAATTCGGGTAAATTTAAACCTAAAATAAAATTAGTCCATATAGTACGTATTTGTTCTAATAATATATTTAGTTGATTTATTATTGATTGTATATTAGAAATACCTGTATCTATAGGGGGTATTAATAAGTTTGTTTCTTTAGTGAAGAAATTTTCAAAAGTAGGTAAAGTACTAGAAATATCACTAAATTTTTGAATATTATCTTTAGCTAGTTTTTTAAAGTCACCTGCTTTATCTATTACAGTACCACTTACAATAGGTGTTACTTGAGTAGCTAAAAGACCATCTATTAATACAGGAAGTCCTTTAAGTACCTCAATAAGACTACCTATAACTGTTCCTGGACCAATAAGGTTATTTAAAAATGTAAAATTTTCTCCTATTCCTACAAGTTTATCTTTAATAACTTGCAGTTCTCTTTTAGATCCTTCTAGTTTTTGTATAGCTTTTTCTATAGTTCTGGTAGTTTTTTGGTAAATTTGTTCGGCTTTACGTAAAGTAGTAGGGGAATTTGAAGATATACCGTTTAATTCATTTTTAAATGATTCTGGGGAAGGTATATTATTATCAAAAGTTTCTTGAGCTTTCTTTTTAGAAAGAGCTAAAATTTTATCTTTTGAATCCGATAATTCACTAGATGCCCTATTTAATATATTATTTGTAATATTATTTATCATTTTATAAATACATTTTTACTATCCATATCATCAAGTCGAGATTTAACCTTAGCTAAGTCCTTTAAAATAGTTTGGGATAAACCTAAATTAACTGCTGGGTTGGGGCCTGATAATCCCGATGTATTAGGATATTGAATTGAAAAGAACATTTCTAAAGCACCTATTAAATCACCTAATAGTAATTTTAATTCCCTACTTCTAACAGCTGGTATATTAACATCTTGACCATTTTCAATAGGGCCTATATAAACAGTGGGACTATTTAAAAACATATCACTTTTACCATTTACATGGAATTCACCATCAGTTTTAAATAAAAAAAGATTTTTTGATGAAAATACACTATCATCACGGCCATTGAATACTAATCGATCACTGTCAATTAATATTTGTTTACCTACAAATTGGTCTTCTTGTGTAAATGTAGTAGCCATTATACTTTTATTTTATTAGCTGTATCTTTAAATAAATCACTATTCCATTGTGAATAAAATTGATTACCTATATATGAATCTTTATTATTTCCATATTCATTATAACCCCATATATTAAATCTAGTTATCCATCTTTTACTTAATAATTTTTCACAAAACTGTGGTACGCTAAACCAGGGACATGGTTTATTTGATATTTGATTGTGGCCTAATATTTGGATATTAGGGTAAGTTTCTACATATTTTTTTATTAATTTACCTAAAGTAAACATTTGTAAATCAGTAGCATCAAAATTATCTCGACCTCCTACCCAATTAAGGTGGATACTTTCTTGATTTATACCAAGAGCCCCATTTGTACTAACACTATCAGGATAACAACGAGTAGCTTTACCATCTCTATTAATTATCCAGTGATATCCACCTGTATTCCATCCGTTTCCATCTCGTTTAGTAAGAAAATACCACATTAACCACGCAGGATTTGATTTTTTGCTTGAAGCCGCTGTATGAATGCATAAGTATTTAATATTTCTATCTACTAAATTACTATTATTCATTTTTAATTCTAGATCTGGTTGAGAGAGTTTTAATAAACCTCCTCTTTTATTTTTAAAAATAGGTTCACCTCCCCTTTCCCATAGTTTTATAGCTTCTTCATTTATAATTTTATAATCTGTTTCAGCAGGAATGTCTTCGGGGTTTAAATCTTCTCCCCCAGTTGTAACATATGGTTGATTTTCGACTGAAGGTGTTGCAAATTCTGTGCCTGAAATTTCAATTGATTCTTCTTCGTATTCTAATAACCCTTCTTCAACCGATTCATCTAAGGCATCAAAAACAGGATCTCCTGAACTTGTAATAGGGGTGGGTTCTTGTAATGTAATAGTTTCTACTTGAGGAGTATCAAAATTAAACTGTATTGGTTGGGTATTTAATTCGGCTTCAGGTAATGCCTGAGGGATTATTACTGGGGGTGGTGCACTAAGTTCTTCTAAAGGAGGTTTAATAGGTTCATATGTTGAACTTAATGAGTCAATATTAGTAGAAGTAGCATCTATATTAATACTTTGGTTTGAAAGTAAATAAATAGAAGCAGCATCTTTAGTTACGTTTTCATTTTCACCTGTTCCTAAACTTAATATCATAGCGGGATCACCTACACTAGGGTTACCATCATCAGCTACATCAGTTACATTATTACTAATAGCATTTACACCACTAGGACCAGTGGTTGTCATTCTGATTCTTTGTCCTGTTTTTCCTTCTTGTATTGAATCGCCTTCAGTTGGTCTTAAAGGTCGTAATTCAGGATTTTCTTGGAAATAGGTACCTAATTTTATAGCTACTTGATTATTATCTTCAGAATCATCTAATCTAAAAATATAATTACTTTCGGCATTTTGGAATAATCTATATTTAGGAGCCCTAGCATCACTTCTACCTGCGGTATATCCTAGATTACGTAAATAATCTTCTAATTGTCTCGCTGCTATTTCCCTGCTTATAGATTTAAATTCTTTTTTAAATTCAAAAGTACTTACATTAGATTCTCTTTTAGAAGATCTTTTTTTAGTACTTTTTTCAGTTGGAAGAGCATTTGAAGCCGTATTATTATGGATATTTACTGCGGGGCCATAATATAAAACTTTATTATTTAATTTACCTTCTAAATCAGAGTATGAATCATTACCCGTTGCTTCAATAATTTGTACTATTTCCCCTATATTAGGATAAGTAAAATTATTTCTACTTATGGGTTTAGCACTAGGTAACGATGTAGAATCAATAAATTCTTCATCATTTTTTACGTCTGTAAAAAATATTACTCCTATATCGTCAGGGCTATTATATGCTTGGTGGTCAGGTGATAGTATTATGTCAGCTACTCTTTTATTTAAAGACTGATTTTTAGTACCTCCTATTCCCCCTGATGATATTCCTTTATTCTGATTTCTTCTTAGGCTCATTTTGTGCTACTTCTTCAGCTATTTGTTGAAGTTGTTTTAATTCTTCGTCTGTGAGTAATGAATCTCCACCACTTGAAGTAGCATTATTATTAATTCGTTGAATAACAGCCATCATTTTAATTAAATGTTCGTCATTCTTTACACCTATCTCAAGATATTCCTTAATAAGAGGTACTACTACTGGAGCATCCCCAATATTTTGTATTAAAGGTTTTAACTCAGCTATTAAAGAATTTATTTGTTTATCCTTTTTTTTGCTATTACTGTATATTTCTTTAAATACATCTGATGATGTTTTACCTTCAAATATTACTGTATCAAGTGGATTACTCATGGTTATAAATATATCCAGTTTCAAGATATTCAGCATAACATTCATTAAATACTGTTCTCATTTTCTTTACAACCTTAGTTATAATAGGGGTTTCTTCTTTAGTTATTTCTCTTATAAAAATATAAATAGCTTTTTTATTAAAAATTTCTAAATTTTCTCTATTTTTAAAAATAGTAAGAACAGCGTCTGCTACTTTTATTTCAGGTTCTTTTTTAAACATTTTATAGATACGTTTATCCATATATTTTATATATAAATCTAAAAATTCTACCTTTTCATTACGAACTTCATCCCTATCAAATTCGTTTAATATATTATCATCAGTATCTACTTCTATAAGATCTGCTTTACCCTTTTTCTTAGCATAATTTTTATTATTATATAATATAAGGTAATTTTTACCTACAATACTAAAATATGAAAATGCTTTACCTTTACCTACTTTAAAATAATGAAGCTTTTCTAAAAGAAAAGTAATAACCTCATGTTTTAAATCTTCAAGGTCATCAACTTCAGTATAATAAAATTTAAAAGTATGTATAAGATTTTCAGCCAATTTATAAAATGAATAATGAATTCTTTCATTAAATATTTTATTTCTTAAAGCTTGATCTTCACTAGCTAAATATTCTACTATCGCTAGTTCAGTGTCTTCTGTAAAATATAGTCTTTTACTTTTGCGTCCTCTTTTTTTCGCCATTTAATTAGCGGAGGCGAAATTCGTTTAGTGCCTCCTGTATCTTCTTAACCTCGGTAAAAAACCAACCGATTTCATCGTCTGCCACAAATAAACCCCTATCATCAATATTTTTTAATCTATTATTACAAGAATCAATAGCATCACTTTGTTTTGTGATAAAGTCTTCTAACACTTCATTCTTTTTTACTACATTACGAAGTGCGAGTCCTGCCATTGCTAAAAGTGCTATTAATAGCATTATTGATATTGTAATTATTATTTCCATTAGTCTGTAAAGAATGAATCAATGATTGATTTTGTTTTTTCGTTGAAATTAGGATTATTTTCCGTATTAATTGCTTTAGCTTTCCTTAGGCTTTTATCAGCTTTGGAAGCATTTGCAGGTTTAGACGATTGTTGTACGACCGAACCCCCAGAACTCCAAGTTTGGTATTCAATTTCTTGAGCTGTTTGGATAGCTTGGTGAATTAATAACGGGAGGTGGCTTCTAAATTTGGTTTCCTTCTGCCCACTGTAGAAATAAAATTTATTACTCTCATCGAATAAACCTTCCTGGTTACGAATAGCTAGATATTCATTGTGTGAAATTTTAATACCAGCATCCTGTAGTAAATACATAGTGCGGTCATAAATTTTCATAGCCGGTACATTTTCATTAAATTTATATACCATACCCAAATTCTTGACATGCCAGTCAGAATCATTTTTAGTAAAATATTCATTATCCCAATCACCTAACTTACCTAATTGACAGAATAAAGATACAAAGTTAAGTTCTTCTCCTGTATAGGATTCATTAGCATTATGAAAAGCATATAATTTATGTAATTGGTTGGCTATTTTATTTACACGTAAAACATGATCTAAATAACCACCAGGAAATGCATTATTAAACCAATCCTTAGTAGATGCTGGAGCAAACATCATTCGCTCTTTTAATGCTTCCGTAAGGGTTTTTAATTTTTTTAGACGATCACCTTCAAAAGATGCCTCTAAAACTCCATTAAAGGCTTCAAAATTAACCTTAATTTGTTCTGCTCCAATCATAAGAATCCTACTCTTGATTGATCACTTTCAGGTGTTATACTGATGATATTTTGCATTTCCTCATATAACTCTTTCAAATCATTTTCCATATAATGAATTGCGTCAGCGTTTTTTCCACGTTTAACCATACTATGTACACGGGATAAACCTTGATCTAAGCGATCTAAAGCTATTTGTAATTGTCTTTTATAAGCCATATTATTTATTTTTTATTGAATATACGAACTATTTTACCGTTTCCCAAATTTTTCATAATAAGAGTTACATACTCTTAATCTTTCTTTGAAATGAGTTTTACTTTGTGCTTCAGGATTATGAGCTAAAAATTCACTACTTAAAATATTAAGTGCATTAAGAAATTCTAATGTTTCACCAACATAGTGTAATTCCAGCCTATTTTCTAGGGGAATTATGTTTTTTAAGTGAATTAATTTTTGTTTGATAGAATCACGCCACACATCGAACTGTGCGTCTGTATCTATACTATCGAAGAAACTGTTTAATGACATGATGCGAATTATGCGAACCGG
>Ga0206125_10002566_pt1 | contig 18920 bp, 20 predicted proteins | sample Helgoland_Spring_4_FD_148598 | JGI IMG/M metagenome (GOLD analysis project Ga0206125, IMG submission 148598) | Pelagic subsurface seawater microbial communities from Kabeltonne, Helgoland, North Sea - Helgoland_Spring_Bloom_20160331_1 | ecosystem: Environmental > Aquatic > Marine > Epipelagic ... | reverse complement strand
ATCCACGCTCTCCAGATTTAGATTCATATAGATTCTTCATCTCAGTTAAGAACGCTTCAAAGTCAGGCTTTTCTGTATATGCTACAGAATTATTAGCCAGTCGTCTTTGGCCTTGGTCTACCCACCACTGACCTGATTTAGCTTTTGACATACGCTGGTCTGAAAGATTAGAAAGACTAATCAATGCAGAACGACGTACGCCACCTACTACTACAATGTCTGCAATTTTACAGCAGACATCATGGCATTCGATACTAGTTAACTTACGTCCAGCTGCTTTTTGGAATACTCCAACACAAAACTGGAAGAGATCCTGTAGTGGTTCAGGACCGCTTGCTCTACCGCCAAAAGTTTTAAGCCTAGCACCTGCTGGTCTTACTCGGCTCATGTCCCATTGGGGTAATTTACCTGCATATAGCATAGCAACCAACTCACGGAAAGCACTTGCCCATCCTAGTTTACTATCACTTACTACGATAGTAGAACTTGTCTTGTGGAAGGTTTCAGCTACTTCTGGTAGTTTAGCAATAAAATTACGCTCTACACTAAAGCCTACTCCCGTTCCACACATCAACACATACATAAGCTCGTCAAAAGCTCGTGGATGGTCAATATGTAAATAACTACAATTAAAGCCTGCTACGTTATCACGCTTTAGTGCTTCTCCTGCGGTCATCATACATCTCATAGAAGGCATAACTTCTAAATTAAATATAGCATTAAATAACTCTAATGCTTCTTTTTCGTTCAACTGTTCTCTTTCTACAAAGAAATCAACATAACGATTTACTGTTTCGTCCCAGGTCTCTCTACGACCTTCGTTTTCTAGCCATCTGGCATAACGACTCTTGTGAATAAAACTTTGATACTGATCCATTAAACCATTCTCTCCTTTATTTCGGATATGTTATCCGCGCCTATCGCGTCATCGCAATATGTTATTAAATCCATCAGCTCATAGTTCTTTAGTAAAACTTCTGCATTTTGATTTAGTTCTTGTATATACTTATACTTACCATCTATAGGTATGTTATCATATATCGTCATTGCATCGCCGTAATCTCTTATAAGCTGTTCTGCTCTCTTCGGGCCAATACCGTTAATACCTGGAACATTATCACCTTTATCTCCTGTTAAACACTTGAAAGAGATATACTCTTCAGGTGTAACATTATAGTGCTCACTCCAGTTATCTACTGTTACCTCTTTACGAGTAACATAGGAAAATCTACTAACTCCATCTTGGATTAATAAGTCCCAGTCTCGGTCACTGGAAACCAGCCATATATTGTTTAATTTATACTGCTCTTTCTGCTTTACTAGGTGGGCAGCAAGATCATCTGCCTCTACACCTTGAAAACGAAATACTTTATAATCTTCAGCGAGTAGTTCTAGTGTTTCTTCGTACTCTTCAAAAAAGTCAATAAATGCTTGCTTTTCTGCTTCTGTTTGCGTGGCGTACTTATCTTTTCGATTTTGTTTATAATCTGGTAATATCTCTTTTCTATAACTAGAAGAGCCCCAATCTGCGGTAATAAGTATAGTACCACAATTGTAAGAGTTTGCTAAAGATTTTACTACAGTTACATAGTCATTACGAAAATCTGTTCTGCCTTGGTGTTTCCACCGAAAAGCTAAGTTTAGTGCGTCTACTATGAGTACTCCGTCCAGAGTACGTTCATTAAAATTAAAAGCCACTTATAAACTCCACTTTTTCTGTTATTAACCAATCATCTGCTAACATTACATAACAGTTCAAAAACCGAATAAACAGATATTCGTCTGTATTCTCTGGTAGATGCTCTGTTACTACATAAACTTTAGATCGATCATATTTAAAAAATAAAAGAGGCATTTGATTGCCACCTTTCGCCTGTACTACAACTTTCTTCCACCAACGAATAAGATTATTTGTCTTAGGTTGTGTAAATATTTTATCTGTTAATGGTGAATCTTTGTAGTTCTTTACCTCAATACAATAATGATTTCTTTGATTGGGGACATATAAGTCCCCTTTCAAATATTCCAGAGCACCAGAGGCAGGTACTCTTTCAAATTTTAGTCCGGTCGCTTCCCTCAGCATGTCCCTTACTAGGTACTCGCCTCTCGCTCCCTTCGCTCTTGAGTCTACCATCTTTATCCTCTTCTTGCTTTGCTTCTTTAGAAGCCTCATCTTCCCAGTGCTGTGCTCTAAGCCACCACCCTCTACGTCTACCTGCTCCCATATTACTCCAATGTGCTGATATTACCAGCCTTAACTACTTCGATTTTTTCAAGTAAAGGGTGAGACCAACCGTGAGATACGATATAAGTATTCATGTCTTCTCGAAGTAGTACTTCTACTAGCTTCTCTCTTCCTTGATCATCGAGTACGTTTGTTACTTCATCCAAAAACAAAATATTGATTTTAGACTTCGATATACTACTCATTAGCTTACGAATCGCTATGAGAGTAGCTGTGTTTACTCTTGCCAACTCTCCAGAAGAAAGTGCTAGAATATCTACTACATTGCCATTGTCTGTAATCTCTACATTTAATTTATCGTTTGATACTACAAACTCAAGCGTAAAGCGACCATCAGACAATTCGGCTAAGTACTCATTGGCTAACTCTTCAAGTTCTCCAACTAAGTTTTCAATCTTATATGCAAGTAATCCATTTGTGCTAAAAGACTTCTTCAACACATCAAGCTCTGATTCGAGCTTTTGGTTTCCTGCAAGTTTGCCGTCGTACTCTTCTTGTTGCTCAACAAACTCCGCTGTCTGCTCTTGTATAACTTGTATACGAGTATTTAGCTTTGTTCGTCTTTCGTTTTCAGCCGCATTTTCTGCGAGTTCTCTTTTTGCGTTGTGTAATCTGCTCTGAACACTCTGTAACTGATCTTCAAGCTGTTCCTTATCCAAGACAGACGTAGGAAGGCTTCTGTCGAAAGATCGTAGCAAATCCTCAAGATCTCTACTAGCTTTTTCATTGCGTTCGAGTTCTGCATTGTTCGCTTTAATCTGTATAATTCGAGGTTTAATCTCATCAATCTTCTCCTCTGCTGCTACAAGTTTCTCCCTCTCGCCTGCAATCATAGCCTTCTCTGCTGAGACATCTATAGGTTGCTTACAAGTAGGGCATACTTCTTTCAATTGTTCTAATTTTTTCAGAGTCCGTTGAGCACCCGTAGCGGCTGCTTGTAAAGACCCTAGCTCAGACTGTAACTCATCATAAGATTCATATTGAGTTACTGTAGAGTTTCTAATAGCTAACATATCAATTTGGTCGAGTAGTCTCTTATATTGATTGTTCGTATTAATTTTTTTATTTTTTTCCGAAATATTTTCAATTTCTACCATGAGAGAACTTAAAGCCTTCTCATCTTCAGATGTATCAATTTGTAAATCCAACATGGGTAGTATGAATGTATCACTCAATTTATTATCTTTTAACCATTTTTCTACTGTTGCAAGTTTCCCTGCTATGGTAGAGGACGTACTAGAAACATCTTTAGAAGCGCTTTTAAATACTTCGAATAACTCAACGTACTTTTCTAGGTGTAACAAATCAATAAGAAACTTTTTTCTATTAGCATCTGTTGCAGTAAGAAATTGTAAACTTGCATTCGTATTCTGATATACAAGCTGTGAAAAAGTTTTAAAGTCTACTCCAAGTACTTCTTGCAATGTTTTATATGTGTTTGTAGCCGTATGACTAGATATATCGCTGCCGTTCTTTTCGAGTTTTACTTTTATATTTGTTTTACGGTTTACCGTAATTTCATATCTATCATCATCTTTAGTGAAAGACAAAGAGATGTTATAACCATTATTTACATAACGATTTGGAATGTCTGCTTTTTTAATTCCTTTTGAGTTTTTATTATACAACGCTTCTTCGATGATTAATGGGATGGACGACTTGCCCATCCCATTAGTACCAAGGATCTGTGTAACAGTATTATCGTTTAATTGTAACTCATTGCCGGAACCATAACTAAAGCAGTTATCCCATTTCAATGTTTGTAGTGTAATCATTGTATGTTCCTATGATGTCCGGCACTTTATCAGGATTAATTTCCAGTATATATGTTAGATACTCTACTAGCTCTTCTTGTATAGACATCTCTTTATCTATAATGAGAGATGCTTCTGATTTACGTTTTACTACTTTCTTATCTAGCAAGTCTGAGTTTTTCACACCTGCTAAATCTTGTATATCTCCTTCTACTTCATAGATCGTATGATCAAACTCAGTAGGAGTCATTTCTTCACTACTTGTTACCGTTTTGCGAAGTAGTTGTGGCAGTTCAAAAGGCTCCCACATCCAACTCCAATCCTGTGGGTTAATCAAGATATAACCTGTTTTTACTTTACTTCTATGAAAAGAAGTAGTCATAGGACTGCCTGGATATACAATATTTCGTTGTGTGTTACTATGAGCGTGTAAATCTCCTGCAAATACTACAGGGAAATCTTCGAACATATCTAAATCTACTTCAGGTTTAACGTGTGGTGGTATCTCTCCTCTTACATGCGTAAACAAAGGCTTACTCGTATCAAAATGTTCAATGCTACCCTTTTTGTGTAAGTCTGCATAAGGTAATATACCATATCCTAGACCAGTATCAACGTATGAGATATCTACTACATTGATTAAAGGGTTAATATCTCGAGAAACCTGTTTAAGCTGAGTAAAGAATGTTTTATTCTTCTTAGTAGCTTCATGATTTCCGTCATAAATAATTGTTGGAATCTTTACTCCTCGAATAAACGAGAAGTAAAGTTCTAACTCTTCCATATTCGGAAGACGATCAAAGAGATCGCCTCCGATTATGTGCATACTACATTCTTTCTCTAAGTTATACACTTGATGAAAGAACATTTGATAACGGTCTACAGCCCACTTTACTGGAACGTTTTTCTGTCCCAGCTTGATGTGCCAGTCCGCAGTAAATAGGATCATCCTACATTAAACTCCGCATCGAGTGCTTCGTCATCAGTTTCTTCGCCATGATTTCGTACTCTATCTAACAACTCTTTCTGAGCATCTGGAGTAGGGCGAGACATAACGTCGTCCATAGACTTCAGGTCAGCAATAGCTGTCAACTCGTCTTCTGTAAGCGCACGAGGCTTACACTTGAGTGCTTGTAGTTGATATTCTACATTGTAAGGAAGAGGTCCGGTCTTTACTCGCTTGAAACAAATGTCCCAACCAGTATTAGGATCTGTAGGGTCACCCAAGTCTTCAGCAGCAGTAATAATTTGCTCCCACAACTTCTTTTTAAGGTTTACTACTTTAATCTGTCCGTTATCAATGCACTGAGTAGCGTAGCTCCAGCCACACTTCAGATCAGGGTAGTACTCTCGTACCCAGTCTTTTTCTACATTGTTGAATCTTTCGGAATTTCTATCAAAAGATAGACACTCCATTGGAATGTTTTTACCATTCTCGCCTGTAATCCAATAAACGTAGCGAGCAAGAATGTCGCCAACGATACGCATTTTGTTATCGCCGTCTTTGTATTGAAAGGATGAGATTGATGATTTTTGGGCTCCGCCCGTTTGATTGTTAAATGATAGTGCCATTAGTGTATAGTCTCCAGTGTGACTTCTTCATAGATGAACGTTATTTCGTCCGGTAGTACTATGAGTAGCCTATTATCGTTAATTTCTTCTAAATCCACAGGACAATGTAGTGAATCTAGCGTGGTTTTGTTATATGCAATATAGTCTGCGTGACTTCTAAGCGAAGCAAGCGCATAGTATATACATAGTTCTTTACTTGTATACTTATAAGAATTGAACAGCAAAAAATCTCCATGAGCGAGAAAACTCGTCCCTACGAAGTTTTTGTGTGAGTATTTATAAATAGGGTCAAACTTGTTACGAGGAATTTGACTCTTTATGAGCATTTCCATTATCAAGTTACAAGCAGCAATATTGCCGTCCGCCGTATCAAAAACCTTTTTCCAATCAAATAAGAGCATATATTATACTTTGTTTTTACCAAGTTGTCAAGAATTATTTTTCTAAAGGTGTTTAATCTTCCAACCCTGTTTCATATAGAACCCGATACGATTTGAGGCTTGTTTTCGAGCCGTATTTCCTTTCAGGTGTATATCTACTACAACAGGGTCTATTTTACCTTCTTTTTTCCTAATCACACGTCCAATAAGCTGTGTGAGCAGGGGTTCATTGTTAACAGGAGTGCCAAGAATTAGGCAGCTCAGATTGTCAACAGATATTCCTTCTGAGAAAATTGCTTGCGTACCATAGAGTACTTCCGCATCACCGTAGAGAATTTTATCTATAAGTGCTTCTCTTTCTTCATGCGGAACTTCACCAGTTACACAAATTGCCTTCTCTCCCGTAAGTTCAGCGCAGGATTTTAGAAACGCTACACAATCACTTACGACTAGGACTTTATGCCCTCTTGCAGCGTAGGCTGCCGCTAGCATTGATATTGTATGTCTATACTCTTCTGTGTTTGCTAGTTTTGTTACTCGATTAGCCCAAGGTATTCTAGCGCCATCCATAAAACGAATCTCGGAAGGAACAACAGTTATAGAAGGGGTCATATAGTTTTCTTTTGGCGGCTTGAATAGAGTATTACCAAAGTAATCTCGAAACACAACGTGTTTTCCGTCTTTTCTTTCTATAGTACCCGATAGACCTATCTTATATCTACAGTAGTTTGTGTCTAGTATTTTACTAAACGTAGGACTACTGACATGGTGCATCTCATCTAAGATGATAGTGCCAAACTCTTTCCTTATTTTAGGGATGTTTCGGTAGAGAGTCTGAGTATTGCCAATCACAATAGGAGCATCAAGTTCAAATCTACCACTACCAATAATCCCCGGCTCAAACCCATAAACCTTTTCTACTTCTTTAGCCCATTGATTTCGTAGTGGTACTGTATGTGTTACTACTAAAGTCTTCTGTCCGAGTTTGCCAGCTATGGCAAGACCCGTAAAAGTCTTACCCCAGCTGACCCATGCATTGATTATTGCATTATCCTCAATGTTATCATAAACATCCTTCTGACTAGCTCTGAGTTCGAATTTAAACTCAGGAAAGTCTACAGGCTTGTTCAGTCTATTGTCAATTACTTCATAGTGCTCAGGGATTAAATCTGTGCGTCCTACAGGTAGTGTCACTAATCCATTACGAATAATACCCATGTTTTTAATAACTTGAGGAGGATCCAAGGGATTATGGTTTGGAATAGTATATGTAAGCTCTCTATCGATTCGCTCTTGTAGTTCGTCACTACAATCCATATATATCCTGTGACTTATAACTGCTTTCATAGTTTTAGTGAACTCTTTGAAATAATATACTGTTTAACAAAATCGGAACGTACAATGTCTTCTATCTCGAACTCTATAAAAGTAAAAAGCTTCATACGCTCAAGTACTCTGAAAAAGTCCTTTATTCCATTTGCCCTTAAATCCGCCTGTCTAAAGTCTCCACAAAAAATCACTCTACAATTCTCACCCATACGAGTAATAATTGAGTCTAATTCATGGAAAGACATATTTTGACACTCGTCAATTAAGATTACTGCATCTCTGAGTGTTATTCCTCGTATAAATGAAGTAGTCATAAACTCTACTATGTTTTTCTGTTTGAGTATTTCGTAGGCATCGCCTCTACTAAACAGATCATTAGAGATATCTTTATACGGTTCTTCATATACTGAGGACTTCTCTTTTTCTGTACCTGGAAGAAAACCAATGTCTCTTGTAGGTACTGCACTTCGAATAATTATTAGCTTTTGAAAATCTCCTTTTGCCATATCATCGAATGCTAAGTAAGACGATATGAATGTTTTTCCGGTTCCTGCAAGTCCATGCAGTACTAAGTGGTCTGTTGTTTCAAATGCTTTGAGTTGGTTACGTGTTAAAGGTTCTATCTCTCGCAGTTCAAAATTTACTCCTGCAAGAGTTCTTCTCTTTTTAGCCATATTTATACTTTTCTTCTAGTGTCTTTGAGTTTCGTTTTTGAATACTCGTATAGCATCCAAGGTTTCCCTTGTATATGCAGAATCCCCGCCCAATACATTCCTGTCTCGGGAGGGCGTGGCACAGTAAAAGGAGCGTTATGCCCTTTTACTCTAATCAGTGTAGCAGAACCTTTCAATTCTACTTTACTAATTTTTAAATACTTTAAAGATAACATAGTAGTCTTCTCATATATAAAAGGCTTACCACTGTTATCTATAAAATACTTTGCTCGTTGCTTTATAAGACCATTGGGATACTCAACCATATGCTTAAGAAATTGCAGATTCCGATGAGGGGTCTGCATTCTCCTTGCTCCTAATGTTTTCCCACTTTGATTCCTATCGTCTAGTACATTACCATCCAAAAATAATATACCATCATACTCTTCCCAGTTTCCTGAAGGTAACAGGAAAACTGGAAAGGTAATCTTGGGTATACTTCTAAATCCTATCACCATACATCTTCTCGAACTTACCACCAGAGTAATCTTCGTGGATAATTTCAAAATCACAACCTACGGGAACACCTGGAATAGAAAGACCTCTGTCTAGCTGTACATACTTTGCTAGCTGTTGCATGTACTCATCTACCTCTTCATCTGGCACTTCTGCCAAAATTGAGTCATGTACTAATGCAAAGATACGAGCTTTCTTATTCTTAGCTTTTATCCAAGCGTTCATGTCTATAGCGCCTAATAAGTTAATATCAGAAGCAGCAGACTGCACCAGAAAGTTAAGACCAGACCTAACGCTATGACTCTGGATGCCTTTGTCTGTCGATGCGACATTTGGTAATCTCCTTTTTCTACCGAAGTAGCTGTAAATAAATCCATTCTGTTGGATGTATTTTTGGTTATCTTCAATCCACTCTTTCAATTTGTGGAACTCCTTAAAGTAATCGTCAATAACCTCTTGTGCTTCCTGTCTACTGAAATAGGTTCCTGAGTCTTTTGTAACTTGTTCACTAATCTTATTCGCACCGGCTCCGTACATAATGCCAAAGGTTACAGCTTTTGCTGCCTGTCTTTGCATACTGTATAGCTCTGCTACTTCGCCTACTTCACAAGGTAGTTTAAATACTTTGTGTGCAATCGCGGAGTGAAAGTTACCTCCTGAACGGAATACATCCATGAGTGCTTTGTCTTTTGCAAGTACTGCAGCAACATACACTTCGGCAGTTGTTAAGTCCATTGCAACTATCTTATGCCCCTCTGCTGCTTTAATACAACCTTTTACAATAGGGTTATCCCTAGGAAGTTGTTGCATATTGAGTTTGCCAGAAGAACTAAGCCTGCCACTAGTAGTACTATGGAGGTTGAAACCTGTACGTAGTCTACTATCGCGATCCAACTGCGGTAAGATTTTGTCCAGATAAGTATTTTTAATCTTGGACTTTTGTCTGATTTGGAGAATGAGTTCTGGGATATGCGATTGTTTTGTAAGCTCTCCAAGAACTTCCGCGTCTGTACTATGTGCTCCAGTGCCAGTTTTTTTACCAGTTGGATTGAGGCCAACGAAGTCAAACAACAAACTACGAAGTTGCACAGTAGAATTAGGATTAAAGTCTTTTCCATTTATCTCTTCAAATTTACGAATGGCAGGGTCTTTATACATCTCCGCTACAGCTTCATCTATCTGCTCTTGCATAAGAGATTGAGACTTCACTAAACGCAGCTTATCAAAAGGTACACCATTGTCTTGAATGTCAGTCAAAAACCTACATCCTGGGATTAATATGTTATCGTATACCTTAGCTAAACGTTTGTTCTGTTTAATCTTTACAAACTTCTCGTAAAGAAGAAACGTACACGCAGCGTCCATGCCCGCATATAATTTCATAATGTCAAAGGGAATATCTCCCCAGTTAAAATCACCTTTAAGAATGCCATGCTGTTTACGATAGTTATCTATCCAATCGTACATGGGCTTCTCGTAGTCTCCGTAGATTGTATACTTCATAGATAACTGCTTCAGACCATGAGTACCTGGATTCTCATCAATCAAATAGTGCAGTAACATTGTATCTTCAAAGCTAGGAAACTTAAAATTAAAGTGGTACTCAAAGAATGCCATATCAAACTTAGCATTATGAAATACTACTGTTTTTTCGTTAAACAACTGTTGCAGCAGTGACTCTGTTTCTTCATCGAAACATTCCGTATCTATATAAGCACCTCTATCAGCCTCATAAGACAGGCTAATACCAAGCATATGCCCATCACGTGGATATAATCCGGTTGTCTCTGAGTCAAGAGCAACATAAGGCAGAGGGGCAGAAATAGCAGCACGAATAAAATCATTTGCTTCCTCCGTATCTTGTATACCCCAAGCATTGTATTCTGTAATTACTGTATCTTGTTTATTACCAGTAATGTACTCTGTAATACTTTGCTTTGAGTCGTCCCATGTGCGTTGAGCTTCCGGCTTAAATGCTAACATGGCAGGGTTAATTACAGGCAAGAACTTTTCCTCTACTTTCTTGCCAGAGTATTCTGTTACCGAATTAATCGGTGTAAAGTATTTCAAAGCATCACTACCTACAAGGATTACCCAGTCGTAGTCGTCTGTATTGATTTCTATATCACAGTCTCGCTTTAGTACTTTCTTAATGTTTGGGTCGGAGCAGAGCTGAAATTGATCAAACTCGAACTCATCATCAAACTCTTTCTTAAAATTTGTTCTACTTGGTTTAGTTTCTACTAATGCAACTTTAGGCATATATTTTACTCTTTAGTGTTTGTACTGATTTTAGGGGTAAGGCTCCAGGATCTGTATTCTTGAGACTTACATTTCTTGTGGTCAAACCTATTCGCTCAACCATCTCTTTTACAATCTTTGCAGCATCTTGTCCTGCATCATCTCCATCAAAGAAAACTACTACTTCTTCCACACCTTGTATGGAAAGCATTCCTAGCTTATCTTCATTTATATTCTTTGTACCAAAGCAACAAATTGCGTTGGTTAGTCCTTTATCGTGAAGGTTTATCATATCAAATATACCTTCTACTAGAATAACAGAACCTTGTATCGGCTCTACTACAGGGAATAAAGGCATCTTCGCACCCGCAGGCGAGATCATATACTTAGGCGTTCCGCCCGTAGTATGACGACCATTGAATGCTACAATGCGACCTGATATATCTCGTACTGGAAATACAATACGACCAATATGATCAGGATCGTGGTGTTGAAACGCTTCAAATCTTTTGTACGTCTCAGGTTTAATATCTCTCCAATTACCTGCATAGTTGGAAAGATTTCGAGGGAAAGACAAACCGACACTTTCAGACCTTTTCTCTCTAATATTCTTTTTGAGTAGTTCTCGTCTTACTTGTAAGTGGTTTGCCTTCTCCCCGAAATGAGTGAAAATGTTTCCCTTGAAGCCACAAGAGAAGCATTGAAATATTCCTGTTATACGATCAATACGCATACTAGGATTACGATCAGGATGCTCAGGGTTAAGACAACTAACTAAGCAGTCTCCTCCCTTTGGTATAAAATATACTTGTCTAGAAGCTAATAGTTCTTCTACTGTCACCTACCAATATCCTTGATGCTGTTTCGATTAATAACTTGGTATGCGCCTTTGTTGTAAGCAGGAGCAACCGTAAAATTTTTAGACTCTTCTACTTTGTAAGAATTATCTGGAGCAGAAGTATAAGTACTCTTTGCTTTTGCAGAAGGGTAATAAGGAGTCTCTCGTCTATAAGAAGTCCTTGTTTCTAGTTCTTTGAACTCAGGTGTATACTGTTTTGCTTTAGGCAAAGGCTTACGCTTCCTACCAGAAGTGGTATGTCGTAAACTGCCAAATGTAATTGCCATATGCTTTTCCCCTTTAAAGTATCCGTATATTATACGCAAAAGAAGGTAAGATGTCAAGAAATATTTTTAAAGATCATTAATTTCTTCGCCTGTTTTATGCGAAGAATCTTCTTTCTCTTTAGGAGTCATAGCAGATTCAGGGCCAATTTTTAAGCTATCCCAGTCTACTACTGATGTGAACGACTTCATGGAGGCTGATCGCATCTTTACACAGTTCAGCGTAATACACGCATCCTCGTGATCCCAGGTTTCTAATGAATATGCAGCATCTGCCGCATCGAGAATACCTTTAGCGAATCTAGCTTCACCACTTGCGTCTGTTTGATAGGGTGAAAATACCGTACAATCATACTCTTGTGCCATAGACTTCAAAGCCTTACTTACTTCAATCTGTTCTGTCCAGTCATACTGCCCTCCACGAGAGGGAAGACTCGACCGCTTTACCTGATTAATATAATCTACTATAATGACACCAACATTCAAGGGCTTAACTTTTTTGTCAAGCTCTGCGCGAATCTTGGATAAAGTAAGTGCAGGGTCATACACTACGTCCAGCTGCTGAGTCGGGAGTAGCTCATGCTGCGTCTTTAGTGATGTATGCAACTTATTAAAGTCACGATGTGTATTATAGTCCTTCAAGCGGTCTTGCCCATCAACATAACGAGCTGCCCACCAAGTTGCTACTTTCTCCCACTCGGTAATACTCAGGTTCTGAGTACGTAGACGAGCAAAGGGAACTTCAGTAGCGATGGAACAGCATCTTTGTAAGATAGAACGACTGTCCATTTCAATAGTGAAATACATAGCCGACTTACCACTGGCATATACTGCGTTAGCAATATTTGCACAGATAACAGATTTACCAGCACCTCGGCGACCACCAACCATAACAAGATCTCGGGGGGAGAACTGTATTTCGTAATCATACTCTTCATTGAGTCCGAGTTTCATGTACTTAGCTAAATCTTCTTCTGGCTCAAACAGTTCAATACGTTGCATACTTTCCTGCGGGTCTTCAAGATCAACTTTATCTTCAACGTCTAGGACGATCTGATGTAAGTGGTTTACAGACTCCTGTGCGCTTTCAAACGCAACAGAGTTCTCTACATAATCTTCTAGTGAGTCCAGAATTTCTTTTTGAGTGTATTCGTTCTTCAGGTACTCTAACAGCATATGCGGATCTGCATCCACCTCTACTGATTCGATAGCATATAGCTTCTCACGAGTACCTGAGTCCCGAATCTCAAACTTCAGATCTTCAATCGTGGGCATTTTATGAAAGTCTTCGCAATGCTTATCAATAATCTTATAAAGACTATGATACTCACTTGGCAAATAATGCCTATGCGTAACACTCCAAGTCTGAAAGTCTTGGAGCGCAAGCACTTGCTTTATCAGCGCAGATGCGATATTCAAAAAAATTTCCCCCGAAATTAAAGATATAGGCAGACCCCGTAGAGCCTGCCTTTAAAAACTAAGACAGATTAAGCAGATGCTTTTTCTTTCTTAGCAGCGCCGTCATAGTCAGCGGCTGAAAGGCCCCGACGAGTCAGCATAGTCTTGACGCCACGAGCAGTTTTGCCAATCGCTTCAGCGATATCTTCAACACCCATGCTACCAATGTCAGTCAACTCAGCCAATGGATCTTCTTTAGAAGCGCCTTTGGTAGTCTCTTGACGAGGAATAGCGTCAATGTCTCCAGAACGAAGCAAGCTAAGAGCTTTACCACGTACAGAGTTTACAGAGCGATCGAGTTCAGCAGCAATAGCTTCAACGAAAGCGCCGTCGTTAACCATCTTAACGAAAACTGCTTCTTCGTCTGGGTTGTACGTGCGTACAGCTTCGACTTTAGGGGCAGGTTTAACGTGTCCGGTTAGTTCCATAGACAAGATTTTGCCTTGGATAGACTTAGGTGAAAAAGCGCCATCTTCGAAATGACCTGCGATTTCAGCATAAGTGTACTCACCACTGTTGTCAGAGACAAAGGCAGAGAGGGTTGCTTCTTGAGCATCGCTAAACGCTCGAGTTGCACTGGCAGAAGCCAGTTCTACTTCGTGACCCATCTTTCGCAGTTTGCTAGAGATAGAACGGGTAGAGGTTTCAAGTTCAGATGCTGCTTCTGCAACAGTTGCTTGAGATACAGGTGATTCGTCACCTACAAAGTTAGTAAGAGCGTCTGTACGCTCGTCAGTCCACTTAGGTAGTGCCATGATATTTATTCTCCAATAAATTCTAAAAGGTTAGTTATGATTTGAACGCCAGCATTTCTGGCTTTCTTAGTTTTAGCAGATTCTATTCCGCTTTCGTTTACCAAAATTGTGACATCTTTTGTCAAACTTGTTTTGACCACATAACCAAGCTCTTGAAGTTTGCTATGAGCCTCGGCTTTCGTTTTGTAACTGGTAAGTTTACCACTAATACAAACCGTGCCGTGGGTTGTGGTTGCTTGTGTATGTTTCTCAAACTTAAAACTAAACGGTAACAACGATACTTGATAAAAGTCTTCGTCTAACCACTTACAAAGGTTAGTCGCTGCCTTATCCCCTAATCCTGCCTGTCGGCACAATTCGTAGTCTATTTCTTCAATATCAATGCAGACTTTGGAAAGCTTTTCCGAAGCTGATTTACCTATCAGCGGTATGCTGAAGGCGGGTAATAATACGTTTAGTGGTGCAGTTTTCGAACGACTCAATTCATCTACTAGCTTCACCGCAAGTACTTCAGATCCGATCTGGTGTGCAATGTCGTCGTAAGTTAAAGAGTAAAGTTCCTCTAGGGAGACAATATCTAACTTAGCAACAGTTGCAGGTCCTAGACCTTTAATCTTCAGACTCTTGGCGAAGTGTTCGATGAGTTTGAGAACTTTTTCTCCGCATTGCGGATTTCTACAATACAGAAGATAATTGACGTCTTCTAACACCGAACTACAGCTAGGGCAGTTTATTGGGGCTTCGATTTTAGTCATTTGTATTCCTCTGAAATTGAATAAGTATTATACGCATATTTAAGGTTTCTGTCAAGAACTATTTTTCAATACGTCCAATGATGCGAGGAATTATCTCCCCCGACCTTATGACAGATACTCGACATCCTATCTCTAGGTTTAGGTCGCGTATGTACTCAATATTGTGTAGGGTAGCTCTGGAAACTGTGGCTCCGCCAATTTCAATAGGATCTAGGATCGCTACTGGACTGACAACACCACTTTTACCAAGCTGCCACACTACATCAATAAGAGTTGTTTCCACCCCCTCTGCCTGTTCTTTCAGAGCAAAGGCACCTCGGGGGTGTTTAGCTGTATACCCTAAGCGTTCAAATTCAACTGAGTCTTGCAACCTGTAGACCAACCCATCCGTTGGATAGTCGGAACAGTCGAATTCTGTAACTACTCGTAGACCCATCATTTTCATGATAGTCATAGTCCCTTCGTAAGAAGAGGCTTGCCGAGGACTCGCATCATAGGCTACAAACCGTAATGGACGAGTAGCAAACTCGTCTAGGCTTTTAAGACCTAGGGAGCCTGCGGCATAGTTACGCGCATTTGGTATACTACTAGGGGCAACAACTTCCCCTGTTATCTGAATCAAGTTAGTACGTCTAATCTCCGTAGGGACTAGCATACGCATTTTATCAGTTATGTCTCTGCCTTGAATTCCGTCCCCACGAGTGAGGGCGAGTTCTAGGTTGCCGTCTACATACAGCAAAGAGACTGCTGCTCCATCTAATTTAGGAGTGACTATACAAGAGTTTATGTCAAGAGGAGCTTTAGTAATATCAAAACACTTTTGCAAGGAGTACATCTGGTACACGTGCGAAATCGCGTCCGTAACAATGTAACCCACTTGGTTGTAGTTGTGTTTCTCCGCTAGGAGGTCAAACTCTGCATCAGAGATGGCAGGTGTGCCTTCATAGTACAACTCGCTCATCTTGTCTAAAAACTTTCGCATATACTTTTCCTAAATTTGAAAAGATATTATACGGAACTTTAGGAAGATTGTCAAGAACTATTTATACAGATCCTCTATTAAATCTGAAAAATGTTCTTTTATTAACTCCTTAGACTCAGCTAAGGAAAGTATCTCCGTTAAACCTATAAACAACTCTTTTGAGTTGCTAAGATCTAAAGGCATTGCTACCCCTTCCGGTGTAGGTTTCCATTCTTCAGTAAAGTCCATGTAATACTTTCTAAGGTGTATATACTCAACACCCCTAAAAGTGTTGATGGTAAGTCTTACCTGTACTTCCTTAACTTTATCATAGTGAATAACGCGAGAATATGCTTCTGGGGCTTGATGTAGTTCCATTATATCCTCTCATTCTTAAGAATTGAAGACAAAGGTACTACACTAGACACGTTTGCAGGTCTGAGTAAACGATATGAATCCGTGTCCCAACAAAAGAAAAGAAGAGTATCAGGAGTTTCCTTAGCCCTGTTTTTCTTCTTCTGTATGTATGGAGTCGAGAAGTCTAAAGTACAAACATTGTACTTTAGTTTTTTAGAGTGCTCGCTACGATAAGTAATAACGGCGTCTCCATAGTTGTGCACTAATTGTGCCAGTTCTTGCTTTTTCACTATAGCTCCTTGGTAGTATTTCAGCAATCTTTATTGTGAACCTACTTACGTCAAGGTGGTTTCTACAGATACAAAAATACCCCGCTAGACGAATCTAGCAGGGTAAGTACTTATGCTTCGTTAATTTTAGTAATTATAGAAGTAAAGTATTGTGAGGCTTTACCAGTCAACTTAGAGATAATCTCTTCATCAACGTCTTGGCCTGCATCACCTAGAGCTGCAATAAGGGCTTCCGCCGCAGCTGCTTTAGAGACACGAGTACCACCTCCTCCTTTAGTTGCACTGCCGCTAGACTTAGCAGCAGGGGTTTTCTTAACATAAACGCCAGCTTTTGTTAAGATCATACGAACACCGTTAGGTGACTCGTCTAATTCTTCTGCAATATCTTTTACAATCTCCATGCTGGTCTCTGGAGTTGGTTCTGCTTCTTCGTACATTGTTACTGCTTGTGCTTTTTTGTCGTCATCCCAAGCCATTCTTCGTTTCCTTTTGTTAGTGTTTTTAAGTCCAGGTGCAAAACCTGTTGCTTCTAGTTGTTGCATGTAAAATCGGTCGCCCATTTGCTTCCTCTCATATTTGAAAAACTATTATGCCAAAATATAAGCAAGATGTCAAGAACTATTTTTTTAATACTACCCCCGAGGTGTTGATAGTATCAGACAGAATGCCTCCTTCTATCGAATAAAAATCTCCTTCAACTCCTTCGGGTCTTATAGCAAAAGCTACATACCCCTTCTTTTGAGGGTTTTTTGCTACACGGAGTTGATGTCTGTATTTATGCTTATACCATAGATCCCCGTCTTGCCTAGTGTCTGTATTCGTTATAATACTTAAATTTTTAATTTCTTCGTGAAAAGAGGGGTCACGTACTTTTATAATATCTCTTGCTTTATTTCCCCACCCCTTCCCTTGCCAACTCTGTTCGTACAGTTCTGGAATGTAAAAATCTCGGTACACTTCTTGGCAGTTTTGTTCAGTTCCTTTAGCGTAACTTTTACTGCTAATAATGTTTCTATTTTGTTTGTGTTTATTACTGGGCACTATTTGTGGGTTAATCCAATTTAGACTTTCCCAGTACTCCTTTCTTTCTTTTGGACAAAGTTCATATGCATTATCTTGTTCAGCTTTTTCAATGTTTTCAAAGTAGTTCATAACAACATCTTTTACGGCTTGTGTAGTACATATAACAGGTCTATGCCTGCCATTTACTCTGCCCAACTCTTGTATTATGTTGCTTAGTGACGTAGAATGAGCCTTAACATCAGCCCAATACATTATTTTACTATGAGAGAAAGTTTGACTGATACCACAAGAACCTTTACCTACTATATTTGTACTTAGGTCTTTCTTTTCACTATTATAAGCAGTTATGTCTGGGTGGTAGGATTGAAGCCATTCATGAAAACTAATCTCTCTATTCATGTTTATAATAATATCTTTATCATTGTAATCGTGTATAAACTCAGTAATTTCTACAGGTAGAGGCAAAGCTTCCCCTGTTTTCTTATAATGAGCATAATTATCTTTAATTGTTTTAAAAACAATTTCATCAATAATTTCCCACTTTGCGTCTCTTAATCCTTTAAATCCTTCATACTCAGGAATTCGAGTTACCGAACTGAACGTTAAATCAGACCACATTAAATCATGAGGAGTAGCACTAATTGCATATACCTTCGTGCATTGATCATTCTCTATTAACTCCTTAATAAAAGCATCTATCTGTGCTGACTTGTCCGTTAAGCCCTCTCCCACAAGGTATCTATGTATTTCATCAAAAATAACGCATTGAGGAAAACCCACAGTGTGCTCCATTGAAAGTATCTGTTTACAGTTAGTCATATTAGAAATGTTTCCCATTACCTGTACTGTTACAGGGTATGTATTTCCTTTTAAACGATCTTTATGTACTGGTTTAAGCTCTTTTTTATCAGTAATTAGATTACTGATATTTATACCGTCTTTTTCTGCTAAGATTTTTAACTTATCCACAGCATCTTTAAGAACCCCCTTTCTATCGAACGTAAACAAGATATTATCTTGCTTACCATGCGTTTCAAGCATCTTTTCAAGCATGTAAGTAGTCTTACCTGCTTGAGGTTCATGAGAATATATAAGATCAATGGGGGTGGTCATTTGAGTTCTATCCGATTTGTATTTTGATTTTAAAAAGTATTATATCTAATTTTAAGCAAAGCGTCAAGAACTATTTATATTCTCTCCAAATTTATTCCATACTTTTCCAAGTGAGTCAGTTTGCCTAGTTCATACGCCGGAGCATACGCACTAAAACCACCTGACTGTACGTTGGAAAAATAAGTGTCTTCGCTCTCTACTTTTTGTACTACATAGATTGCATAGCAAGGACAGCCGTACTTATCTTCGTAGTTTACAGAAGTCATCCCTGATTTGCTTGCGACATATTCAGGAGTTAGTCTTCCTTTAATAACTACTGTACTATGGTACTGTGCTGACCATGCAATCTCTCCGAGCTTAAAGTCTTCGGATACACACTCATCTGGAAAATAGTGA
>Ga0206125_10002565_pt1 | contig 18927 bp, 20 predicted proteins | sample Helgoland_Spring_4_FD_148598 | JGI IMG/M metagenome (GOLD analysis project Ga0206125, IMG submission 148598) | Pelagic subsurface seawater microbial communities from Kabeltonne, Helgoland, North Sea - Helgoland_Spring_Bloom_20160331_1 | ecosystem: Environmental > Aquatic > Marine > Epipelagic ... | reverse complement strand
AAAAACCAATAACTCCAAAAATTCCAGATGGTTCTCCCATTGGAAACAATTAACAAATGAAGATAGATTTAATAAGCGATACAGTTACAAGACCAACTAAAGGTATGTTGGAAGCAATGATGCGTGCGGAAGTTGGCGATGATGTTTTTAATAGTGATCCTTCAGTAAATTTATTACAAGAAAAAGCAGCCAAAATGTTTGGTATGGAGGCAGCTTTATTTTTTCCTTCCGGAACAATGGCAAATCAGACTGCCATTAAATTACATACACAACCTGGAGATAAATTATTTTGCGATAAATGGGCACATGTCTACAATTATGAAGGTGGTGGTGCAGCATTTAATTCTGGGGTTTCTTGTAAGTTAATAGACGGACATCGAGGAATGTTTACGGCTGAGCAATTAGAAATTGCAGCAGCAGGAAGAGCAGATATCCATGTACCATATTCAAGATTAGTTTGTATTGAAAATACAACGAATAAAGGAGGTGGTGCTTGTTGGGATTTTGAAGAATTAAAAAAAATCAAACAAGTATGTTTAGATAATGATTTAGATTATCATTTGGATGGTGCTAGATTATTTAATGCTTTGGTTGCTAAAAACGAATCTCCAAAGCAATATGGAGAATTGTTTGATACCATTTCAATTTGTTTGTCTAAAGGATTAGGAGCGCCTGTTGGTTCAATCTTATTAGGAACTAAAGAACATATTGCAAAAGCATTTAGAATTAGAAAATTGTTTGGAGGCGCAATGCGTCAAGTTGGGTTTTTGGCAGCAGCAGCTATTTATGCTTTTGATAATCATATAGAGCGTTTGGCTGATGACCACAAAAAAGCAAAAGATATTGAACTGGTTTTAAATTCTTTATCCTATGTAAAAAAAGTAGAACCTGTTGAAACTAATATTATTATTTTTTATGTTGAGGATTATTTAAATGCTAATGATTTTATTTCCAGTATGGCTAAAAAAAATATTTTGTTAACCCCGATGGGCGATGGTAAAATTAGAATAGTTACGCATTTAGATTTTTCTGAACAAATGTTAGAAAAATTAGTGTACGAATTGAAATTTTTTAAAGAATAAAAAAGCCACTGATTTACAGAGTTTTTTTTAACTAATTTCATTCAATTTTGTTAATTCCTTATAATTTTTATTTAATTTTTTTAACAGAATTCCATAGAGAAGGTAGTAAAAAAGCCACAATATTAGTATCATAATGGCTATAACTACTATTTGAGCTATTATAAAAACAGACATCATGTGTTCTTTATTAAAGCTTTCATTGTCAATACCTGAAAGAATATTAATTCCGTCAGGTGTGTTAAAAATTAAAATGTTTAAAATAATTGAAAAAACTACTGCGTATATCAGATTATAATACACATACCATTTTACTGTTTTTCTAACCAATAAGATATTTTTCATCAATGTTTTTGTGTCATCTCCAGTAGATATTAATGAGAAATTTCTGTAGAAAAGTATTAAAAATAACACTACAAGTACATAATGGAAATAGTTGAAATTATCTATAAAGTTAATTAGATTTAATTTTTCATAAGGTTCTAGAGCCCCATTTTTAGTGCCTAAATAATTTATGGCAAACCAAAAAACGAATTCAAGTAGTCCAATTATAAAAATCCACTTTACTAGAGAGTTAGATTTTGATTGAGTCATTTTATAAATTTCTAAAGCAGAAATTTTATTTTTTTCTTCAGGCTGGTTCTTCCAGACTTTCTTATAATTAGCTAAATCCATATATTTAATTTTTTATGGGTTTAATATTTTTTTAAGTTTCTGTTTCGTTCTATTCATTTTCACTCTGGCGTTTACCTCTGTAATACCCAAAGTCTTGGCAATTTCTTTATAGGGTTTATCCTCCAAGTATAAAAACATTAAAGCTTTCTCAATATCATTTAAACCTCTAATTCCAAGATATAAGGCCTTTAGTTGTTTGTCTTTTGTATCGTCATAATCAACAGATTTTATCTTAAAGCTGACATCACTAAAATCTTGAGTTTTTATTTTTCTTTTTGATTTTCTAAATAATGAAATGGCAGTATTCAAAGCTACTCTATACATCCATGTACTAAATTTAGCTTCTCCTCTAAATTTAGAATAGTTTTTCCATACTTGAATAGTAATTTCTTGAAACAAATCATTGTGTTCATCTTGATTTGTAGTATATATCCTACAAATTTTATGAACAATATTTTGATTTTTTTCAAAATCATTCAAGAAATTTTTTTCTAATTGGTTTTGCACTATTAATTTTAGTTTTTTTATAAGTCTCTAATAATACCAAAAAGTTACAATTATTTTATTTTTTAAAATTAAATATTACCTTTAAACCTTAAAATTATTTAAAAAAAACTTTTTTGGATAACATAAAAAAGAACTTTAGTATTCGAGATTTAGAAAATATTTCAGGAATCAAGGCTCATACTATTCGTATATGGGAGAAGCGTTATAATTTATTGTCTCCTGAAAGATCTAAAACAAACATTAGATATTATTCACATCAAAATTTACAGAAGCTTTTAAATATTGTATTATTAAATAATAATAATTATAAGATTTCTAAAATTTCTAAGATGAGTGATGAACTTATAAACATCACTGCTAGAGATTTGGCACTCAATACAACAATAAATGATGACGCTATAAATTCTTTAAAATTATCAATGTTTAAATTTGATAAAGTATCATTTAATACTACTTATAATAAGTTGCTAGACAAAAAAAATTTCAGAGAAATATTTAATGAAGTTTTTATCCCCTTTTTGGAACATCTAGGTTTGTTGTGGCAAACTGAGACAATACTTCCAGTTCATGAACATTTTATATCCAATTTGATTACTCAAAAAATTCAAATTAATACTGATGAACTCAAATACACTAAAATTTCGAGTGACAATGTATTTATATTGTTTCTTCCTGCGAACGAAATTCATGAGTTAGGCTTATTGTATTTAAACTATGAACTTGTTCTTCGTGGACATAGAACAATATATTTGGGTCAAAACCTGCCTCTAAATAATCTAAATATATTTTTTGACATTCATGATAAAATTACTTTTGTTGCTTCCATGACTGTAAGACCTTATGATGATGATATTGTTGAATATTTCGATACATTGGATAGTATTATTAGTACTACGTCACATACTTTAATAGCTATCGGTAAAAAAGTAATGCAGTTCAGCTCTAATAATTTTAAATCTCAGATTTCTCTTTACCCTTCAATTTCTGAATTGTTAAAAGAAATATAATTTTCTAAGCATATTATTGTTTTGTTTGACTTATAATTAATCGTGTAAGACAAATAGTTATATTTGTTATAAATATAATTAATGAGTAAAAATATACAAATAATTGGCTCTGGATTTTCTTCTTTATCTGCTGCTTGCTATTTAGCAAAGGCTGGTCACCAAGTTTCTATTTATGAAAAAAACAGTACTGTAGGTGGGCGAGCTAGACAATTAAATAAAAACGGATTTACTTTTGATATTGGTCCGTCCTGGTATTGGATGCCAGATATATTTGATCGGTTTTTCTCAGACTTTGGTAAAAAGACATCAGATTATTATCAAATTGATAAACTTGATCCTGCCTATAAAATATTTTTTGATGACGATATTATTACTGTTGGTGACTGCATGGATAAAATATGTAATGAGTTTGAACGTATTGAAAAAGGTAGTGGTAATAAATTAAAAAAATTTATTGATAAGGCTCAAGATAATTATGAAATTGCAGTTAACAAAATCTTATATAATGCTCCAGGAATCTCTCCATTGGAACTTGTTACAAAAGATACTGTCTTGCGTTTAGATCAATTTTTTAAAAATATAAGTCAAGAAGTCAGAAAAAATTTCAGTAATCCAAAGTTAATCTCAACACTAGAGTTCCCATCCTTGTTTTTGGGAGCTAAACCTAGTAAGACCCCTTCATTTTTTAGCTTTATGAATTTTGCTGATTTCGGTTTAGGAACATGGCATCCTAAAGGGGGAATGTACCAAGTTATTAAAGGTATGGAATCCTTGGCTATCGAGTTAGGAGTATCGATAAACCTAAATCATCCAGTTGAAAAAATTGTTGTTGAAAATAATTCAGTAACTGGTTTGATATCAAATACCATTTTTATTGAGTCAGATATTGTATTAAGTGGAGCAGATTACCATCATTCTGAGACGCTATTAGATCCTGAATTTAGACAATATACCGAAGCATATTGGGATAAGAAAACATTTGCTCCTTCCTCCTTATTGTTTTACATCGGAATAGATAAAAAACTAGAAAACATAGAACACCATAATTTATTTTTCGATGCTGATTTTGAAAAACATGCTATAGAAATTTATGACGATCCCAAATGGCCTACTTACCCCTTATTCTATGTAAACGTACCTTCAAAAACTGATTCCTCCATGGCCCCAGAAGGTTGTGATGCAGTATTCATATTAATGCCAATTGCGACTAACATTGAGGACACTCCTGAACTAAGAAATACTTATCTTAAAAAAATCATTGAAAGATTTGAACAAAAAACACAACAATCAATTCAAAATAATATTATATTTAAAGAATCATTTTGTGTAGATGATTTTAAGTCAGAATACAACTCTTACAAAGGAAATGCCTACGGTATGGCAATGACCTTATTACAGACTGCATTCTTAAGACCTAAACTAAAAAGTAATAAAGTTAAAAATTTATATTTCACTGGACAATTAACTGTTCCTGGGCCTGGAGTTCCTCCCTCACTTATATCTGGGAAAATTACAGCTGAGTTAATTCAAAAAATAAAAGTATAATGAAAGAATTATTTGATGAAGTAAGTTTTGATACTAGTAAATTAGTAACAAAAAAATACAGTACATCCTTTTCGTTGGCTGTAAAAATGTTATCTACTTCTATAAGATCATCAATTTATAATATTTATGGTTTTGTTCGTTTTGCAGACGAAATTGTAGATACTTTTCATGATTATAAAAAAGAAGAATTATTAGATGACTTTGAAAACGAATACTATAAAGCTATTGAAAACGGTATTAGCTTAAATCCTATTTTAAATTCTTTTCAAGCTACAGTAAAAAGATATAACATCACTGACGATCTTGTTAAGGCTTTTCTTAAAAGTATGCGTGCAGATTTATCTAAAACAGAATACCAAACTCAAGAAGAGTATAACGAGTACATTTATGGTTCTGCTGATGTTGTTGGTCTTATGTGCCTAAAGGTTTTTGTTGATGGTGACGATAAAAAATACAATGAACTAAAAGATGCTGCTATGCGATTAGGTTCAGCATTTCAAAAAGTTAACTTTTTAAGGGATTTAAAAGATGATTTTGAATTACTTAACCGTTCTTATTTTCCAAATGTAGATTTAACATCCTTAGATACAGTTTCTAAACAACTTATTATACAAGAGATCGAGGAGGATTTTGATTATGCTTTTAATCATGGTATCCTTAAATTACCAGTTGAAGCTAAGTTTGGAGTTTATATGGCTTACAGATATTATAGAAGATTATTAAAAAAGTTAAGCAGTGTTCCTTCCTCAGAAATTATAGAAACAAGGGTTAGAATTTCCGATCCAATGAAAATTAATTTATTGGCAAGAAGCTATGTGAAGTATAAATTAAATATGATTTAATGATACTGTTAGCTTTAACATCTTTAGTAACTTTTTTAGTTATGGAGGGCATAACTTGGTGTACTCACAAATTTGTGATGCATGGTTTTTTATGGTATTTACATGAAGATCATCATCAACCAAAGTATAAAAATTTATTTGAAAAAAATGATCTATTTTTTATCATTTTTGCTTTGCCTAGCTCATTGTCAATTTATTTCGGATTGGAACAAAAATTGTATTATGTTGCAGCTATAGGTTTTGGTATTATGTTTTATGGTGCAGCCTATTTCTTGGTTCATGATGTATTAATCCATCAAAGATTTAAATGGTTTAAACATACAAAAAACTGGTATTTATTAGGTCTAAGAAAAGCTCATAAAATTCATCACAAGAAGTTAATGAAATATGATGGTGAATGCTTTGGAATGTTGTATGTACCTCTCAAGTATTTTAGAAAACCCAAAATAAATTAGGCTTGAGTAAAAAAAAACCTAAAAATGTAATTGTTATTGGTGCTGGAATAGCTGGTTTATCTGTAGCAATTCGTCTCCAAAATGCAGGTTTTAAAGTTGAAGTTTTTGAATCCAATAATTATCCAGGTGGTAAGTTAACAGATTTTTCAAAAAAAGGGTATCGTTTTGATATGGGGCCTTCATTATTCACAATGCCTCAATTTATTGAAGAACTTTTTTCTATTTCAAAAAAAAATATTAAAGATTATTTTTCCTACAAGAAAAAAGAAACAGCGTGTCATTATTTTTTTAAGGATGGGACTACTTTTGAAGCAAAGTCAGATGTTCAAAAGTTTGCTAAAACTGCAGCAAAAACTTTTAATGTAGACGAGAATCAATTACTTCACTATTTTGGTAGAAGTAAAAAAAAATACGAATTAACATCCACATTATTTTTAGAAAAATCTTTACATAAATTTTCCACATATTTTACAAAAGATACGATAAAAGCTATTTTCAACATTAATAGTTTAGATATTAACTCAACGCTACATGATTACAATACCAAAAGTTTTAAAGATCCAAGGTTAGTTCAGTTATTTGACAGATTTGCCACTTATAATGGGTCTTCACCTTATCAAACTCCAGGTATAATGTCTATTATTCCTCATTTAGAGCAACACTACGGTACTTTTTTTCCAACAGGAGGAATGCATTCAATTACTCAAAGTATTTATCAGCTAGCACTAGATTTAGGGGTTAAATTTCACTTTAATTCTAAAGTTGATAAAATTCATATTTCAAATAGAAAAGCTATTGGTATCTCTTCAAATGATAAAGATTTTTTTTCAGATATTGTAATATCTAATAGTGATGTTGTTCCAACATATAGAACTTTATTAAAAGATCAAAAATCACCTGAAAAAACGTTAAGACAACCGAGATCGAGTTCTGCTTTAATATTCTATTGGGGAATTAGAAAAGAATTTCCCTCATTAGATTTACACAACATATTTTTTTCTGAGGATTATAATCAAGAATTTAAATATATTTTTAAGAAACAACAGGTATATAATGATCCTACCGTATATGTAAATATTACTTCAAAAGAAAATAAATCTGATGCGCCTAAAGGTTGTGAAAATTGGTTTGTGATGGTAAATGTTCCAAGTAATACAGGCCAAGACTGGGACAGCATCATAAATAATGTTAGGTCAAATATTCTCGAAAAATTATCTTTTTCCTTATCTGTAAACTTAGAAGATCTTATTGAATTTGAAACTGTTTTAGACCCAAGGTTAATAGAATCTAAGACCAATTCTTATCAAGGTGCATTGTATGGTGCTTCTAGTAATAATAAGTTTGCAGCTTTTTTAAGACATCCTAATTTTAGTCAACAAATTTCAAATCTCTATTTTTGTGGTGGAAGTGTTCATCCAGGAGGAGGTATTCCATTGTGTTTATTATCTGGTAAAATTGTTTCAGATTTAATTTTAAAAAATATATGATTTCAAAATATAAAATTGCAATATCCATTTTTATCATTTGGCTTTTTAATATTTCTGGAATCTTAGGGATTTTATCTTCTAATTCTGAATGGTTTTTAAAATTAACACCAATAAACCTCTCGATGTATGTTATTCTTATCATTTGGAATGTTAAAGATTTATCTAAGAAATTTTTTCTTGCTTTTTTTATTCCATTTTTTATTGGCTTTACAACAGAATATTTAGGGGTCAATTATGGTTTAATTTTTGGTTCTTACTCTTATGGAGATAATTTAGGTTTAAAATTAGGCGGAGTTCCGTTCATGATTTGTGTAAATTGGGCTGTATTAACTATAATTACTGCTGATTTAAGTTCAATATTTCATAAAAATATAGTTGTTCAATCTTTACTTGGTGGTTTTATAATGATGCTATTAGATATTATGATAGAGGTATCAGCACCAAGGTTTGATTTCTGGGAGTTTGAAAATAGTATTATTCCTATAAAAAACTATATAGCTTGGTTTATTATTGGTAGCATAGCGCATTATTTATACCGACTAATTAATATAAAAACAGATAAGAAATTATCTATTCATATATTTGTAGCCATCACTATTTTCTTTTTCACTTTTTTAATTTTTTAATGCAAAATCACGACTACATTATAACTGGATCAGGAGCTTCAGGGCTTATGCTTGCCTATAGAATGGCTAAAGATTCTTTTTTTGATACTGCATCAATATTAATAATTGACAAAGAGAAAAAAACTTCCAATGATAGAACATGGTGTTTTTGGGAGAATGATAAAGGTGAATGGGATGATTTAGTGCATAAGTCATGGAATAAAATATTATTTGATAGCCATTCTTATAAAAAGTCTATACCACTTCAATCTTACACTTATAAAATGATTAGAAGTGCAAAATTTTATGAAAAATTGTGGAATTTCATTGACTCTAAAAATAACATTAGCTTTATTAAAGCTAATGTTACTAGTATTTCAGACACCCCAGAGGGTGCCTTTGTGGAAACCTCAACAGGTCAATATCGTGCAGTAAAGTTACTGAATAGTATAGATTTAGATCAAAAGTATACACGTCAAGAAGAATATCCTGTTCTTTTACAGCACTTTACAGGATGGTTTATAGAAACCAAAAAAAACGTCTTTGATGACTCAGTTGCTACTTTTATGGACTTTACTGTTGATCAAAAAATGAATACTAGATTTATGTATGTTTTACCGGTTTCTGCAAACAAAGCACTATTTGAGTATACGTTATTCTCTAAAGATATTTTAACAAAAGAAGAATATGAGCGTGAGTTACAAAAATACTTGGAACTTAACTCCATTTCAGAGTATACCATTATTGAAAAAGAAAAAGGGATTATTCCTATGACTTCTTTTAAGTTTTGGCAAGATAACTCTAAAAATATATTGAATATTGGTACCGTTGGAGGCTGGACAAAAGCTAGTACAGGATATACTTTTAAGAATACTTCTAAAAAAACTATTCAACTAATTGCGTTTCTTAAAACAGAAAACGATTTTACAAATTTTAGAAAGAAAACTAGATTCTGGTTTTATGACTTATTAATGTTAGATGTACTAGCGAACCATAACCATCTGGGCTCCAATTTATTTTCTAAATTATTTCAAAGAAGTTCACTAAAAAATGTTTTTAGATTTCTTGACGAAGAGACTAGTTTTATTGAAGATTTAAGAATTATGTTATCAATGCCACCTTTGAGGTTTATTATAGCTTTATTTAGAAGAGTAGTAAACTATTAAAACTACCTACAACTCATCTTAAAAAAAGACAGCTCAGTATTTTATTCTTTAGTTAGTGATCGAATAGTAGACTTAGATTGGTGCTAAAGTCCTATTCTGATTCAGAAATTATAGTTAGTAGAGAAAGAGTCAAGGAATTTAAAAACGGGATTAACAGATATTAGTATTTAATTTCTAATAATTTGATTCTTTTTATATATTTACAGAGATATTTAAGCTTTTCAAATACGATGTAATAGCTTTGGTCGTTCTATTAATGATTATTTAAAAACTTATAATGAAAAAACACAGTCTCCTCTTTCTTTTTTTAGCGCTATTATCATTAATTATTAGCTGTTCAGATAGCCAAAGATTTGCCATTGAAAAAGGAAAAGTAGGACATCTTACTACTAAAACAACCATAAAAGAACTTTCTGAGATTTTTAAAAACGATTCTATAGTTTCTAATCTCAGTGAGGGAGCCCTTGGAGACAATTATTTTCAAGATGACGATGAATATTTAATTTATAATAAGGATGGGAAACATTTGTTAACTATAGTACCTAAAGAACAGTTAGATTCTACCTCAACAATCAAAAGCATTCAAATTTTTGACGATAGATTTAAAACAACTACTGGCTTAAATATTAGAACATCTTTTTCAGACATAAGAGCTAACAATACAATTGATAAAATAGAATCATCTTTTTACTCTGCCACTTTATTTATTGATGAATTAAATGCAACTATAGCTATAGATAAAGAAGAATTGGGATTGAAAACTTTCAGTATTCAAAAGGTTACCGTAGAACAAATTCCTGATTTAGCTAAAATTAAATCATTTATTGTTTGGTTCTATTAAAATGACTAATAAATATACCATTCAAAATTCTCCATTTATTGTACCAACAAATGATGGAAAACTTATCGAGGAACATTTTGGTAATTTAACTGACAAAAACTCTAAGATAAGTATTGCTCATATGATTGCTCCTCCTGGATGGAGTGAACCTTTTCAAAGACCAGATTTTGAGGAATTCACTTATATTATTAAAGGAAAAAAACAATTTATTATAGATGATGAAACAATCATTTTAGAAGCTGGGCAATCTATAAAAATTGAAAAAAATATAAGAGTTCAATACTCAAACCCTTTTAAAGAAGAATGTGAATATATTGCTATTTGTTTACCTGCTTTTACTGTTGACAAAGCTAATAGAGAAGAAAATTAATTTCTATTTCTTGTCAAGTAAAAAGGCAGATAGATAAGAATGAAAAAAGGAATTACAATTAATTCTACTACAAAAATATATTGAGGCCACTCTCCAAATACATCTAATAGGGTAGTGGCATCGGGTTTTTTATTGGTATAGAAGTAATTTGAGTCTAAAATATAATTTACAATAAACATAAAAATTACATAAAATTGCATTCCAATAAATGACTTAAATACGCTTTTTAGTGTAGGTCTCATTTTATATACAAATGTTGCATATAACATAATTATAACCAATCCTGAATGAACAAACCAATATCTAAAAAAAGTGAAGTTTAAGAAATTGTACTCTGAAGGGGTAATTAAAGATTGCAATGTTCCTGCTAAAATTAAAAAGAAGAGGATTTCGTAATAAATATATTTTCTTGTGAAAGAAAATATAGGAATAATCAATGCTAAAAAACTACATAAATGAAGAGGTAAGTCTTCTTGATAATTAAAATCTGGCTTATAAATATTTAATATTGATCCAAAGATAACTGTTAAACTTATGGAAGATGCAATAATGTTCCCTGTTAAAAATTGAATTTTTTTAGATTGTTTTTTAGCCCAATAAATTAGAATAGTACCTAATGTGATTACAATAGTGCTAACAATAATATGCTGTTTAGAGAAAGGAACAAAATCAGCATTTTCGCCAAAGAAAAAATCATTCAATTGTAAGATATTTCTTACAATATATCACTTTTTTTTAATTGTTGTTTTTTGAGGCTAATAAGGTGTTTTTTAGTAACATGGCAATGGTCATTGGGCCAACACCTCCAGGTACTGGAGTAATATAAGCTGCTTTTTTTGAAACTTCATCAAATGCTACATCGCCTAATAAACGATAACCACTTTTTTTGGTTGTATCTTCAACTCTGGTAATACCAACGTCAATTACAGTTACGTTAGCTTTAACCATATCTTCAGTTAAAAACTCAGGTATGCCCAAAGCAGCTATAACGATATCTGCTTGCAAGGTTATTTCTTTTAAGTTTCTTGTTCTACTATGTGTTATTGTCACAGTAGCATTTCCTACTGTTCTTTTTTGAGAAAGTAAGATGCTCATTGGGCTTCCAACAATATGACTTCTTCCAATCACCACAACATGCTTTCCTGAAGTTTCAACTTTATATCGCTCAAGCAATTCAAGAATACCGTAAGGGGTAGCAGAAATGAAAGTAGGTAGGTTTAACGCCATTTTACCCACATTAGTTGGATGAAAACCATCTACATCTTTCTTAGGGTCTACAGCCATTAAAACCTTTTGTTCGTCTATATGTTTTGGTAAGGGGAGTTGAACTATAAATCCATCTATTTCGATATTATTGTTTAATTCATCGATTTTTGATAATAACGAAGCTTCAGTGGTATCATCAGTTAATTCTATAAGGGTAGATAAAAAACCAACACGATTACAAGCTTTAACTTTAGCACCAACATAAGTTCTGCTTGCCCCGTTATTACCAACTATTACGGCGGCTAAATGAGGAGTTTTCTTTCCCTCTTTTTTTAATTGTAAAACTTCTAATGTTATTTCATCTTTGATGTCAGATGAAGTTGTTTTTCCGTCTAATAAAATCATTTTATTTGGTTTCAATTATTACTGCATTCCTTTCATCATTTGCATCATCTTTTTTCCTCCGCCTCCTTGCATCATTTTCATCATTTTACTCATTTGATTAAATTGCTTCATCAATTGATTTACTTCTTGAACGGATGTGCCTGAACCCTTAGCTATTCTCTTTTTTCTACTTGCATTTATCGAAGTAGGAGTAGATCTTTCCATGGGAGTCATTGAATGAATTATAGCTTCTATGCCCTTAAAAGCATCATCATCTATATCTACATCTTTCATAGCTTTTCCAGCACCAGGAATCATTCCAACAAGATCCTTCATGCTTCCCATTTTCTTTATTTGTTGAATTTGAGATAAAAAATCATCAAAACCAAATTGATCTTTGGCTATCTTTTTTTGGAGTCTTCTAGCTTCATCCTCATCATATTGTTCTTGAGCTCTTTCAACTAAAGAAATAACATCTCCCATACCCAAAATACGATCTGCCATTCTATCTGGATAGAAAATGTCAATAGCATCCATTTTTTCACCTGTTCCAATGAACTTAATAGGTTTGTTAACAACTGATTTAATTGATAAAGCAGCTCCACCACGAGTATCGCCATCTAACTTTGTTAAAATTACACCATCAAAGTTTAAGATATCATTAAAAGCTTTTGCTGTATTCACTGCATCTTGACCAGTCATAGCATCAACAACAAATAATGTTTCTTGAGGTTTTACAGCTTTATGAATGTTTGAAATTTCAGTCATCATTTCCTCATCAACAGCCAAACGACCTGCAGTATCTATGATAACTACATTTTTACCATTTGCTTTAGCGTGTTTAATAGCATTTAATGAAATTTCTACTGGGTTTTTATTTCCTTCCTCAGCATATACATCAACTCCAATTTGATCTCCAACTACTTGTAATTGATTTATTGCAGCAGGTCTGTATACATCACAACCAACTAAAAGTACTTCTTTTGTCTTTTTAGTTTTTAAGAAGTTAGCTAGCTTACCTGAAAAAGTAGTTTTACCAGATCCTTGAAGACCTGACATTAGAATTACCGTTGGGTTTCCTCCTAAGTTTACACCAACAACATCACCTCCCATTAAATCGGTTAATTCATCCTTAACTAATTTTACCATTAGCTGACCAGGATTTAATGTGGTTAAAACATTTTGTCCTATGGCTTTATTTTGAACTCTTTTGGTAAATTCTTTTGCGATTTTAAAATTAACATCGGCGTCTAGTAATGCTCTTCGAACTTCTTTTAAAGTTTCTGCAACATTTACCTCTGTTATTTTACCGTGCCCTTTTAAGGTATGTAAAGCTTTATCTAATTTTTCACTTAAATTATTAAACATGGATTCTTTTTGCTTTTTTAAGAAGAACAAATATAGAAAATACATGTATTTTACTAAAGGAAAAGAGAACTTAATCTTTTTTTGATTTTAGAGTAACAATAATAAATTTTAATAATTAATTTAATTTTAGGTACACTAGTAAAAGGTATAACTTATTCTTTTTTAATTATAAATAATTTTTCAATGTAACAGAAATATTGAAGTTTTACTTCTGAACCTTAAGGTTATTATTGAAAAAGTAAGCTATTTAAGTTTTGCTATTCATAAATCTTATTGTATTTTTCGGGAATATAAAGTTGTAAATGAAGAAAAATATCACAATTAAAGAATTATCTAAAATTCTGGAGGTTTCTATATCTACCGTTTCCAAGGCGTTAAATGATAGTTATGAAATTAGTGATAGCACAAAGGAAAGAATCAAATCAGCTGCAAAGCTTCACAACTACAAGCCTAATAAACTAGCTGTAAACTTAAAGTCAGGAAAAACGAATACTATAGGAGTTGTTCTACCTAGTATTAAAAATTTCTTTATGTCTAGAGTTTTAAGAGGTATAGATAGTGTAATTGCCAAATCTCAATATAATATTATCATTAGTATTACCAATGAATCTTATGATAAAGAAGTGCAATCTGTGCAAACATTATCTAATGGACTAGTAGATGCCATAATTATTGCTGTATCAGAGGAAACACAAATAAAACAAGATTTCTCCCATTTAAATAGTTTAATTGGAGATATACCCTTACTTATGGTGGATAGAATTGTAAATTCTATTCCTTGTGATAAAGTACTAGTTGATGATTACAATGCTGTTTTTAATGCTGTAAATGAATTAATTAATGAAGGAAGAAAAAGTATTGCATTGGTTTCTAGCATTAATAATTTAAATGTAGGTAAGCTCAGAACAAAAGGATACAAAGCAGCTGTTGAAAATAAGCAGGATGCAATTATTGTTGAGGGTTCAGAGGAGTATTTAGAAAAAGAATTAACCACTCTTATAGATTTAAATAAGATTGATGCCATAATGGCTTTAGACCAAGAATCTTCCTTAGCAGCCTATAGAATCGGTAAAAAGAAACAAGTATTAACAAATAAAAAGATTGCTATAATAGGTTATGCCAGTAGAGTTATATCAGAACATTTAACACCTAAACTTACCACAATTGACCAACATGGTAAAAGAGTAGGTTCTACGTCAGCTAGGCTCTTGCTAAAAAGACTAGATGAATTTGATGGAGAGCCAGAGTCTATTGTTGTAAATTCTTCGGTTCAAAAAAGATTTACAAGTTAAGTTCTAGTACACTTGAAATCTATTTAAGTATTCTTTTATATTTTTTTATTAAACTTTAAAGCAGCTCCATTAATACAATGCCTTTCACCAGTAGTATTTGAAGGTCCATCATTAAAAGAATGTCCTAAGTGTCCACCACAAGTTGCACATTTTAATTCAGTTCTAGCGTAACCAATTTTATAATCTACATCCAATTCAACATTATTTATAATTGCTCTATCAAAAGATGGCCAACCAGTTCCAGAGTCGAATTTATAAGCAGAGTTATAAAGAGGGGTTTCACATGCGGCACAAACATAAATACCATTTTCTTTGTTCTCATTAAAAGGACTAGTAAAAGGTCTTTCTGTTCCAGCCTCTCTCAAAACATAATATTGTAGATTATTTAATTGCTTTTTCCATTCAGAAGCTGTTTTTTCTATTGTATATTTTTTCTCAATTTTTTTTTCAGATTTCTGAGCAATTCCTGAACAGCTTATTAAAAAGGATAGTACTATAATTGATGTAAATTTTCTCATGTATTTTGTTTTATAAAATTGATACTCTTTTTAATTACTTCTTCATTTCTTAAAATTTTTGTGTGTCCTAACGCGTTAGTTATTAATAAACATCCTTTATTTAAATTTTTACGAATTTCATAGGCACATTTAACAGGGACATCTCCATCAGTTTTATCATGAATCACAAGTACAGGAATATTAATTTTTTTTGCAACGGTACTACTTGAAGAATCATCAACTTTTATTTTCCATTTTTTCTCTAACCTAGATTGTATTAATTGTGCTGATTTTTTTTTCAAATTCAGGTTTTTAGAGAAATTTAAGATAATGTCAGATATCTTGTCACCAGATCCAATAGCAATTAATGATTTAATAGTTAAAAACTCAGATACGGCTATATATAAGCTAGTAGCTCCAAAAGAATGCCCAATGGCAGCTTCAAATGGGCCATATGTTGTGTTTATGTTTTTGATTGTTTCTAAAAATTCAGGCATCATTGTAGTTTTTCCTGAGGATCTCCCATGAGCAGGACCGTCAAAAGAAATGACCATATATCCATTTTCTAATAACTTATCAGCAAAAGCAAACAATTGTGTACTTCTACCACACCACCCATGAACTAATAACACTTTTTTTCTGGAGTAACCATAAGATAAAATTTCAATTTCTTTATTGATGCTGTCTATGAATAAACGCTTTTTTTGTGCGCTCTTCAACATGTATTGTTCTCGTTTTGGAATTGGATATTTTATAGGTGTTACAAATAGCATCATTCCAAATATACTTGATAACCTACTAGAAATTAATTCTAAGGATTTTGCGAAATACCTGACGGGTTTAGGAATAACTAAACTTGGTGTTAATGTTTTTTTGTTTTCTAAAAGTTTCAATAATTTTTTGTGAGATAATTTGTTAAGTTTTCAAACTAAATTAATACATAATAGCCACACAAAAATATGGAAATCTAGTTTATCATTTTATGGAACTCCACTACATATCAAATAATTATGAAAAATTTAAGGTTTACTAAATTTAACTATATTGCATATTCTATTTATAGAGTATACAAACACAACTAAAAATTAAAAGTATTGTTTAGCTTTTAATATTAAATTTTAAATCGCAATTTACATGTTAAAAAAAGGAGATAAAAAGCTTATTAATGCCTGGGCATTTTATGATTGGGCAAACTCAGTTTATTCTTTAGTTATTGGAACAGCAGTATTTCCTTTATATTATTCAAACATTACCGAAGGTGCTACAGTTTCTTTTTTGGGAACAGATTGGGAACATCCAGACACTTTATATTCCTATGCTTTATCCTTTTCATTCTTAGTGGTTGCTTTTATGTCTCCAATTCTTTCAGCAATTGCTGATTATACAGGAAATAAAAAACGTTTTCTTCAAATTTTTTGTTGGATAGGTTCTTTGTCCGTAATGTCCTTGTATTTTTTTGATGGAATTGACACGGTTTGGATAGGTATTGTTTTTACTGTTCTTGCAAGTATTGGTTTTTGGTCTAGTATCGTTTTTTACAATGCTTATCTTCCAGAGGTTGCTTTTCCTGAAGATCAAGATAGGGTGAGTGCAAAAGGATTTATTTTAGGGTATTTAGGTTCTGTTATCTTATTAGTAATAAATTTAGGAATGATATTGAAACCAGAATTATTAGGAATTACATCTGGTGCTGCCTCACAAATATCGTTTGTTATGGTTGGTTTATGGTGGTTAGGTTTTGCACAAATCACTTTTAGAAGACTACCCAATAATATTTTTGATAAAAAACCAGAAAAAGATTATATATGGAAAGGGTTTAAAGAGTTAAAAATTGTTGGAAATGAAATTAAAAATTATCCAACATTAAAAAGATTTCTTTATGCTTTCTTTTCCTTGAGTGTTGGAGTGCAAACCATCATATTATTGGCTACAATATTTGGTTCAACTGAATTAGGTCTTGGAACAGTTAATTTAATCATTACAGTTTTATTAATTCAAATAGTTGCTATTTTTGGAGCTTGGTTTTTTTCCAATATTTCTGAACGTTATGGAAATTTTAAAGCATTAAAAGTTACAGTTTTAATATGGGTGCTTGTATGTTTAGCAGCATTCAATCTTCACAAAGAATTACCAAATGTAGATGTTCTTTTTTACGGTTTAGGCGGTATTTTAGGCTTAGTTTTAGGAGCTATTCAATCGTTAACCCGTTCAACGTATTCTAAACTGTTACCAGAAACAGAGGATCATGCCACTTATTTTAGTTTTTATGATGTTACTGAAAAAATTGCTATTGTTTTAGGAACTTTTGTCTATGGTTTATTATATGCATTAACCGATTCTATGCAATGGAGTGTATTGTGTTTGGCAGTTTTTTTCATCATATCATTTATCCTTTTAAATACGTTGAAGCAAACAAAATTTGTAAAATAAATACTTCACCAATAGCTATAGAAAAAGGACTGTCTATCTAGACAGTCCTTTTTAATTTTATAAAACAGTTACTGAAAAAGTAGCTTCAATATCTGCTTCTCCACCAGCGTTTGTGATATCGCCAGAACTAACGCCTGGTTCAGTTTTCTCTGGCTCATGAATTAAGGTAATGGTTATATTTCCAGCACCTCCGTCTGTAGTAGTTAATGTAAATTGGATCCCTAACGGATTTCCATCAGAATCTGCATCAGAATAAGCAAATGTTGCAATGCTATTTGTTGGTGTGAAAAAGAATTGATGCTCAAGAGCTTCTTCAAGAACTTCTTCAGTAATATCCTCTGCAGGAGATTCTGTTTCATTTAAAACCTCCATTACACCATTATATACTGTATTGGCGGCTAAACTTCCGCTTACAGTCACGACAGGTGCATCTGGTCCGTCACCATCTAAATCTTGAGTTTTTAAGATTATAGTTCCTCCACCGCCTAGTGGAGTTAAAGTAGCAGTCATAGTAGTAATAACTTCTTCTTCATTAACTGGCTCTGGATCATCATTATCACATGATGTAAATAGTATTGATGCAATAAATAATATGCTTAATAATTTAATTGTTTTCATTGTTTTCATTTTAATTAATAATTGAATTTTAGTTGAATTGTAAAATTTCTTCCGATTTCATCAGCAAAATATCGTAGTCTGTTTAAATTTTCTCTGTAGGGTGTATTTAATAAATTATTAATTGTAAAAGCTAAATTTACCTTATTGTCCTTTAAAATTTTAAGATCAAAACTTCCTCTAAAATTTAAAATATGATAGGCGGGTGGCGGTGTACTAATGTCCACTAATACGTATGAATTAGTTCTTGGAATAAAAGCTTCAAAATTATTATTAGGATATTCATTTTGTCTAAATATCCATTCGCTTTCAATCTCTGCGTTAAAGTTAGACCATGATTTATTTAAATACCTCATAATGTTTATAGTCTTAAATGAAGGAATGTCTATTAATGCCCTGTCTGAGCTAAGGTCTTTTCCTTTAATAAATGACGACTTATTATTGTATTCAAATTGCTTGGTGATATTGTAATTAAGGTTTAAATCAACTCCAAAAAGTGATGCATTAATTTGTTTATAATCCCATACAGGAAATGCACCTCTATTTGTTGTTTCTA
>Ga0206125_10002563_pt1 | contig 18940 bp, 19 predicted proteins | sample Helgoland_Spring_4_FD_148598 | JGI IMG/M metagenome (GOLD analysis project Ga0206125, IMG submission 148598) | Pelagic subsurface seawater microbial communities from Kabeltonne, Helgoland, North Sea - Helgoland_Spring_Bloom_20160331_1 | ecosystem: Environmental > Aquatic > Marine > Epipelagic ... | reverse complement strand
CACTTGCTGCCTAACTAGCAGTGGCATATCCCCGATAAGCATCTGATAATACTCAATCTTTTAGCATGGCATTTGTTATGCCCATTTGAGTACTGACCATTATGCAGACCAAATCTATACCGTATACCTTTATCAGAGGCGGTTATTTCTATTTTTCCAGACGTGTCCCCAATGATTTGCGTAAATATTATAGCTACCCAAGAGTAGTCCAAGGGCTACGAACTTCATCTCCCCAAAAGGCCAAAGTTCAGGCAAATGTAGCTGCGGCAAAGCTGGAAGCTTATTGGAGTCAGATGCGATTAGCTGAGACTGAAGTGTTGGGAATGGCGCTTGTGAAAGAAATGCCATCATCAAATGCTCTTATTACACCTACTTTGAGCGATTCCATGAGTAGTAGCCAGGCTGATTGCTTGTCTTTGTCGGATGCATTGAAGGTTTACCTTGATCTGAAAGGAAAGGGGCGTCCAAAGACATTCCATACAGCCGCTGAACGGTCTTGTAATTATCTGATCAGTCTTTGTGGCAATAAGCCTTTATCTGAATATACCCGTAATGATGCGCTTCAGTTTAGGGATTGGCTTGTTACTCGTGGATTAACTGGATCAAGTGTTACTCGTAATTTCTCTTACCTTAAGGCTGTTATCAACTTTGCGTTGTCTGAATATGCTTTAGACATACGTAACGCTTTTGTCGGAGTGTATCATGATAGAAGTGCAGGTGTATTAGTTCGAAAACCAATTCCATTAGATGCTATCAGAGTTGTGCAATCAGAATGTCTTGCCATTGATGATGATATGAGATGGTTAATAGCTCTTATATCAGACACTGGAATGCGTTTGGCTGAAGGGGCAGGGTTGCTCAAGCAAGACATAGTTGGGTTGGGGACAACTCAGCCTTATATAAATCTAATCAAACATCCATGGCGCAATCTAAAGACAGCAAGTAGCGAACGTAAGATACCTCTTGTAGGCAGTGCATTATGGGCTGCTAAGCGTATAGTGGAAGCGAACAACCAAACAGACTTTGCATTTCCTAGATATAATAGAAATCAGCTTACTACAGCTAATTCTGCAAGTGCCGCTCTGAATAAATGGTTAAGGCAATATGTTCCATCTGGATGTACGATGCATAGCTTTAGACACTCAATGAGAGATAGATTGAGAGAAACACAATGTCCTTCAGATATAACTGACCAAATAGGGGGTTGGGCAACTAATAGTATAGGGCAGGGATATGGTTCAGGCTACTCACTTAATGTGCTTCAGGAATGGATGAAAAAGACAGTTTAGATATATATCTTTCTTCAATATTGATAATCTCAATATGATACATTAGAATAATTATATGTAAATGTTAGAACAGTTAGGTGTGAATGGAATGAAGAAATTACTGAGCATAATTACAATCCTAACAATACTCATTCCTCAAGGCGTGTTTGCAGACTCAGTCGCTCAGTCACAACGCATGTTAAACCAACTTGGCTACAATGCTGGTCCTGTTGACGGTGCTTATGGTGGTAAAACAAGACGTGCGCTTGAGGCATTCTATGCTAAAAGCGGTGGGTCATATGACGGTAAACTTGATACGAATGAAGTCATAGACCTTAGGAATGCAGTAAAAGAAATTAAAACCAATAATGGTAAACACAAAAAGATACTTCCTAAACGTTACAGTACATATCCCGATTGGTGTACTTATGAGAACAAATATACATATGAACGTATTGAAAATTTATTGGGAAATAAAAATCATGATTTAAAAACTATTGAGTTATTTGGAAAATCTGATGAACAAATGACGGTTATGATTGAACAATTAACTTTGCATGTTAATGAATTTATTTTGCACCCAAACCAACAGAATGCACATGATATTAAAAAGATTTATTTTCTTTTATTCGAAAATAAGTTTTTCATAGATTTACATGAAAACAGTCACAACAATTCATTAATGATGAAAGATTTTTTAATTCTTTCTATGTATTTGTTTCAGGCGCTAGATAGAGATAATTATTTTGAAACTAGCGAGAAACAAATATTTTTAAGTGAAATTCAAAAGCGTTTTGACAAAATAAAACCTGCTAAAAGATGGGGGTTTACGATGAGTGGTTGCAAGATTGGTAGAGACCAAGGAGGTTGTCAAAATCATACATATTCCCATCAACTAACCAGAACTTTATATGGAGCTACTTTTGGGTCTATTGATGATTATGCAATGGGCGAAAAAATGTATAAGTTTGCTATAGATGATTTAAACCCAGATGGCGCACTATGGAGAGAGGCTGTGAGGGGGAGATGGTCCTGGAATTATTATGCACATGCTTTGGGATTGCTGCTTTCAATAGCAGACATCTATAAACACAATGGGGTTGATTTATATTCGTACAAGTCTGATAAAAATGGCCTAACCATTCATGATGCAGTAAGTTTTTTATTGGAATCTATTCAAGATAATGAAAAGATTTGGTCATATGCAAAAGAGTTAAAAGGTGTTCAACATTATATAAATTTTACTGACTATAAATCTCCTGAGAATTTGCAAAAATTAATTACTAATACAGAAAAGAGTGGTTTGAAAAACTGGTTCTATATCTATCGTAATAATTTTCCAATTCATCCAAATACTCAGTTAGGAAATAAGTTAATTCCAACATATAAAAGTAAATTAGAAACATCAAAACATATGGGGATACTAGCTCAATGTCTTTATGCTGAAAAAGGGCAAAAACTGGCCAGCCTGGCAGGCTATGAAAAGTTTGATAACATCATTGAAAAGTTTGACCGTGATGTAAAATCCATGCAAAAAAAATTATCATGCTTACAAAGTGCATTTAATAAAAAAGACATGGGTGAACTATTATCGAAATCAGATATGTTATTAATGAGCAAAGCTTTTAAGAATGATCAAAAACCGAAAAATAAATCAAACTTGATTAGAGCTGGTCTTAATCCAATATTGGTTAATAAAAATAAAAAGTATTTATTACGACTTATAAATTTCACTGGAAATGTCGAAACCTTTTGTTCAAAGCCGATTAAATGATATCGACATGGGTATTATGCTTTTAATTTTAGCATAATGGTCAGTACTCAAATGGGCATAACAAATGCCATGCTAAAAGATTGAGTATTATCAGATGCTTATCGGGGATATGCCACTGCTAGTTAGGCAGCAAGTGGCGGAGAGACAGCGTGTTCATCTCTTATTATATCCGTCACTAATCAGTTAATACTCATACTATATTGAATATAGCATACTTCAGTTCACTACAATAAGGCGCATATTGGTCAGTAATATGGTCAGTAATTGCTAGGGGGGCGAGTGGAAGGCCGCCCTATGGGGGTATCGTAAACAAACCTGACCTGAGATTGGGATTTGGCAATCGTCAAGTTGACGGTTTTGGTTTTGCAGGGGGATGAGGCTGACTGTGTATCTACGAGGTAATGGTTGTCTATTAGTATTCCCTTTTCTCGTAGAAGAAGAAAACAATGTAGGGAATGTAGGGAATGTAGCCCAATCCGAAAAGTCCCCAGAGAATTCTCAGTAGAAAGTTTTCAGAAAGGGCTACACAGCCTACATCGACTACATCAGTAGTTTAGGCAGGGTTGGATGCCATGCCATATCTCGTTCCTTGATATTGATAATCTCAATACGATACACTAGCCTGATCATAAGTAAATAAATGAAGATATCGTTTAGAGGCGGAATGAGAAAGCTAATTCAAATAATTTTCATTATCATAATACTTCTCATTGTTGCTTTATATTTTTTAGATGGCCTGGAATATACTGAAGCAGAAAAAGAATGGTGTATGGAACATCGACCTTTGTTGACTATTGAGATGTGTGCAAAAGAGTTTGGATATTAAGATATGAAAAAACGAGCAATTATTACAATAGATTACAACATCCCTAATGGGACTATTGAAGAAATAGCAAAAAAACATGAATTGCTGTCACGGTTTTTGAAGGTATTTGGCGAAATGGATGAGCAAATTGTGAACAAAAGTATGAAAATTATAGATGTAGACGATGAAAAAATGACAAATGTAACCCAACTAAAGTTTAAATAGAGCTAAAAGTTATTAATCATCATAACCTTCAATATAAAACTAAATTTACATTGTTATGTTAAGTACTTGTTAATTAGTTTTCAGCTCTGCTTTCCACCCTTTTCAAAATAGAACATTAAGCTAACACAAACAAAAACGATTGGAGAAAGCACTATTAGCCCAGATATAACAAGATCCGTTCTTTCGTCAGGCAACCAACCAAAAATATCAAGAAAACCAAAAGAAGCAAAAAATGCAAATGCTGGCGCTATTAATACATAGAGAAAGCCTAGATTCATTTTAAATTGTGTCTCAGGATAAGGATTTTCTTGAAAATCATCACGGAAAAAATAATAGGACAAGAGCCCTCCCAAGACATAAACGAATAAATCTCTACTAGACCCAGTATCAATATTAAAAAAAGATTCTGCTCCAGGCAATATGGACAACATCAAGCCATATATCTTCCACTTTTTATTGATTTTTATTGCACCAATCGCTTCCATTAAAGACCCTTTGGGCCACCAAATTAAACGCCCAATATAAAAAAGAGCAACGGCATAACCTCCACTTACAAAAGCCATTATAAAGTCATTCATATCCATTTGGTTTATCTCCGATACTCAATAAATACAGAACCGTTATATACATTTTCTATACAATTATCATTTGATAATATTAAAATGATACTTTAACCTGGCATACATTAAATGCAATTAACTTTAGGGATTTAATATGAGATTAACTTTAACATTAGCCACTGTATTATCTTTGGCTTTTACTCAAGTAACTGCTCAGGTCTTTAATAGAGGAAAGAATGTGTAAGCCAGGCCCTATATTTAAATTCTGTACATGCTCAGGAAAGGCTCTCAATAACGTAAATACTTGGCGCTTAAGTCGTAATAGCATCGAGGAGACAGAGTATATAAGAAAAGTAGGTGGATTAACTGCACCGCCAAGGCCTGCTGGAGAACCCGAATACTTCCATGAAGATGGTTTTATTATAGCCCGATTACTTCACGATTTGAATAATAATGATGTTTTTGATTTTGAATATCATCCATCTGAAGGTGACCTCCTTTCAGTCTCGATTGGTGATAATATCAACTTAGATCTTATATTTAGTAATGATGAATTTATTATTTGCTACACTGATTTCGTTAAAGAATCTGGCGAAACAATCAAAATTGGTGACGTAAATCATACATAAATAACTTAATACTAAACTTTAAGGGATTAAGCTAATGACTGAACATGATAAAAGTAAATCAAACCTTTATTTGAATTTTTCACGTTTTTATCTTATTTCTGTTTTCTTGCCAGTGGCTTTGCTAGTGTTTGTAATCACTATGATTGGTGTTGTGAATGGCATGCTAGCTTTTTTTAATTTTGCTTTCCAAGTTTTGAATTATTTGATCAATGATCAATGGATACCTCAAGGCTCACCATCACTATTGCTAGAAATAAAAGATATTTACTTCACACATATATCCCAAATATTAAGTCATAAAATATCTGAATATATTCAATATGCATATAGTTCAAAGTTTATTGTTTGTTCACTGATGTTAATTGCTTTGGGTGGTTTGATTGGAGCGTTAAATTATCTCAATATATTTTTGGCTAGATATAATCTATATTTCCTAGCTTCAGTAATACTTATGTCGCTCTATTATATTAAGGTAATAAAATATATTATCTAAAGCTTTCTTAAAGCAAAGCCTATTAATTCAAATTCAATCATTTACACCTAAGACTGTTTTATTTTTTCAGCCAAACTTGGATTTTTTTTAAGATTTTGCATTATAACTCTATCGGTTTTTCGTAATACCTTTTTTTGCCAACAATTACTAGATTGATAAATAACGATTTATTATTCCAGCCAGGATAAATCGTACCCTCTACAACTTGACCGGAAACAGTTTGTATAAGTCCACGTCTATTTATTATTATTGTACTACCATTAAATTTACATGAGAAGTCCTTGTTGGGCTTAACTACCCAATTGCCTGCCAAAGCCGCTACACGAATATCACCAGTAAATTTGGAGGTGCTTGATGTTTGCGCTGAAGAACATTTATAAATAGACTCAAACAAAGAAGACCGTAACCTTTGATCGATTTTATTTGTGGTATAATTTCCACCAGCAGATTTCCATCTTTTTAATGCGGATAAAGTTTTACGGCCCAATATACCGTCAGCTGTTCCAGCGTTACATCCAAGTCTATTTAGTTGTTTCTGAATAGATCTGACCATTTCATTTATGATAGGAACTGTAAGGTTCTGGGTTTAATAATAGTTTAATTTTCCAACTTAAAATTCTACATTTTTTTGATCTGAACTTCATGTTCGATTTATTAAGAACAAATATAATTGTTTACATATGGAAATTATTAAGTATCATTTAAATACTCATACAAACTTTGAATTAAATTGGAGATTTAAAATGTCAAAAACATCAGTCGCTGTTCTATGCTTCTTTCTCGGCAGTCTAGGAGTACACAGATTTGTGGTAGGAAAGACAGGATCAGGTATTGCAATGCTGCTTACTCTTGGTGGCCTGGGTGTTTGGACACTTATAGATTTTATTATGATTTTAACGAATAGTTTTAAGGATAGTGAAGGTAACATTGTATCAAACTCTTAAGATTAACAATAAAACTTGAACTATTTGAAGAATTATCAATTTTATAAGATTTACTAATTCGAAAAGAATTTTATTAGTTATATATGTTGTTTTGTATTCTATAGTGACGAGAGTGATAACACATAGACTGTAAATGAAAAATATAATATTTCATAATGATATTATTATTAATTTTTGATGTTTATATGTAAAAGTTTAATATTAATTTGTGATATCTTCATAATTCATGTGAGGTTATATTCGTGTCGCATAAGCTTAAAAAATGCCCTTTTTGCAATGAAAAAATATTTTCTGATGCGATAGAATGTCAGCATTGCGATGAAATTATAATCAAAATGAGTGCTGAAAGTATTTTTGAACACAGGATCTCAAATCCGTTACTGGAAACACACTCTCTAGGAATTATATCTTTTGTTCTGGCAATTATAGGCCTTTTTAGTTCCTTTTTATTTCCTTTTGCGATACAAATTATTGGCATAATAATTGGGCATATTGCCAAAAATGACATAAAGGCTAACCCGGGGCAATACAGTGGTGAAGGCTTGATTACTGCAGGTTTGATTGTTAATTATCTTGTTATTTTAATTTCAATCATAACGATATTTATTTTTGGTATAGGCCTTATGATGCTGCTAGGTATGACGTAGTGTATAGTTATCAACGATGGCCTGCTCATAAGATAATCTTAAGAAGCGCAAAGCAAGCAATTAGCAATTTTCTATCTGGAAGATTAACAATTGTAATAGTTTTGTATCTGATAATTACTATTATTCTTTCAGCCATTTTCACTTTTTGTTTTCTTTCAGTATTCCTAGATTTTCTAAATAATCTAACAACATCAATCGCAGATATATTTTCATTAGAACATAATAGAGATGATTTTTTTTCTATACTGTTAAAAGTTATTACTTACTTCAGTAGTTTCTTAATTTTTTCTTTCTTTCTTATGCCTGCAAGTGTGACTGTATCTATATTTTTTGAAAACCAAATTTCTAAATGTGTTTTGAAAGATTGGAACATTTCCACTTCAAGATCAAAACTTAATGTAAATATGATAAGATATTTAAATATTATATTTAGATATTTAGGAATTGGTTTGCTTGTTAATATTATTCTTTTGCCATTTTATCTAACGGTTCCAATCGCAAATATTATTATATTTGTGACAGCAAATGGTTTTATTTTGAGTAAACAGTTATACCATAGCCTGCTTCTTAGTTACTTTTCTGATGCAGAAATAAAATTTTTTCTAGTGAAAAATAGGTGGACTTTATTTGTAACTGGAACCTATTTGTCCATTATGTTCACTATTCCTTTGGTAAATATTATTACTCCTGTTTTGGCAATAATTGTCTTCAAAAATACAATTATTTTTTTGCACCCTGAACTCTTTAAATTTTCAAATAATAAAAATTAATCTAATTCATTTTGTATAAAATAATTACTTTTTCCAAATAAATGGAAGTGACATTATACCTATATTTCTAAGTGGGTTGATAGTAAAATATGATTTAAGAATTATTTTTTCACCATCAAAAAGAGTACTTACTTTCAGTGTATCTGTTTTACCCCAATCCATTTTGGCATAAATTTCGTTGACATTTTCGGCGCATTCAAAAGTTTTTTCTTCACCAGGCTTTAAGAGATCAACTTGAAGGCTATCTGCAAATATTTTAACCGCCCTTAACCGACCATAGAAACCTTTTTCATAGTAAATAGTAATTTTTTTCATAACTTACTCCAAATATAGATTAGGGTATAAATTCATTGAAAGAATGCCATAGAGAAGGAAAATACCCATCACCAGAAATATATTTAAAATAGACTTTGGCATTATTCCTCTGTGACCATTATTATATCTACGTATGATCTCCCCCAGAAAAAATCCATTTCCTGCCATCCCATAAACAACAGACATACCTATTGCTACACCATTTGGGATGCTAAAACCAACAAAGTCAGATATTATATATAAACCAATTATAACTGCTAAAAAGTACCATTGGTTGTTTCTTCCTGAAGTTATATTTGAATAAAGGCACCAAATAAAAGTAAAAAAGAATCCATACCAATTCCAAGAACCTATGTTTAATTTATTTATTGCGCTTTCATCAGTAATATCACAACTTCCAACTCCTGCTTTATTTATGACTGCAGCGAAATTTTTTTTATATTTGGTGTATTTGTGAATGCCAACTATTTCTTCTAATTCTTTACTTTCTATGAATTCGTTGAATGTAGTCATTTTTATTCTCCTTTACGACGACGAACAAAGACTAGAATTAAGCGCTAAATTAAATATACGTCCATATCATTTTGATATATTAACTAAATAGAAAAAAGTAAATTGAATTATGGGTATTGATTATGATGTTTATGGAAAGTAATCAAAATGTTTAAATCTGAGATGTTAAAAAATCAAAAAATATGCTTACTAATTGTTGTTTTCTTCTTTTCACTTTCAACATTCTCTAATGCAGAAAATACCGCTGCATATGATCGTGGATTATTCGGAAGTTGGAAAGATTTTGACAATGATTGCCAGAATACTCGACATGAATTGTTGCAAAAATTATCCCTAAAGGAGTTCACACTTTCGGATAATAACTGCCGAGTGCTTACTGGATTGTGGCTTGATCCATATACAAATGATTTCTTCATTAACAGTTCTGAATTGGATATCGATCATCTTGTACCATTAAAATACGCATGGACTAGAGGCGCATATAATTGGCCAAAATCAAAGCGAGTGAAGTTTTCAAATGATGAGAGCAATTTATTTACGGTTAAAAAAAATGTGAATAGACAGAAATCTGCAATGGGGCCAGCAATGTGGCTGCCACCGAGTGACGATTTCAAGTGTAAATACATAAAATTATTTCAAGGAATAGTTGAAAAATACAAATTGATACAAGCCAATGGTGAATTGTCAGAAATCAGTATAAAAATGGATAAATTTTGTGTTAAATAGGGCATTCTATTCATTTAAACAATCCTTATATTGTTAAACTAAAGGCCAGAAAAAATATTTTTTCAAGTTTGTAAATTTCCAATACATTATATTTTTATTGCTTGGAAATTAAACTAATAATTGGTCATCTGTTTTAAATGTTTGAAAATTAAATAACTCATGCAAATTATCTAAAATATTATTTAAGAATAGAAATAATTCAGTACCTAATAAAATCATAATATACGTTCCTATAATACTATTAAATAATCCAACTAAAAGACTAATCAAGATAAGTTTTTGTTCACTTTTCCTCAGTTTGTTGATTTTCAATAACAAAAAGTTTACGAGAGATATTATCACTCCCAAAATGCATGCAGGAGGTATTGGAATAAATGATAATATTGCACCAAGTACAACTGCTCTATCACGGAAGGCTAGAATATTACGGATCTGATAAATTTTTTGATTAATAAATTTTTCTAATTCACTTTTCATTTATCTATTCAACGTCTCTATTGCAATATCGACAAACAATTGCTTCTTTCCGAATAGTTTCAGCGCAATAATGGCAAACTTTACTTTCATGGTTTATAATATTTTTCTGAGTTACATTGCCTTCTATTACATCAACTTGATCATTGATCGATAGAGTTGGAATATCGTTTAATTTGTCATCAGTTTTGTTCACCAAAGTAACATTTACATTTTGATTGTTACCAGTCGAAACTGGATTAGGTAAAGGTGTGCTATTGTTGATATCACCTGTAAAAATCTCCACAAAGGCCCAAATAGCCCATATTGGTGTTACTACTAGTAGTAGTATTAGTGCAGCAATCCAATTCCTTTGAAATGTTTTGACAGCGCCTTTAAAAAGACCAACTAATATTGCTAAAATAACTACTATACCTATTATGCCAAATGTTGTGTCGTCCATGTGGAATTTCCTTGTAAACTTATAGTGTAATAACAAATTTTATTTTTTGCTTATTATTCAGTTATCAGATTTTAAATTACGTTCAATATAAAAATTATATTGAGACTCATATGATTTTCTCAATTTTGGCTGATTTCAATCAAAGCTCATAAACAAATCGTCAAAATGGATTTTTTGATTGACAACCACCCCCAAAATCTTTCGAAATAGTATTATCATGAAACTATAAGGTGAGAAAAATGAATTTTGGTGAATCTATATCCACATGCATGAGTAAAACTTTTACATATTCGGGGAGGGCTAGCAGAAGTGAATATTGGTGGTTTTATTTATTTACAATTATAGTTTCTTGGGGAGCTCAAATTGTATCTAGCACAATTTATACTACTGGAGACCCAATGGTAAGCTTACTTCCAAATATTATTTCGTTAGCATTTATGTTTCCAATATTAGCTGTTGGTAGCAGACGCCTTCACGATATTGGGAAAAGTGGATGGTGGCAGTTGATTTCAATTACTATAATTGGAATTATCCCATTAATTATATGGTGGGCTTCTGACACAAAAGCATCAGGCGATAAATACAATAATTAAACTGTGAATACATAAACAGATAATGTTGAAAAATACATATATTAAAAGCAAACAATAATAAGTTTGCTTTTTTTAATATTGAAAATCTGTGGTTTATAATTGTGGATTGATACATAGCCCCCCACACATTTAAAGTTTAGCAACATTAAGTGACAAATACTTAACTAATCAAGGATTTACTTCTACAAAGACATTAACAGTTTCTATACAATTTAAATGCTTTGCAGTAATTTTCTGTGCGCCAGGAGTAGTTAATTCAATGCGTCCATTAGTTGGAATAATGGGTTCACTATTTAAAAACCAATCTATCCCTAACTTGCCAGATACTGTTACTCCAAGATCATCAGATTTTATCCATTCATCGGCTTCTGGAAATTGTATTAATTTTTCACACTGATCACCTGACTTATTTTTTAGGTTTTTAGGTTTTGCTATTAAATTCATTGGGGGTGATGTCTTAAAGCTTAGATCATCGACAATTTGTTGTGTAATTGGATATGCTGCTTTTTTGCCAGTAAGTAGTTTAGTAGATTCATTGTCAGGTGTGCCTAACCAAACTAATATGAGGTGATTTTCAGTAATTTGAACTGACCATGCATCTTGCCTATTATATGAAGTGCCAGTTTTAAAAGTTGCAAATTTTCCATTTGTTCTTTTTTGGGTTAATAAAGATAAAATTATTTCCGAAGACGGTTTTGAAACTATAGACGGATTTTGTTTCATTGGCTGATTTTCTTCAAAAACCAATTGTGAAGAATTATGGGGATCTGAAAATTCCAAATAAATATTTATTAGATCTTCAGGAGTTAAATAAAAGCCACCTAATGCTAGACTTAGTCCTGCGTATTTTTTACTTAGTTTAGGATTATTTATAAGGTTTCGTATATTATTTTCAAAACTAATTGGCCCTATTGATTGAAGTGCTTTTACTGCTGGAATATTTAATGATTTTATTAACGCATCTTTAAGTGAAACTTTTCCAGAATAACTTTCAGAAAAGTTTGTTGGATCATATCCATTAATTTGAATCGGTTGATCGGAAAATATAAAATTACTATCAATTTTTTTTCGGTCTAGAGCTTTTGCATAAATTAATGGTTTTAGGGTTGAACCGGGACTCCTTACTGATGTGAGGTAATTAATAGCACCTTTTCTAGCTTTTGCTTGATATTCAGATGAGCCAACATAGGATCGTACTTTACCTGTTCTTCTTTCAACAATTAGCGCCGCACCATTAACAGGTTCTGGATACCTATTAGTAAAGTTATCCATTATTTGTGAGACGCGCGATTGCCATTCATAATTTATTGTGGTTTTTATTTTGGGCTTACTATTAATTAGCCTATGACTTAGATGAGGAGCCAATTGATTAGGGCGCAACAAGTAACTTGGTATGGTTTCATTTTTTAATTCAAATATTTTGTCTGTAGATAATTTTAATTTATCAGCTACGTCTTCAATCACTTTTGCTTTAGCTATGTATGCTTTTTGTGGATATTTATCTGGCCTCCGCCTCTCCGGGGATTGTGGTAAAGAAACCAATAAAGCGGCCTCGCTGAATGTTAGGTGATTTGGGGGTTTCTGCAGCCAGGCTTGGGATGCGGCCTTTAATCCTTCAATATTGCCACCATAGGGTGCGAGATTTAAATATGTTTCTAATATTTGGGTTTTATTCCAATTATATTCTAGCCTTAAGGCAAAGAGCATCTGATGAAGTTTTGCTTGGATTGTTTTCTGTGATAATTTTCTATGCATCAGTCGAGCTGTTTGCATAGTTAGGGTTGAAGCTCCTGAAATAATTCTACCATTAGTTATATATTGCCAAGTGGCTCTTGTTATCGCGGCAAAATCTATTCCTATGTGTTCAAAATACCTCTTATCTTCATATGCAATAAGAAAAGATATAAATTTTGGATCTATTTCAGAAAGCTTAACTGGCTCTCGCCAATAACCCTCCTCGGTTAATTTAAGTTGAATTATCTTTCCGTTTTCTGCTCTTAGAGCATATGCAAAATCATTTTTACGACCAAACTCAATTGGTTGAGAAACATAAATAAACAGTCCGGTAGGTAAAATTAATGTTAATACCAAAAATGGATAAATAAATTTAAATTTCATCTAGCCTCAACAAATGCTTCAGTAATAGATGAGCGACCATTTATTTCAGGTGAATACATAAACTCAACATGAGCGTCTGGAATTACCACTTCACCAGAATACGATGCCCTGACAACGTAAGAAATTAATGAATCTCTTCCATATCGCCAATTATTGTCATTAAAATGTGCAACATACCTGTCATCCATTAATTGGACATTTCCAGGTTTATTGCTGTCATTTTTGACACATAAATATGTTTCCTTGGGATAATCTTTTCTATTTTTAAGCGATTTAGTTAAGAAATCTTTATATGCTTTTGAATCGCATTTACGTGTATTTAAAGTAGAATTCTCACTTTCTATTTCAAACCCAGATGGCAATAGATCTGTAAGTAATAACTGACCATTCTTGATATTCTTATTTTCTGCTTTGATTAATATTGTAACATTTAATAATTGACCTTGATCAAATTTAATGGGTTTGTTCAGATCTTTTTTAAGTGGCAACCCATCAGTATCTGTAATATATTTTTCAACTATGAAACCATTATTAATTGGTTTTGTAGATATCCTTTTCCCCACTATCTCTAGTGTTAGAACTAAAGTGGGTTTACTGGAGTGTTCAACCTCAAAGCCATTTTTTAATTGTTCTATTGTTATTGGAATGCCTTGATCTGAGTTTATTTCATGCTTGACACCATCAATATAAATCTTCTGATTTATTGAGTTGTTAACTCTTTCAGATTGCATTTGAATTAGCTTTGCATTGTCAAATGTTGAACGATATTTTTCTGAGCTTAAATATTTGTAGGTTAATTCAATTATTTCTTGAGTTTGTAGAGATTTATACTTTTCTTCTAATTTTGTTAAAAGGTATCCAAATTTTAATGGAATAAAACTTTTGCTAATATTCATTTTATTGAAGTTAAAGGAAGATGTGTCTTTCCAGCCTAAATGTGCCTTATTTAATTCTTTTGAAAATCTTGTTTTAGATAAAATTTCTCTAAACGTTTTATTAATTTCGCTCATTCGTCCAACATCGTTTAAAGATGATGATGCCCAATATGCAAGAGAGAGTTTATCTAGGTTATTTGAAGATGCAAAAATATCAATTAAGTATCTGGCACGGCTGGTTACTTCATAACCTGCATTCGCTAAAATCCCATATGTATATAATTGTATATGTCTGTCACTCATTGAGTTTATAAAAAGATAATTTAGACTAGCAGCAATTGCTTTTTGCACTTCAGCTTTATTATAAGAATATTCAAGCCCCATTATGAGTGTTTCAACTGCATAAGCCTGGTATTCATCATAAATCATACTGTTTTTATCCCAATACCCAAATGCACCTGAAGTTTTTTGTTTGGCTAATATTTTATTTATTCCTATGTTAATTTTTTTCTTAATCTCATTGTCAGATTTTAAAAATATGGCCCTTGTTATCAATCCTCGGGTAGTACTTGATACCTGCTCAATGCATCCATAGGGGTATCTATTTAAAGAATCCAAGACTTGACTAAGGTTTGCCCCTGCATTTGGCCCTACAGATAACGAGACATTAAAATCATTAGATTTATTGAGATTAAAATCTTCTGTAACTAAGGGTCTAACATTAGTTATGCTTCTTCCAAATATACTTCGAGGATTAAGTTGAAGTGATTTATATTCATAGAGTGGATATGAAGAATTACGAGATACTAGATTAAAATTCCTTACAGTTGATAAATCATTAGAATTCAAACTGATATTAATTGGAATATAACCTTCCTCGGTAGGTTTAAATTCAATTGAACTTTGGGTTTGTTGGCCTTTGGATAATGAAAATGTAACATTATTATTTCTCCCATCTATAGATGTTAACAGCGATGCTTTATTTGTTGAAATATTTGATCTAACAGCTAACTTTCCATAGGTTGTATCGCCCACAGCAACGAACCTGGGCAATGAGATATCTAAACTTATTGGATCTTTTATGATTATATTTTTTTCTGCATAGCCTAATCCATGATTGTCTAATGTAATTGCAACTAATCTTAATCGACCTTCCATTTCAGGTCGGTCAAACACATAACTAACATTGCCATTTTCAATTTCTAAAATTGGGGATCTAACGGCTATTGATTTGAAGAAATCTGATTTTGGTATACTATCGCTAGTCCTCATTTCATCGCCTCCAACATTTAGTGTATTTAGCGTTTCATCTTGCTTGATTAATTGGCCAAAGTTGCTTTTGAAGCCAATGTTTAACTCACGAGGACCATAGAAAAATTCTCGAGGGTCGATATTTTTAAATTTATTAATGGCGTGAATTCCTTCATCAACCATCATCAAAACAGCGTATCCAGTTTTTGCAGAAGAAATTAAATTTACTTCAATAGGTTCATTTGACCTCGGAGTATTCTTTACAACAATATCATTATTGATTTGTCGCCCATTGCTTAGGTTTTCCAACCAAGCTGTACCCAAAGCGATTTGTGGCAAATGTTCTGTACCTGTTGAAATCGGTCTAATAAGAGTTGCTAGAATATTAATTCCTGGCTCAATATCTGGAATGTTGAATTCTTTTTCAAAAGGACCTTTCTCCACGTCAATGCTTTGCTGTGAAATTATATCATTAGATGCAGTAATAATTTGTAAGCGACCTGGAAAAGGTATATTTACCCTTAATTTGCCAATATTTGAATTGATTTTTTGAATATTAACCTGGAGATTTTCTGGTTCATTTGCTGGTTTTGTATTAGAACCCCAGCCAGAATAGAAAGGAAAAGTCGTTTCAAATCCGTCACTGTTCCTAACTATAATTTCGTAAGATCCCCAATCAGCTTTAGTTTTTAACGAAAAGTTTTTATTGGTAATATTTCCGGATTCAACCAATGTATTACTCAAACGTGTTTTGCGATATCGCCACATATTATCGTAATACCAATCAAATCCATATGAAACTTTCACTAATTTATATGTAATACCATTTATAGGTAGATTGTTCCCATATCTGTCAACGTTTACTATTTTGAAACTAGGAATATCTTGATCGTCTATTTGAGTGCCAAAATTTGATGATATACCTACAAAACTATTATTTGTTTTTAAGTTTATTACCTTTTGTGCCTTGTTAGCCCGGCCACCTATGTCAAAAACTATGCCTTTTATATGCATCTCCAATAAATCAGTTGGTTTTGAAGCAAATTTTGTTTTGATTATCTTGTTCGCTTTGCCGTTGGAGTCTAAGGTAAGGTTTGAGTATGTATTTAATTCAACTGAAGTTGCTGCATCGTTTTTACCAAATTTAAAATCTTTTAAATGGTTCCCTAAAATTGTGTTTGTAGTTTTTACCTCTACGATAATTTCTGCACCAAGATCATTGGCGGGACCTCCAGAAAAATAATTTGCGCTAATCTCGACCTCATACAAATCATCCTCAGTTGGGCTGCGTTCGTTCACCTCAAGTTCTGCATCAATAGTTAACGGAACATAATCTTGAACTTGAATGTAATGTGAGGCTATCTTTGTTTCATCAATATCACTTACTCGTATTTCATAGTTGCCAAATAATGATGATTTTTTAATATCAAAATCTTTGAGAAATAAACCAAACTTATTTGTTTCTATAACTTCTCTTGCATCAACAGTTCCATCAGGTTTTAATAATTCAATGATTATTTTTTTATTGGATGAAGCTTCAAGTTTTAAACTTTTAATTATTCCTGTGGCTTTTATTACTTCACCAGCTCTGTAAAAAGCTCTCTCCGTTGTAATGTAGACGTCTTTGTTGTGCTGTTTGATTAATCCATTTTTGAATTGTTGTGGTTTTGATGTTAAGTTTTCAAATGGCAAAATAGTAAGGTTTGAATCTTCATTTGATGCAATTAGATATTTTGGAGCGTGACCATTAATTCCTTTTAATAATGCAGATGAAACTTCAATATGTCCATTTATTGAAGATCCCTCAAAAAGAATTCTGTTGTTTTTTGCTAATATTTTGATGTCGATATTTTTGATTGAATTGGACGTTTGAAAATTTGTAAAGAATAAATTAGTTGTCTTCTCACCATAATATGATGTGATCGCAATATCACTTTTCATGATCCATTGTGTGGCATTGATGTATGCATCTTTTGGGTCACTTAGAATTGCAACAAAAACACCATTCACTGATTTTTTTAAATATTTATTCAAGTCAATATTGAATTTTTTTTCATTGTTTAGAGGCTTTAAAATCTCAATTTTATTGCTAGCTATTTTTTTAGCATAAAATGGCAACGAATATTTAATGTCATATGAATCCAAATTCTTAAATAAATAACTGAATTCTGTGATAGATCTCTGATTAATTTCATATATTTCAATGCTTAATTCATCTATATTTATAGTCGTAACTGGAATTTTAGAATTTGAGCTTGTTGGCAAAATATTTTTTGTAGCATTTATCTGTATCGATGGTTTTCTATCAGGTGTGCGTGTAAAAAATTTCAAAGTATTTGCAAGAGGGCCGTTTGTATCAAAGCCAGTTACAGGTAACCCTTCGAGAATTGAAATTTCATAATCTGTAGAATGCCTTAATCCCGCAATGCAAAAATTAGTATCTTTGCGCCATCTAGATGATCCTTCGCGCCAACCAGAGTTTAAATTTACTGGTTGCCTAATATTGAATTCATTAATTACTTTATTTTGTGAGGTGATATTTATGAATGATGCCAAGTCTATCCTGGAGATATCAACTGCTTTACCTTCCGGGTAAAGAAAAGTTGTGCAAATTGCGGCTGTATTACCTTCATCGTAAACATCAGTTTCACTAAGCATGTAATTGGTAATATTTTCATTATAATAAAACAAGTTAGCATCAGCATTATAAATTCTAGAATTATACTGAAATGTCGCAAGTTGCCCGCTTTTGGAAACACTTTCAGGAACTGTAATTACACCAAGAAATTGTACTTCTGTACCTACTGGGATTATTTCATCCTTGGAAATATTGACCTGAGATTTGGAGACATACGAACCAATTCTAGTTGTGTCAGCTAGTACTGGTGATAAAGTAAAAGTAGTTATTAAATTTATTATGATGGCAAATAAGGTATATTTTGAAATAAACTGATTTATATTATTCATAACAGCTTCCTATTTTTTTAAAACAACTTATACAAATATCATTCTGTTACAAATAATAATTACATATCTGCAAAAAATATCATAGAATGTGCATAAGTGTTCATAAAGTTATTAATAAGGCTTCATAAATGGCAGAATCAGCATTAAGTAAATTAAAGAAAATCTTTGTTACACCGCAACATGATTATAAAATCAGTACAGAGCTTTTTGGGCAATTTGATGCAAATAAAGTTGCAAAAGAACTCGACCTTGAGAAAAAAGGTGTCGCTAAAGGTGCCGAGAATAAACCTGCAGCATCCTCACAGATACCTGATGACGTTGAAAGCCAGATAAGTGAACGCCTAGAGTCAGCCAAAACAAAAGCAAATGAAATAGCTGAAAATCAAATTCAAACATATAGTGACAGAATCTCAAATTTAGACTTTGAAGGTCATTTTTCAGAACTTAGGCAACTTGGTCCTATAGTTATAAATGAGATCCAGAATAAAACTCAGACTGGATTGAATGAGATGAATACCAAGCGAAAGAAACTTTTAGATATTGAAAAAGAA
>Ga0206125_10002562_pt1 | contig 18941 bp, 14 predicted proteins | sample Helgoland_Spring_4_FD_148598 | JGI IMG/M metagenome (GOLD analysis project Ga0206125, IMG submission 148598) | Pelagic subsurface seawater microbial communities from Kabeltonne, Helgoland, North Sea - Helgoland_Spring_Bloom_20160331_1 | ecosystem: Environmental > Aquatic > Marine > Epipelagic ... | reverse complement strand
TCTAAGGGGTGGTGGTACTATTGAATTAATATCACCAGCTGAAGAAAAAATGATTGTAGCAGCAGGTAATAGTTCTGTATCTCTTTACCACGACAACTCAAAGAAATTAGAAACAACAGCAACAGGCATTGCCGTAACAGGCACAGTGAATGCTACTAGCTATACTGGTGATGGTTCTAACCTGACAGGTATTCCAGCACCCGCCTTAGAAATAATTGCATATGCTAGAGTTAGTAATGCTACAACCAATCCTCTTACAGTTGACTTTAGTACAGGCTTTTCAAGTATGGCTAGAACAGGTACAGGTAACTACACGTTTACATTTTCGAGTGCTAGAAGTTCAGTTGACTACATGGTTTTCTGTCAGTGTGCATCAGGATCTACTTCAAGAACACAGGCTGTAAATACTCAAAGTACTACAGCTTTTAATGTTGATACAAGAATTATATCTAGTGGTGGAACTACAGACGAGGACTTCAACGTAATTGTTTACGCACTACCGTCATAAAAAGAAAGTAGAATAAATGGCTAAAAAACCTACGGTAACTACATTAGCATCTGGTTTTAATTCTACCGATGTTTTAAATACTAACTTTGAGAATTTAACTGCATAAGTATGGCAACACTCACAGAAATAAGAGAAGCTGCTGAACGTAGTCTTGTTACATTCATTAAGTTAGTTGCACCTCAACGTGTACTAGGAAACTGTCACGAGGATGTTTGTAAGTGGTGGACTAGGCAAGATGCTAAGACACACCAGCTTCTCTTGTTTCCTCGTGACCACGGTAAGTCAGCTATGGTAGCTTATAGAGTAGCTTGGGAGTTAACTAAGAACCCAACCCTAAGGATTCTATACATATCAGCTACATCTAACTTAGCACAGAAACAGCTCTCGTTTATTAAGAATATATTTGAATCAGACATACACCAAAAGTATTGGCCTGAACACTTAAACAAAGATGAAAGTAAACGAGAGAAGTGGACTACTTCAGAGATTGCTTTAGACCATCCTGACAGAAAGAAAGAAGCAATACGTGATCCGTCTATTTTTACTGGTGGTCTTACTACTTCACTTACAGGGATGCACTGCGACATTGCTGTACTCGATGATGTAGTTGTTTTCGAGAATGCTTACACTGGTGAAGGACGAAACAAAGTTAAGTCACAGTATTCACTCCTATCATCTATTGAGGGTAGTGAAGCTAAGGAATGGGTGGTAGGTACTCGGTATCACCCTAAGGACTTGTACTCTGACCTGATGGGTATGGAAGAAGATATATACTCAGACAAGGGTGAACTTGTAGGTAAAGAAAACATCTATGAGATACTAGAAAGAGCAGTAGAGGATGGAGGAGATGGGACAGGTGATTTCCTTTGGCCTAGACAACTCCGTAAAGATGGTAAGTACTTTGGCTTTGACATTAAGATCTTAGCTAAGAAGAGAGGTCAGTACCTAGACAGGGTACAGTTCAGAGCACAGTACTACAACGATCCAACAGATCCAGATACTCAACCTATAGCCTATGAGAAGTTCCAGTACTATGATCGTAAACATTTAGGTAGAGATAATGGTCAGTGGCAGTATCAAGGTAGGAAGTTAAATGTTAGTGCAGCAGTTGACTTTGCATACAGTGTAAGTAAACGAGCTGACTACACAGCTATTGTTGTTATAGGTGTTGACTACGAAAACAATGTATACGTATTAGACATTGATAGATTTAAGACAGATAAGATCTCTGAGTACTTCAGACACATCTTAGACTTACTTAATAGATGGGACTTCAGAAAGCTACGAGCTGAATGTACAGCAGCTCAATCAGCTATCGTAACGGAACTAAAAGATAACTACATTAAACCTAATGGTCTAGCTTTAAAGATTGATGAGCACAGACCTAACCGTCATCAAGGTTCTAAAGAAGAACGAATAGCTGCTGCTCTTGAACCAAGGTATGACAACTTACAAATGTATCATTACCGTGGTGGTAACTGTCAAGTACTAGAAGAAGAGCTAGTATCTTACAATCCAGCACATGATGACTGCAAAGACTGTTTAGCTGCAGCCGTTGAGGTAGCAATTAAACCAAGCATGTCAACAATTAGAAGACACAAAACCGACAACAATGTCGTATTCCACCCTAAGTTTGGTGGAGTAGCTTTTTAAATGTTGACATATTTATCACACTGTGATATAATTATCACATAGCTAGGAACTTGGAGTTAAAATGGCTGGCACTACTATTGACATTGAAAGTATTATAGATCCTCATACCCTAGCTGTGGAAATAGCTAACCGTTGGTCTTCATGGAATAGCTCTCGTTCTTCAAAGATAGAAGAGTGGAAAGAGTTACGTAACTACATCTATGCTACAGATACTCGTACTACAAGTAACAATAAGTTACCGTGGTCTAACTCAACAACTACACCTAAGCTAACACAGATTGCTGACAATCTACATGCTAACTACTTTGCTGCATTGTTTCCTCAGAAGAGATGGTTCAGGTTCGAAGCTACAGATGCTGCATCAGATGTTAAGATTAAACGAGACATTATACAAGCTTACATGGAAAACAAACTAAGTCAATCTGACTTTGTTAACACAACAAGTAAACTTATTAATGACTACATACAGTACGGTAACTGTTTTGCTACTGTTGACTTCAAAAGAAAAGTTACTAACTTCGAAGATGGTGACAGAGTAGTTAATTACGTAGGACCTAAGTTAGTACGTATCTCACCTTTCGATATCTGTTTTAACCCAGTAGCAGCTGAGTTCTCAGATACACCAAAGATTGTTAGGTCTATTCTAACCTTAGGTGAAGTACAACGTATGGTTGAGACATCACCTGACAAAGACTACATGAGTGGTGTGTTTGATAAGATGCTCGGCAATAGAGGATCAGCTAAAGGTAACGAGGTAGATGTAGATAAGTCAGAAGGTTTTGTAGCTGATGGTTTCTCTAACTTAACTGACTACTACGAATCTGACTACGTAGAGGTACTAACCTTTTACGGCGACATATACGATACACAGAAAGGTGAGTTCTTAAACAACAGAGTTATAACTATTGTTGATAGAGCCTACGTTTTATCTAATGAGGAGAACCCTAGTTTCTTAGGTAGAGATCCTATTTTCCATGTAGGTTGGAGAGACAGACCAGATAACTTGTACAGCATGGGACCACTAGATAACTTAGTCGGTATGCAGTACAGAATAGATCACTTAGAGAACCTCAAGGCAGATGTATTTGATCAGATAGCTTATCCTGTATTAAAGATAAGAGGTGACGTAGAGGACTTTGACTTCGAACCTAATGCTCGTATATACTTAGGAGATGAAGGGGATGTAGGTTACTTAGTACCTGACAGTACAGCATTGAATGCTGACTTCCAAATACAGAACCTAGAAGCTAAGATGGAAATGATGGCTGGAGCACCAAGAGAAGCTATGGGTATCCGTAGTGCAGGTGAGAAAACAGCCTTTGAAGTTAGCCAGCTTATGACTGCAGCAGGTAGAATATTCCAACACAAGACTGCTCACTTCGAGAGAGTATTCTTAGAACCAATCTTAAATGCTATGTTGGAAGTATCTAGACGTAACATGGACTACGAAGATACAGCTAAGGTACTAAACGAAGATACTGGTTTGTATTTCTTCACACAGATCACAAGAGATGACATTAAGTCTAACGGTAAGATTGTACCAATGGGTGCTAGACACTTTGCTGAAAGAGCACAACGTGTACAGAACTTAACGACTATGTACCAAATCAAAGCATCTGACCCAAGTGTTGCATCACATCTATCAGGCAAAGAGTTTGCTAGATTGTTAGCTGATGAGTTAGGTGAACCAGCTCTGTTTGGTGAGAACGTAGCAGTATCTGAACAACTAGAGACTCAGAAGGTTGTCACAGAGGCACAGGTCGAGTATGAGGCTGATCAAGAAGAAAAAATAGAAGAGGGTAGCCAAGAGCTAGAAATGGTTACTGGTGAAGCTCCTGAGGAGCCTATTGAATGAAGGCAGCTTGGTTCAAAGACTGTAAGACAAAGAAAGATAAAGAGGCGGTAGCACAAACACTACAATCCCAGAGAGAGGGATTAGACCGCCTTAAAGAAATCCTAGAGCCTATGCTAAAGGATACAACCCCTGCAACTGATTATGATTCCCCTTCTTGGGCTTATAAACAGGCAGATCGAAATGGATTCAATAGAGCAGTGACCACTGTGTTGGATCTAATTAACTTAGATAAGGAATAACAATGAGTGTATTTTCTGAGGATCAGGTGACCCCTGCAACACAGAGTGAGCAAGTATCAGCATTTGAGGAGCCGACCAGCCCTTCAGTCTTGGGTGATCTTGTAGGAGACGGACGTAAATTTAACGATGTAGAGGCGTTAGCAAAGGGAAAACTAGAAGCAGATAAGTTCATTGAGCAAATGAAACAAGAGAATGCTGCTTTAAAAGATGACCTAGAGAAACAAGCCTACAGACTTGGAGTTACAGCTAAGATGGAAGAAATGGCCTCGGCAACCACAGCCGAACTTCCTGATCCTAATAATAATAATAGTGGCACTTCGGATACAGCTAATACCCAGTTTAGTTCGAGTGAAGCAAACATTGAGAGCCTAGTAGAACAGACCCTGAAGAGGCGAGAGCAAGAGAGTTCTGCAAAGAACAACATTGCAATCGTTGAATCGGAACTTGAAAAAGCCTATGGGACTGAAGCATCTTCTGCTGTAAAACAGAAAGCTTCTGAACTAGGTTTACCAATGAATGAGTTACAAAGTATGGCTGCTAAATCACCTGCTGCGTTTATGCAGTTGATGGGTAAGTCAGCACCGAGTATCTCACCAGTTGTTCAAGGGAGCATTCGCACTGAAGGTTCTACAATGCAAGCATCCTCTGAAAAAGACTTTGGTTACTACCAAAAGCTTCGAAGAGAAAACTCAACACAATACTACAAACCATCTACTCAACGTGCAATGATGGCTGATGCCGAACGTTTGGGTGATAAATTTTATAGATAAAGGAATAGAACTATGGCTGGTAATACAGTAAGCACTCTAGCTCTTGCAAAAAGAGCAGAAGTATGGGGTGCAGAATTAAAAGAGATCTTGCGGGATGAGCTGCAAGGTATGAAATACGTAAATTGGTTGAATGACTTTCCAGATGGGGACACGTTTAAGATCCCATCATTAGGTGATGCAACTGTTAATGACTACACTGAAGATGCTGCTGTAACATACGATCCGATTGATGATGCACAGTTTACATTCACCATCACTGAATACTTACAGGCTGGTAACTACATCACCAACAAGGCGATGCAGGATGTATACTACTCAAATCAGATCATGTCTCAGTTTGTGCCTCTACAAGAACGTGCCTTAATGGAACGTCTAGAGACAGACATCATGAAGTTAGGTCAAGACCAAACAGCTGCTGATCCTAACACTATTAACGGTGTTGCTCACCGTATGATTGGTTCAGGTACTGATGGTAAAATTGCAGTTGAAGACTTTGCTAAAGCTCTTCGTGCATTAAAAACTGGTAAAGTACCACAGAAGAACCTAGTGGCTATTGTTGATCCATCAGTTGAATTTGAAATGAATACAATTTCAAACTTAACAAGTGTATCAAACAACCCACGTTGGGAAGGTATCGTCAACACTGGTATCGCATCTGGTATGTCTTTCATTGCTAACATCTACGGTTTTGATGTATACACATCTAACTACTTAGCTACAAAGTCTGCAGAAACTATCAGTGGTTCAGCTGCTCCAGCTAACGCAATCAACAACATGTTCTTCTCTGCTGACCAAGCAGTGCAGCCATTTGTTGGTGCATGGAGACAGATGCCAAATGTGGACACTGAGTACAACAAAGATCACCAACGTACAGAGTTTGTCACTACTGCACGTTACGGTCTTAAACTGTACCGTCCAGAGAACTTGGTTTCTGTTCTTACAAAGCCAATGGCTTAGTGCCATAAATACAAGGGGAGGGGAGAAATCTCCTCCTCTATCCCTTTAACACTTGACAACTATTTTACTTATGTGTATAATAGTCTTAACAAGTCTCCCCTACTAAGGACTTATTTACAATGGCAAACGTAGAACATTCATCCCTTACTGGTAGTGCATTACATGAACCTAAAGGTACAGCCACTGCTGCTAGTGGTTCAGCCTATATTGCTAATGGTTTAGGTAGTGGTACATGGCAACCAATCCACAGACACCTAAGTGCTGCTACATCATTCAATCACTCTTCCCCTTATGCTTACAGTTTAGATACGGACATTGCTGAGAAGTTTCTTTCTCCTTCAATATCGGCTTCTATAGTATCTGGGTTTACAGTGGTAACATCCCCTAACCTAAGATTCCAATACAATGATGCTACTAATCTTACAGCATTGTTAAATGTTACAATGTCATCATCTCAAAGTACAGGAAGTTCTAAAGATGTTGAATGGGCACTGTTTAAGAACGGTACAGAGATTGTTGGTTCTAGAGCTATACGTACTATATCCTCTGGTTCTTGGGGTTCAATAAGTGTAACTGGCTTAACTGCTTTAGCACAGAATGATTACATAGAAATTAAAACAAAAGCTAGTGCAGATAACGTAGATGTTGACTATGCTAATATCTATGTTTCTATTATAGGAATGAGTGCATAACATGAAAATGACTCTTCTCGAAATGGTACAAAATATCTTATCCGATATGGATTCGGAGGAGATCAACAGCATTTCTGATTCTAACGAAGCTGAACAGATTGCTAAGGTAGTAGAGAACACCTACTTTAATTTAATCTCTACTCGTATAATACCTGAACATGCACAAACAATAAAGCTGACATCTCTTTCTAGTTCAGTAAGACCTACTCACTTTACATTTCCCAGTAGAGTAAAGAACATAGAGTTCTTAGACTATAACGTTTCTAAAAAGGTAGGTGGGGTAGAGTATGAAAGACTAACATACCTAACACCAGATGAGTTTTTTAGTTTATCTGATGGTAGAGACAGTCTTGCTTCTAATGTACTACAGGTTAATGATGTAGCATCAGATAGTGTTTTACTTATACGTAATGATGCAAAACCTACTTACTATACATCATTTGATGATGAAAACTTAGTACTAGATTCTTATGATGCAACTATTGATTCTACTCTTACATCAGCTAAGACAAGAGCATATGGTACTAAGTACCCTAACTTTGATTCTTTCTCTGATACCTTTATCCCTGATGTAGATGATGTCATGTTCCCATTACTCTTAGCAGAATCTAAATCAACTGCTATGTCCTTATTTAAAGCAGGATCAGATCCTAAGATAGAACAGGCAGCCCGAAGACAGAAAGTGTATGTACAAAATGACATGCACAAGGTAAACAAAGGAAGGCCTAAGAATAAGTATGGTAGACATTGAGTTAACTAGAGATGAAGACAATCAAGAAATAAGTATTAAAAGTAATAAGACTGAAAAAGATTTAGTAGTTTACAAACCACAAGATGGTTACAAACTATACAAAGTAAAATACGAGAGTGGTGCTAAAGTACCTAGTGAACTAGAAGGATCTTGGACAGGACCAGCAGGAGCACTAGCAGCAGTTGAAAGACACTTAGCTACTAAGAGGGTAACCCCTCGTAAAGCTGTTAATGATAGGTTTAAGGCTCGAAGGGCCAAGAAGGAAACTATAAATGCCACAGAGCCTAACACAGAAACAAGTTAATACTTTTACTGGTGGATTAATAACGGAAGCTAGTGAATTAACATTTCCTGAGAATGCTTCTGTAGATGAGCTAAACTGTTCCTTAGAGAGGGACGGTACTCGTCGTCGTCGTAAGGCTGTAACTCTAGAAGACAATGCAGTTACAGACGGTATAGTTATACCTGAAGGTTCAGTATTTCATACAGCTACTTGGTATAATGTTGCAGGTCAGCCTAACCTAGAGTTTCTTGTTGTACAAATAGGCAATGATCTAGCTTTCTATGAGAAATCAAAAGACCCTTTGTCTGCTCAAAAAATAGCAGTTGGGGGCTTGTCAAACATTTTACAAGTATACACAGCTAATAATACATACAACCCTGCTGAAGAAAAAATACAAGTTACATCTATAAATGGTATGTTAATTATAGCTTCACCAGCTATAAAAACTCTTCGTGTAGAATATGATCTAGTTACAGTTTCTATAACTTACAGTATTATTTCTTTTAAGGAAAGAGACTTTGATTGGCAAGGTTCTTCTACTGAACTAGAGGATGAGTATACTTCAAGAACACTTGCAGCTACTGTTTCTAATGAAAGATCTTATGATACAGCAAACAGTGGTTGGGTTGGTGAGTTCGGACACACAGCTTTAACTAACTATAAAGATGGTGGTGATGGTTATCCACCCCTCACTCATCCTTGGTATTCAGGTAAAAACACTGACGGAAACTTTAGTGAATCTGAATGGAAAAAGGTTTATAGAGGATCTACGTTAACAGCTAACGGCCATTTTATACTAGACATCTTTCAAAAAGAAAGAAAGTTTACACCTTCTACAAGCAACTGGGATAGTGGAGTTTATACTTCTTTAACTGTTGAGACTGAACTTAATAGATTTAGAACTGTTGCATCCTTTGGTGGCAGGGTTTTTTATTCAGGTATTGACTCAGCTAAAAATGGTGGTAAAATTTATTTCTCTAGGATAATAGAAAGTAATGAAGAACTAGGACATTGTTATCAAGTAAACGACCCAACTTCAGAAGCTATTTCTGACTTACTAGATACTGATGGTGGAGTTGTAAAGATAGCTGAAGCCCACAACATACGTAAGCTACACGTCTTTGGAGCCTCTATCTTAATATTTGCTGAGAATGGTGTTTGGGCTATCTCTGGTGTTGATAACGTCTTTAGAGCTACTGAGTTTTCTATCTCTAAGATATCTGATGTAGGTCTAGTAAATGAAAATAGTTTTGTTGTAGCTGGTAGCTCACCTATCTGGTGGTCTAAAACTGGCATATACTCTATACAAACATCTGAAACATCTGGTCAACCAGAAGCTAGAAACATATCTTTAGCTACTATACAAACTTTATGGAATAAGATACCTAACGAAAAGAAAGCTCAAGTCTTTGTTGAGTACGATGAAGTAAACCAGAAAGTGTTTTGGTTTTACCCTGATGCTACAGAGGACATAGACTACAAGTATAATAGTATACTAATACTTGATGTTAACTTACAAGCCTTCTATCCTTGGAAAATATCTGATGGTACAGCAGGACACTACATTATTGGTAGTTCTTACTTTAGTGGTCTAGGTTCTACAGCTACAGAGACACAAGTTGTAAACGGTGCTGATACTGTAGTCAACGGTTCAGATACTGTAGTATCCACTATGTACAGAAATTTCTTACAAGGTGACAGTGAGATTAAGTTACTTGTTAGGAGTGGTGTAGATGGTAAATTAACTGTTGCTCACTTCTCAGGAGATAGTTACCTAGATTGGGGTACAGGTGATTACTCTAGTTTTGCTGAAGCAGGTTATGACTTCATGGGTGACATGACAACATTTAAGAATGCTCCATACGTTACAACATACATGAGAGTAACTGAAGATGGTTACACTTATAATGGTGTAGGTTATGAATTTATTAATCCTTCTAGCTGTAAGATGTCAGTGTCTTGGAACTTAACTAAGGCTAACTCTACACCTAGAGAGATTTACAAACTAAAGAATGTACCAGTTGTAGACCCAGATGATTTGGGTTCTATTCATTACCCTACAGACACCGTAGTAACCAAGTCTAAAGTAAGGGGTAGAGGGAGATCAATGAAACTAAGGTTTGAAAGTACTGCAGGTAAGGACTTTCACCTAGTAGGTTACGAGGTAATAGGTGCTAAAAACACAAGATTCTAGAATACGAGAAGCCACCCAAGAAGATATATTTGACATATTAGTTTTAGCTAGAGAGTTCTCAAGGGAAGCACCTAAAAGTCACAAGTGGGACAAAGATAAAACAGAACAGTTTGTCCTATCAGCTATACAAAATACTAACATGGGTGTTTTTGTAATAGATGTAGATGGTGAGATACAAGGGGCTTTAATTAGTTTGTTAACTGAATTTTACATGTCTCATAAAACAATTGCTTCTGAGTTAGCTTGGTTTGTATCTAATGACTTTAGGGGTACAGTAAGTTCTATAAAATTAGTTAAACACTTTGAGAGGTGGGCTAAAGATCGTGGAGCAAATTACATTGGTATGTGTGACATTGAAGGTATTAGTAATTTAAGTTCTCTGTATACTCGAATGGGTTATAGCAAAGCAGAGTCAGTTTATTTAAAGGAGATATAAATGGCTATAACAACAGCAACAGCAATAGCACTCGCAGGTTTAACCGTAGGTGTAGGCAGTGCCGTAGCTTCAACTAGAGCACAAAAGATGCAAGCTGCAGCTCAACAAAGAGCACAGCAGGTACAAGTACGTAGGCAGAGAAGAGCTGCAATAAGATCTAATAGGCTTGCAACAGCTAGAGCACAGGCTACAGCAGCCGGTACTGGTACAGCAGATAGTTCAGGATTATCTGGAGGTCTAGGTGGAGCTGCCTCTAACTTATTCTCTGGCTTAGGGACAGGTACACAACTATCAGCTATATCTGGTCAGATATCTAAGTATGGTTTACAAGCTTCTCAGTACCAAGCCTTAGGTGGATTAGGTATGCAAGCATTCCAGTTTGGTATGGATCAAGGGGCTTTTAAAAAACCAACTACTACACAAACAGGCAAAATACCAGCAGATCCTAATACTCTATACTAAACAGGATAAACAACAATGGATATGATTCCAACTTTTGAAGATGCTAACACTCCCTTAGAGGAGCCAGTAGATGTAGGTCCTAAACCTATTGATCCTACTGCTCTAAACGAGATAGCTAAAGTAGACGAACAAGCTACACTGTTAGGTGTTGACTCTACAGAAATTGCTAATGCAAGAGCATCAGGTGATCTATCCCATGAAAGTTTAGCTAAACAATACCCTGACTTAGAGGGATACTTAGATACTTTGTATGAGGGAGGTGCTTCAGTAGAGGAAGCCTCCGTACTTGTAAAAGACTACTCTAAAAGATTACAAGAAGCTGTAGCTCCTAGAGAGTTTATCTTTAACAGTATGTTGTTAGTAGATGAAGAGACAGTTAACCCAGAAGCTTTACGTCTTCTTACTAACTATGAAAGGTTGTCTAACCGTATTGTTAAGAACATGGAAGAGAGTGACCCTTCTACTTTTAAATGGTTAGCTGCAGGTACTTTAGATGTACCAAGATTTCTTTTTCAAGCTATTGTTTTAGATAGTATAAAAAGAGATGAAGCTAAGTCTGTAGAATATGCAAACACTTTCTCTTTACCTCCTGAAGAGTTTGATGCTTACTGGGATGAGAAGTTAGCAAGCCCTGATGGTTCAGGGTTGTTTAATATTAGAGAGTATGAAAGTCTAAAGGACTTACAGGTACTAGTAGATAACTTTGGTGTTGATGAAGATGCTGGATTTAAACAGTTACTAGCTATTGCAGATATATCCACACTAGGTACAACAAGAGCTGTTGGTGGTTTAGCAGCTAGAGCAACTGCTGCTGGTGCAAGTAAGATATCTGGCTCTACAAGAGAAATAATAAAGAGGGTTATGTCAGCTAAAAGCCCTACTGAAGCTATAACAAACATACTAGGTCCTAAGTCAGGTGCTAAAGCTGTAGTAGCTAGAATGAATAGTGGTGATGCAACTTCTCGTACAGCAGGTCAAGCTGGACCAAGTAGCTATAATCCCTTTCAAGGTCCTCAACTACCTATAACTGCACCTCATGCAGCTACAGTGGTAACAAACACAACTGACTCAATGGTGTTTGATAAACTATCAAAAGCTATGAGTTCTCCTGTAACAGGTAAAGCCTTTAGTGTTGAAGTTCTACAAAATGCTGTAGCTAAGATAGCTATACGTACAGCTTCAGCTTCTAACAATGCAGTTGTTAAGTTTAGTAAACTTATAGATGAGGGATCAGATAACTTTAAGTATACTGTTACACTAGGTAAGTCTGTTACTGGCGATTCATTTGCTACTGCTGAAGAAGCCTTAAAAGCTGTAAAGAATAACCCAGCATATAAAGTAGTAGAAGCACCGAGAGTTACCAATATAAAAGGTGAAGCAGTTGAACGTCTTAAAGATGTAGAAGGCGGTGTACCTTACACTGTAAACAAGAAAGGTTACTTACTTGAGTACACTGAAAGAGTTAACACAAAAACTTTAGCTGATGAATTAGAAGATGTAGCCTTACAAGAAGGTTTTATAAAGAGAGGACTAGCTGGTATTTTCTCAGCCCCTCAAACAGCCTTAGGTGGACGATTAGGCTTTATGATAAATGTTGCTGAAGGTATAGCAGCTAAAGCTGGTAAGTTTGCTAATGAAGCTTTTAAGAGTGTAGCTAGATTATCTAAGGCTGAGTATGAAGAAGTAAACACAATATTTAAAGGTTACCGAGACGGTTTACTAGGTGACATAGAAACTGGATTATCTGTTAGAAGAGGTGCTCCTAGTACTGAAGAGTTTGTAACAGACTTCTTTTCTTTCTATGGTAGAACACCTTCAGAAAAACAGTTAGAAAGTTATAGATCTTTAATAGATTTAAGTAATGCATCATGGAATATTACAGCTACTGATATACTAAAGAGAGTTGCACAACGTAACGGTAAAGTAGTAACAGTAGAAGAAGGATATGATACTCTTGCTGTTGAAGTAGCAGAACAATTAGCTGATGATGTTATAGTGTTTAGTAGAGTAAGTGGACCTGTAACTAACACACAGATAGGTTCTAGAATTGTCTATAAACTAGATGAACCATTTGAAGCATCAGATGGCATATTCTATGATCATGTAACAGATGTAGTAAGTGCAAGAGTACCTGAAAAAACAGATGTACTTGGTTACAACGTAGGTGGTCTACGTAACAACGAGACTATGAGACACTTCATAGGTACAGTATACGATTACACACTAGCTGGTGGAAGAAAAGTAACAGGTGGTTTTAGAACCCTGTTAGGTTCTTTTAGCCGTAGAGAAGCTGATACAGCAGTTAAACAATTAAATAATATTGTAGACGAAATTCTACCCTTCATAAAACTGCAAGGACTAAAAGGTATAAACAAGTTAGCTCTAACAGGTGATGACTTAGCTAGAGTAAATGCAGTTATTAATAAGAACAATTCTTGGAACCCATCTATTACTAATTTAGATGACTTAAAGAGAGTAGCTTTTGATCACAAAGAAACATTTATTAATAAGTTTGTAGTTAAAGCAAGAGATTCTAAAGTAGAACAAGCTATACCTGAGGGTGTTGGCATGACTACTGGTCAATATCAGTCTATGAGAGTAAGTCGTAAAAGAGGGGATACTCCTCTTATGGAATACGGTGGTGGACGAGCAGTAAACCAAAGCCCAATAAAGAATATAGTAGAACAGTTTAAGTCTGAGGCTTATAGATACACACATTACAAAGCTACTCAAGCTGCTCTGAATGGTTGGGTACAAAAAGCTAGAAGACAAGGTAACGTTAGCTTTGATGGGGAAGTACCTCTTAATCCTGAAGATTTTATTAGAAGGGCTAAGGTAAGTAATAATACTAAACTTGATGCTGAGATGATGCAACAGCAAAGAGCTATTAAAAGTCGTCTAGGTCTTATGGAACGTACAGATGCTTACACAATTTATGCTCAAAGATTTGCTGAAGCTATCTATGATAAAAGTGCTTTCTTTGGTAAAGGTATAAAAACTAAACCAGAAGATTGGATAAGTGGAGCAACAGGTAAAGCAAGGGCTTTAGTCTTTCATATGAAAATGGGTTTAGCTAATCCAGATCAGTTTGTTCTTAACGCATCTCACGTTGCTCAGATAACAGCTATATCTCCTAAGTACGGTTTAAAAGCTGCACCTAATGTACCAATTATTGCAGCACTTCTCTTTAAAACTAGAAATGCTGCGGATGCAGACATTGCAAACATTATAGAGACTACCATGAAAGAAAATGGTGGTGCTTTACTAATGTCTAAGCAAGAGTTAACAGATACTGTTAGGTATATAAGAGAATCGGGTAGAGATATTATAGGTGCAACTACTCTAGAACGTAGTGGAGCTGCTATTAATAGTAGTAAAACTGTTGTAAACGAAGCCTTAGAGTTAGGGCTTACCCCTTTTAAAGGTGGTGAACTTTACGGACGTATTACAGCAGCAGCCGTAGCAGTTATGGAGCACAATGCTAAGGGAGTTTCTAAAAGTGTATTCTCTCAGAAAGGTATCCAGTACGTATCAAACAGAGAGCAAGCACTTACCTTTAGAATGACATCTGGACAAAAGGGACGTTACCAAGAAAACTCTATCCTTGCCTTAGCTACTCAGTGGCAGTCTTATTCTTTAAGATATGTTGATAATATACTTATTGGTAGAGATTTAAATAAGATTGAAAGAGCTAGATTAGCAGCAGCTAATACTGTCTTGTTTGGCCTTAGAGGTATGGGAGGAACACCTAAATTTACTGCTGGTATGGCTGCTTTAGGTATAGATCCAGAAGATGAGAATGCTGTAGCTATATTAAACCGTGTAAAGTTTGGTCTGTTTGATCTTGCATTATCAAAAGCTGTAGGTACAGATGTTTCCCTAGGTACTCGTATCTCTCCTTTAAATGGAATAGTTAGACAGTACTCTGAATTAGTTGGTAAAGATCCTTTACTTGAAGTGGTAGGTGGACCATCAGTACAGATCTTTACAGAATCTTATAAGGCTACTAGAGATCTTGTTGATAGTTTAATTAATAAAAGATTTAGTGTAGCTTACGAAGACTTTAAAACTTTAACTAGAGGTGTTAAGTCTGTAGATATGTACTCTAAAATTGTTGAGTTAATAGAAACAGGCCAGTACCGTAGTAAACGTAGAGGTGTAGCTGGTGAGTTCTCAAAAGAAGAAATTACCTTTCCTTTAATAACTACTATGATTGCTGGTGCTACTCCTATGAGAGTTTTAAACCACTACGATGCTGAAGATATATCTTACAAAGAAGATTCTAAATTTAAAGATGCTCGTAGTAGAGTAAAAAGGTATGCTGATCAAGGCTTAGAACTAATTAGAACTGGTGATCCAGATAAAATTAAAGAAGGTGAGAAGCTCTATGAAGATGCTTTAGACTTAATATATGATGGTGGGTTCTCACAAGAAAATCAGAACAAACTTATATCTGGTATACTCAATATTAATACTATAACTGACATGTTAAAAAGAACTGAAGGGCAATCTGAAGCTGCCCGACTAACAGCAAAAGCTGCTCAAGGAGAATAGAGAATGGCATTTAGACCTGAACAAGATATACGAGGAGCATCAGCTTTTGAGAAACCTGTAGCTGAGGCTAGTTATGCTACCACAGCTCTTAACTTAGGCACTGGTTTGTTAAAGGCATATAATACTAGACCACAAACTACAGTTAAAGGTCCTACACAAACAGAAAGAGATAGAGATGAGTTTAATAATCTGCTTAGAAGTGCTCAAACTGATTTAGCAAGTGGTATGTCATCTGATGCAGTATCTCAGAAGTATGCAAAACCTCTCTCTAACTTAGGTTTAAATGAACAACAAAGATCTGTTGTAACTAATACGTTTGGAGAAGATATATTTGCTGTACCTGTACAAGCTGATAAACCTATAGACATAGCTACTAATCTATTTAATGAACAGAGCAATGCTGCTAAATCTGGTTTAATACAAATAGAATTAGATGAAGCTAAAGAAGCAGGTAAGCCAATTACTATAGAAGAAGCTACTCAATTAGCAATAGGTACTTTTCAGCAGAATACTGCAGCAGCCCAAGTCTCAGTAATACAGGGTAACAGAAACTTCTCAAAAGGTTTCTCTGGAAATATGCAGATTTTAGATAATGTTTCTAGTACACTAGAGGCTATACTTAAAGTAGAAATAGATCAAGGTAACTTTGATTTAAATGAGTTAGCTACAATAAGAGCTTCATATACTATGTTAACATCTGAAACAGCCTTCAGTAAACCAGCAGGTAATCGTAATGCTGATTTATGGGAGCAGATGGATACAAAGAAAAAGTCAATAGAAGCTATGTTTGATACAATAGAGAAGTATGACTTAGAGAATGCTACTGCACAAGCTAAGGCTTTTGCTGCTAACATTGCACTCAGTACTTCAAGAGATAATCCTTTAGCTATCTTAGCTATGAACAGCCCTGACATGATGAATAAAATAGCTGCTCAGATTGCACCTTTGACTACTAAAGAATTAGCCACGTATTCTAAAAATACTGTATCTTTTGAAAGTCTAGACTTAGATCCTTCTATATCTGAATGGTATACAGGTGTAGGTCCAGAAGAAAAACCTGTTGCTAGTACAGTAGAAGACTTACCAATGCCTATATCTTTAGAAGAAAAGTATAGTGGTATGTCTAATGAAGAAAAATTAGAAACAATTACTGCTCAGTCTAAGTTAATAGACGGATATGGATCAGTGCCAGATCAGATAACAAGTATTCCTGAAGGGGTAAGTGCTTTTAATACCAGTATAGCAAACCAAGCATACCTTCTATCTACACTAGATAACCAACCAGCAGGTGCATCTCTAGATAACTTATTCTCTAATGCTAATATTAAGATTATAAATAGCTTAGATGAAGAAGAAGGTAATGTCTTGAGAGCTATGATGACTAAAGCCTTAAACAAATCAGCTGCTAGTTACGGTGTGCAAGCAGCAGGTAACGTACAAACAATACCTGATGTTAGTTTAAACAGTAAGACAGGTGCTTTTGTGTTTACAGGTAGTAACAAAGGTATGCAGTCACTGAATGCTATAGTAGATAGATACTACGGTGGTGATACTAATGCTTTAATAAACGATGGTCTTAGAGCAAGAGATAGAATAAGAGATAGACTACAGCTTTCTCCAGATACTGCAGCTTATAATACATTCTTAGCTTCTACAGAAATACTGGACAATTCTCTATGGAAAGGAATGGTTCCACAACTTAATAAAGTTAAGAACATTCCTGTAAGATTCAAACAATTCAATGACATGGCAAACAAACTTAAAGTAGATTTAGATGTTATACCTGAAGTTATAGGAGATGACTCTACTACTGTTAGTACTATTGGTGAAGCTGTAAAGCAAGGTGACTTAAACAGAGCTGTTGATGTAATCTCTCAAAGAGATGCTAACATGGAAGTAAATGCTCCAGAGATAGGGACAACAGGTTTAGGCTCACAAGACACAGAGGTAGGTACTAAGGAGAACCCTTATGACACCCCAAGGACAGCTGCTGAATTTGATAGGATTCCTATTGGTGGCTTGTTTATTGGTCTTAATGGTGAGATCAGAACCAAACGAAAAGAGAGAAACAAGTAACATGGCTGATTTTAACTTTGAAGAATACAGTGATGTCTTTGAGGATACTCAAGAACCTATAGACTTTGAGGCTTTGAGTGACATCTTTGAGGATACTGGTGTACCTACAGAAGAGATGGCTAAAGAAAGTGCAATGAAAGCTAGAGAGACTTCAACTGCTACTAGGTCTTTGACAAAAGAAGAGAGGGCTGCAAAGTTTCCACCTGTTGTTCAAGAAACTATAGCTACTGAAGATAGAAAAGGCAGTGAAGTAGGAGTTATGTCTGCACCTAAACAATCTCAAATGTCTGTCTCTAAAACAACAGATGTAGAAAATCTTGAAGGACCAGAGGCTATGAGTTCTGCGGTTGTTCAATACCTAAATAATCAAACGGATACCATATCCAGAGGTAGTAAAGGTATTGAAGTATTTAATTCTCAACTAAGACTAGCTGAGTTAGGCTATGATATAGGTAGAGGAGGTACTACTGGTTTATCTAAGAATAAAATAGGTAACTGGGTATCACTAGATAATAGTCAGATGAGGGGTGTTGATTCTGACTTTGGACCTTTAACAGAAAAAGCAGTAAAAACCTTTCAAAAGGAAGCAGGTTTACCTATAACAGGTGAGGTAGATCCTACTACAGCAAGAGCCTTGGCATCTAAAAATCCTGTAACCTTTATAGTACCTAAAAACTTCACTAAAAACTTTTCTAATGTACAGATTACAAACTTTAATGCAGTTAAAGATGCTGCTGTAAAAGCAGGTTTAAAAGGAGCAGAGTTAGCATCGTTCATGTCTCAAGTTGCACACGAGTCAGATAGCTTTAAGACAACTAAAGAGTATGCTTCTGGTTCAGCCTACGAGGGTCGGTCTGATTTAGGGAATACTCAACAAGGTGACGGTGTAAGGTACAAAGGGAGAGGTTATATACAGTTGACAGGTAGATCTAACTATAATAAAGCAGGAAAAGCCTTAAACTTAGATCTAGTAAACAACCCAAGCCTAGCTGAAGATCCAAAGAATGCTTCTGCAATATCTTTATGGTTCTGGAAGACAGAAGTTAAACCTCAAATTCCAGATTTTATGGATACAGAAAGAGTTACAAAGGTGGTAAACGGTGGCTTTAATGGTCTTAAAGATAGAAAAGATTACTTCGACAAGTTTACCAAAAAATGGAATGAGGTTAAATAAATGTTTGGATTACCATTAGAACTAATCACAATGCTAGGCTCTACCGTTCTCGGTGGGGTCATGTCCATATGGGGACAAAGCATTAAAGCTAAACAAGCACAGAACGAGATGCTATTACAAAGAGCTGAGTTCAACAGGGGTGCTGTAGATGAGGCTCGTAATGCTGGTAAGAATGACAAACACTTTGCTTGGACACGTAGGCTCATAGCCCTGTCTGCTGTGTTTGCTATCATAGTATTACCTAAGTTAGTTGCTGTATTCTATCCTGAAGTAAATGTAATTGTAGGTTACACTGAGGTAGAGGGTGGTATACTTAACTGGCTACTTGGTGCTAACG
>Ga0206125_10002558_pt1 | contig 18954 bp, 18 predicted proteins | sample Helgoland_Spring_4_FD_148598 | JGI IMG/M metagenome (GOLD analysis project Ga0206125, IMG submission 148598) | Pelagic subsurface seawater microbial communities from Kabeltonne, Helgoland, North Sea - Helgoland_Spring_Bloom_20160331_1 | ecosystem: Environmental > Aquatic > Marine > Epipelagic ... | reverse complement strand
AAATTTGAGCGGGTACCTCCAAGGACTCTCCAAGGAGCTCGATGAAAACACCAACAGCATACGGGTAGAACTCAACCGCCTCGAAGAGGCCGGTTTACTCAGCTCTGAACTTCAGGGCCGTCGTAAACTCTATCAGGTCAATTTGGCCCATCCCCTTACTTCTGATATCACCTCTATAGTGCGCAAGGTCTCCGGAATTGATGCCCTAGTAGAGCGCGTAGTAGAAAATTTACCCGGTCTTAAGCAAGTATGGGTATGTGGCGATTTGGCCCGCGGGATTCAGTCAGAGCGAATCGAAGCAGTGCTCATTGGGACGAACTTAGATCCTGAGTACATAGGGGGGCTCAGCGGTAAAGTAAAAAAGCTCACCGGTAAAAAAGTAAATGCCCAGATCTTGGAGCACATGCCAAGAGAAAGGGCAGCAGCGTGTTTATTGGTGTGGGAAAAACGCGGCGAACAATGATTGCCCGGTTGCAGGCAAGTTTTCCTGTAAATAATAGGGATAAATAACAGCTGGACATCCTATTGACATAAAACCAATGCACGAATACACCGAATTAATAAGACTACCGGTGGTAGTCGAGAAAAATAAATAAATTATGAAGGTAGGAATTACCTTTTCAACCTTTGATTTGTTGCATGCCGGGCATGTAAAAGATGTTAGAAGAAGCAAAACGTCAATGTGATTATTTAATCGTAAGGATGCAGCTAGACCCTTCGATTGATCGTCCTGAGAAAAATGGCCCTTCACAGTCCATCATAGAGCGTTATATCCAACTAAAAGGATCAAAGCATCTAGATGAAATTGTACCCTATGTATCTGAACAAGATTTGGAAGATATTTTAAAATCATTCAAGATTGATGCTCGCATCATTGGTGACGATTACAAAGAAAACAACTTTATAGGTAGAACCTATTGCAAAGAAAAAGAAGTCTACTATAACTCCAGAGATCATAGGTTCTCTTCGAGTGGACTTAGAAAGTAAGATAAGAAAGCATATTAAGGTATGAATATTACAGTTATAGGATCAGGATATGTTGGGCTAGTCTCAGGAACTTGTTTTTCAGAATTGGGGAACTCGGTTACTTGCGTTGATATAGACCCAGTTAAGATTAAAAAACTAAACCAAGGGATCATACCCATTTTTGAACCCGGTTTAGAAACTATGGTCTTAAATAATGTAAAAAATAAGACGCTATTTTTTACAACAGCTTTGCACGAAGCATTACAAAATTCTGAAATTGCTTTTATAGCGGTAGGGACTCCTATGGGAGATGATGGTTCTGCTGATTTACAATATGTACTAGCTGTTGCAAAATCTATAGGTCAGTCGATGCAAAAAAGATTAATTGTAGTCGATAAATCTACGGTACCTATTGGAACTGCAGATAAGGTAAAGGCTACCATTCAAAAAGAGTTAGACACAAGAAATTCTGATTTACAGTTTGATGTGGTTTCAAATCCTGAGTTTTTAAAAGAAGGAGCTGCTATTGCAGATTTCATGAAGCCAGATCGAGTAGTAATTGGAGCAGATTCTGAGTTTGCATTTAAAAAAATGGAAGAATTATATAGTCCCTTTCTTAGATCTCATGATCGTCTTATAACAATGGATATTCGCTCAGCAGAAATGACAAAATATGCAGCCAATGCAATGCTAGCTACTAAAATATCATTTATAAATGAAATTGGTAATATCTGCGAAAAGGTAGGGGCAGACGCGAATCAAGTAAGAATCGGTATTGGTTCAGATAAGCGTATTGGTTATAGTTTTATTTATCCAGGAGCAGGTTATGGAGGTTCTTGTTTTCCAAAAGATGTAAAAGCGTTAACAAAAATAGCTGAAGAAAATGGTTATCCTGCGCAATTGATAACAGCAGTAGAAAAAGTAAACGATGCGCAAAAATTAGTAATTGCCCAAAAAGTTGTAGCCCGTTTTGGAGAAGATTTAACCGGGTTTACTTTTGGTATTTGGGGTCTGGCTTTTAAGCCTGGAACTGATGACATGCGTGAAGCACCAGCTATTTATGTAATCAAAGAATTGGTTAGCAGAGGGGCTAAAATAAGAGCGTACGATCCAAAAGCCGTAAATGAAGCTAAAGAACACTACTTGAAAGAGGTTGAGAATATTACATATGTTGATACTAAGTATGATGCTTTAAAAGACTCTGATGCATTGATTTTACTAACGGAATGGAAAGAATTTCGTTCTCCAGATTTTGAAGAGATAATATTACAATTGAAAACGCCCATAATCTTTGATGGACGTAATCAGTATATTTCTTATGACTTAGGTAATAAAGGAATAGAATATTATATAATCGGTAAATAGGCCAATCTAATGAAAAAGAGAGTTGCAGTAATTGTTAATGAGAAGCAATACAATACCGTAATGCAGAATCATCTTAAGGAATTGCTCAATGACGATGAGATTGAATTGGGTATGTTACTGGTGGATTCATTTAATGAGAATAAGTTAAAGCTCAAAACGACAAAAAAACTACTGTCAATAGTAATTCGATTAACCAATATGTCTTACAAGCTTCTGGATATTATTATCAAGAATAAACGATATGAGCATGATGAAAAGTTAAATATTCATGATTTTATCTCGTCTCATGATTTAAAAGATATCAGTGAAAATCTAGATACGGTTAAATTGAGTAAGTACAGATCAGACCTTTCGAAGGAACAAATTCAAAAACTAAATACAACTTGTGATGTCATTATTCTTTTGGGAATAGGAAGATTATTAGATGGTAAGATACTGGAATGTACGAAACATGGAGTTTTAAGTTTTCATCCAGCAGATATTAGAAAATATAGAGGAAGACCATCTGGTTTCCACGAATGGATTAATTGTGAAGAATATCTGGGAATAACGGTTCAAAGATTATCTAAGGAAATTGATGGTGGTGAAATCATTACGGAAAGGTCGGTTAATTTGAAAAAGAATCGATCCTTAGTATCGGCTTCGGAAGAAATGAGAGTTGTTAGAAAAGGAATGATAGTTGAAGGAGTTTATAAAATATTCTCAAATAATCAAAAATTTGAAAAACCAGACTATATAAAACATAATAGAGAGTCTGGTTTTTATACAAATAGAAATGTATTTAAATATGTGAAAAGACACCTAATTAAATGCTAAAAATGAAACAAAAAGGTATGGTAAATAATGGATTGATTCTAGTTATTGTTGGGCAAGATTCAGTTTATAATCTTAAAAAAAGGTAAATGAAGTTTTTATATTTAGCCGCGGGGAAAAACAGTTTTCATTTAGATAGTACAGAAGATTTACCTAAATGCTTAACAAGCTATAATAATGGTCAGACGATCCTGGATAAGATTTTATCAAACTTAGATCAGGTAGGGATAGATCAAACTTATGTGGTGGGAGGATATAAAATATTATCAATTATTGAGAAATATCCGCTTTTGAAGTTTTTCTACAATGAGAACTGGCAGAATAATAAGAGTTTATCAACACTTTTTAGAGCTCAGTCAGAGTTTAATGACGATTTGATCATTAGTTATTCTGATGTAGTTTATCAGCCAGAGTTACTAAACGACTTAATGCTTTCCAAACATGACATCACCATTGCTTATGATTCAAAATGGAAAAACAGATACTCAGGTAGGGGAGCAGATATTTTGAGTGAGGCTGAAAAGATAATCAAAAGATTAGATGGAAGCATTCGGTTAGATAAACTTAGGAGTGATAACGATGAAGTTTTGGGAGAATTCGTAGGAGTTTTCCAAATAAAACGATCACTTACCAAATCACTTGCTAGTGAGATTCGTCTATTACTTAAAGAAAATAATACTTCAAGCGTGTGTGATTTAATCAATCAATTACAAAAGAAGTATTCAATAGGTTTAATTGATGTAGAGGGAGATTGGGCCGAATTAGATTCTCCAGAAGATCTTGTTAATTTTAAGTTTGGAACGAAAGCAGATACTTTAAAAAGCTTAGAGTCCAAGCTTCAACAATCAAATATTCTAGAACAATATAAATTTACGGTTGAAGATTTTGACTCAGATTCTGAAAGGGTTATCGATGAAATACAAGCATCTACTTCTTCAGCTAAGCTCGTTGTGAGAAGTTCAGCCCTTAATGAAGATACGGCACACTCCTCTATGGCAGGGAATTATGAAAGTATCCTTAATGTTGATAGAAGGAATAGAAATTTAATTAAAGAGGCTTGTGTAGCAGTTATAAACAGCTACTTAAAAGGGTATCAGGAGAGAGTAGGAGAGAACCAAATTCTAGTGCAACCTCAATTAGAAAATGTTCAATTAAGTGGTGTATGCTTCACAAAAGATCTAGAAACAAGTGCTCCTTATTATATTATCAACTATGATGTCAGTGATAAAACCGATACCATAACTTCTGGTGTTGAGGGCGGACAATATTTCACTTATATATATTCTAAGTTCTCGGAAGAATTACCCAACGATAAAAACTTAAAAATTATTATTAATGCGGTTAGGGAGGTTGAGAATTTTACCAAACATAACTCTTTAGATATCGAATTTGCGATAGCAAAGGATCAGGTATATATTCTGCAGGTAAGACCAATCGCTGCACATAAGGAAGATGTCAAGGTCTTTGAACAAGACATCAAGAAGGAATTAGATAGTATAAAGGATTTCTTAGAAATTAATAAGCAACCGCCTCCAACTATTCTTGGAGACACCAATGTTTATGGAGTAATGCCAGATTGGAATCCTGCTGAAATTATAGGGATCAAACCAAATCCTTTGTCTTTTGATTTATATAAATACATTATAACAGATCATGTTTGGTCTAAGACAAGAGCAGATATCGGATATAGAGATATAGAATATCACCCTGGAATTTACTCCCTTTCTGGTCAACCATATGTTGACGTTAGAATGAGTTTCAACACTTTTACTCCTCAGGAAATCAGTCCACAATTGACCAAAAAGTTAGTCAATTATTATCTCAAAAAATTAAAAAAACACCCTGAGCTTCATGACAAAGTGGAGTTTGACGTGGCCATTACCAGTTTTGATTTCGATTTTAAATCAAAAATGAACGAACTCGAGCAAGAAGGGTTTACAAAGGCTGAACAGTCAGAGATAACAGATAAATTTAAGGAGCTTACAAAAAACGTCTTACACGAGAAGGAGATCCAAATTGATACTGAACTTGATAAAACAAGAAGTTTAACGGAGAGAAGGAATAAGATCATTAATTCCTCATTAAGCAGATCTACTAAGATTATTAAGTTATTGGAGGACTGCAAAAGATATGGAACTGAATCCTTTTCTATTTTAGCGAGATATGGATTTTTTGGGTCTATTTTGATGAAATCGTTACTTAAGAGAAAGTTGATAACAGAGTCGGAATACCACAGTTTCTTTAATTCTGTTGAAACCGTAGCTACTGATTTTGTGTCTGATTTGAATAGAATTGATTCGTCAACTTTCACTAAGAGTGATTTTGTTGCTAAATATGGACATCTTCGACCAGGTACATACGATATCAACTCTAAAACGTATGCAGAGAATTTTGATAATTATATCAATGTGAACAGGACAGCTACAGCGAAAGAGGAAGAATCGATCTGCGCTTATGAATTACCGGATGAAACAAAGAACAGAATCCAATCAGAGATTGATAAGAATGGTCTCGAAATGCAGGTTAATGATTTCCTTTTGTTCGTAAAGAAAGCAACGGAATCAAGAGAGCTAGCGAAGTTTGAGTTTACAAAGAATCTAAGTTTAGTAATTGATTATATCATTGATTTAGGAAAAGAATTTAGAATTAGTAGAGCAGATCTAGCTTATTGTAACTTAAACTCATTGTTAAGATTATCTGATGGGTCACTGTCCTCTAATGTCATTAATGAGATTTGCAACGAGATCGAATACAATAAGAAAAAACACACCATTACTTCAGCAATAAAACTGCCAGAATTAATTTTTTCAAAAGAAGACGTTGATGGATTCTATTATGAAAATTCTAAGCCTAATTTTGTCACTCAAGTCTGTATTGAAGGGGAACTAGCAGTACTATCCGGAGGTAAGGTAAATTTAACGGATAAGATTGTAGTAATAGAAAATGCTGACCCCGGATTTGATTGGGTATTTAGCCATAAGATAAAAGGGTTGATTACCAAATATGGAGGTGCTGCCTCACATATGGCCATTCGATGTTCTGAATTTGGATTGCCAGCAGCGATCGGGTGTGGGACCAAAATATTCGAAAGCTTGGAGGATAACGATATTATTCAATTGGATTGCTTAAATCAGAAAATAAATAAGTTTTGATATGAAGATGATAGCTATTTCGATGAGGGTCACAGAGGCACAGAATTATTTTGAATTAAGGAATAGTATTTCTTTTGATTTGATTCATTACATGGGACGAGCGGGATTTTTGCCTGTGTTAGTGCCTAATAATTTGGAAAATGTTGGTCAATTTTTAGATCAATTTAATCTAAGTGGAATTCTTCTCACAGGAGGCAATAATATTGATCCTAAGTTATATCACAGTAATGAGAATGTCGGGGATGTTTATGCAGAAAGAGACCAAACAGAAGCTGAAATGGTTAAGTATGCCATTAAGGCTGAACTGTCAATATTTGGAATTTGTAGAGGGTTTCATTTTTTAAATGTTTTCTTCAAAGGAAGATTATTGAATAAGATAGAGGGACATGTTAATAAAAGACATAAGCTTGTGTCGGAGAATAAAGATTTAAACTCTTTCGTTGTCAATTCTTATCATAATCAAGGAGTAGAAGAAGGAGGGCTTGGAAAAAGATTGAATATTTTGGCAAAATCGGAAGATGGATATGTCGAGGCCTTCGAGAATAAGCAAATCAAGTTATTAGCGATTCAATGGCATCCGGAAAGAGATTCTTCGGAGAAAGACATTCTTTTATTAAAAAATCATTTTTCCAATTTATGAAAGTAATCATTTTAGCAGCAGGACAAGGAACAAGGCTAAGGCCTCTTACAGACCATAGACCTAAGTGTATGGTTGAATTGCTGGGACAACCATTAATCAAGCATCAGTTAGACGTTTTAACAAAGAACGATATTAAAGATATATATGTTGCCACTGGCTATTTAGACGACAAAATTGATTTCCTAGAGGTAACAGGGAAGTTTTTCAATCCTGATTATACGAAAACGAATATGGTCGTGTCATTGTTTAAAGCATTGCCGATAATGAAAGGCGACGATTTATTAATAACCTATGGCGATATTGTTTACAGCCAGGAAGTACTTCAAAAAGTAATGCAAGACGATTCTGAGATTGGAGTGGTTGTAGACAAACAATGGAAAAATTATTGGCAAGCTAGAATGGAAGATCCATTGTCTGATGCAGAAACACTTAAAATTGACGCCTCAGGAAATATTATAGAGTTAGGAAAAAAAGCAAGTTCTTATGACGATATCGAAGGACAGTACATCGGGATGATAAAAATCAGAAAGGATTTTGTTTCGAAGTTTATTTTGTTTTATAACTCTTTGGATAGAGAGAAAATATATGATGGGAACAACTTTGACAATATGTACATGACAAGTTTTTTACAACAAATTACTGATGAGTTAACTCCCTTAAAGCCCATTTATATCAATAATGGATGGATGGAAATAGATGAACCTAATGATCTTGAACATACAGGATTTTATAAGAACTAAGGATTAAAAACAGAATGTAGAAGTAATGAAAAAAATAAATTTTGCAATAATTGGATGTGGTCGAATTGGAAACAGACATGGAGAGCACATTAACAGTCAAGGAAATTTAGTTGCTGTATGTGATATCGACGAAAAAAAGGTGAATGATCTAGGAGATAAATTTGATGCCAGAAAATACACAAGCATCGATGAATTACTAGAGAAGGAAAATGAAGTAGACGTTATTTCTATTTGTTCGCCTAACGGACTACATGCCGAACAAACCATTGCTGCATTTAAGGCAGGATTTCATGTTTTATGCGAAAAACCAATGGCATTGAGTGTTTATGATTGCGGTAGAATGATTAAAGAGGCGGAATGGGCTAATAAAAGACTTTTCATTGTTAAACAGAATAGATATAACCCACCTGTTGATGTGGTAAGAGAGCTGATTCATTCAGGGAAACTAGGGGAAATATACAACGTCCAATTGAACTGTTTTTGGAATAGAAACCCTGAATACTATAATGATTCTGACTGGAAAGGAACTAAGAAATTAGATGGTGGAACCTTATTTACTCAGTATAGTCATTTTGTTGATCTTCTTTACTTCCTTATTGGTGATATTACGGATGTAAGAGCTTATACGTCAAATTTTAACCACAAGGAAGAGATGGAATTTGAAGACTCGGGTGTTGTGGTATTAAAGTTTGATAGTAACGCTATAGGAACTATTAATTATACGGTTAATAGTTTTAATAAGAACATGGAAGGATCTCTAACAATATTCTCTGAAAACGGGACTGTGAAAATCGGGGGACAATACCTTAATGAACTGGAATATCAGAGTTTTGACGGTTTTCAAATTGAAAATTTACCCAAAGGAAATCCGCCAAATCAATATGGAAAATATACTGGATCTATGTCGAATCATGATAAAGTATATGAAAACGTTATTGATGTATTGCAGAATGAAGGTACAATTACCACTAATGGTTTTGAAGGTCTAAAAACTGTAGAAATCATAGAGAAAATATATAATAGCGCTAACAGATAATTGGATAAAATAACTGTTCTAAAGGAAGGGTTACTTTGAAGAAGAAGAAGTATTAGTAAAACCTGTAAATTTTTATTTTGGATATTCAACTGAAAAAAATATTATTGATATTTGGAACACGACCCGAGGCAATAAAAATGGCTCCGTTAGTCAAAGAATTTAAGAAGTATCCAGATATTTTTGAAACTAAGGTTTGCGTTACAGCACAGCATAGAGAAATGTTGGATCAAGTATTGGTTTTTTTTGGTATCAAACCTAACTACGACTTAGATTTAATGAAACCAGGGCAAAATCTATACGGCTTAACAGCCACTATAATTGAGTCGTTACAGCCAATTCTTGATGAATTTACCCCAGATTATGTATTTGTTCACGGAGATACGACGACTACTATGGCAGGGTCTATCGCAAGTTTTTACTCTGGAGCAAAAGTATGTCACGTTGAGGCAGGCCTTAGAACAAATAACAAAAACTCTCCTTTTCCAGAGGAAATAAACCGTCAAATCACTGGTAGGATTTGTGATTACCATTTCGCTCCGACGGAAACTTCACAAAGTAATTTACTAAAAGAAAATATTTCTGAGAGCTCAATTTTAGTGACTGGAAATACTGTGATAGACGCTCTAATCAAATCTGTTGAAAAAGTGAATGAGAGTCCAAGTGGATTAATACAAGATCTTTCAAAAAAAATAGGCAATCAAGAAGTAGTTTTAGTAACAGGACACCGAAGAGAGAACCATGGTGGCGGATTTGAAAGGATTTGTAAAGGATTGAAACGAATAGCTGAAGACGATACAAATCGTATCATTATTTATCCGGTTCATTTAAACCCGAAAGTACAGGAACCAGTGAATAGAATTTTATCAGGAGTTAATAATATACATTTAATAGATCCACTAGCGTATCAAGATTTCATTTGGCTTATGAATCGATCTAAAATAATTATTACCGATAGTGGAGGTGTTCAAGAAGAAGCTCCAAGTTTAGGTAAACCAGTTTTAGTTATGAGAGATACCACTGAGAGACCTGAAGCGGTAGAAGCAGGAACGGTTTTACTTGTTGGAACTAATGAAGATTTGATTGTGTCTAAAGCATTGGACTTATTAAACAATGAAGAGAATTTTGTTAAAATGTCAAAACTTCATAATCCATATGGAGACGGGTTGGCATCAAAAAGAATTGTAGACTTTATAAAAAATTTAAATTAATGAACCCAGAAGTAGTAACTGTAGGATTAGGATATATTGGATTGCCAACATCAGCATTAATAGCATCTCACGGAACGAATGTGTTAGGTGTTGACATCAACCAAAGTGTTGTTGACACCATAAATCAAGGACAAATACACATTGTGGAGCCCGATTTAGATGAAATTGTTTCAAAAGCAGTTTCTAATGGTTTTTTTAAGGCGTCTACGAAAGCACGTTCAGCGGAAGTATATTTAATTGTAGTCCCTACTCCATTTAAGGGAATTCACGAGCCAGATATTTCATTTGTTGAGGCCGCAACAAAAGGCGTTATTCCACTCTTGAAAAAAGGAGATTTATATATCATCGAATCGACTTGTCCAATAGGTACAACTGAGAAAATGCAGAAACTAATATTTGCATCTAGACCTGAGCTAGAAGGAGTTATTCATATCGCCTACTGTCCTGAAAGAGTTTTGCCAGGAAATGTCATGCATGAACTTATTGAGAATGAACGTGTCATTGGTGGTGTCGATGAAGCTTCTACTCAAAAAGCGATCTCATTTTATAGTAAGTATGTAAAGGGTGAGTTGCATGGAACAAATGCCCGTACTGCTGAGATGTGTAAACTAGTAGAAAATTCATCTAGAGACTCTCAAATAGCATTTGCGAACGAACTTTCTTTGATATGTGATAAGGCCGATATTAACGTTTGGGAATTAATAAATCTAGCTAATAAACATCCCAGAGTAAATATTTTACAGCCAGGCTGCGGTGTTGGTGGACATTGTATCGCTGTGGATCCGTATTTTATTGTTTCTGACTACCCAGCGGAATCAAAAATGATCGGTACAGCAAGAGAGGTCAATAACTATAAGTCTTTTTGGTGCGCTGAAAAAATTCAAAATGTGAAACTTCAATTTGAATTAAAAAACGGCAGAAAGCCAAAAACTGCTTTAATGGGCTTAGCGTTTAAACCAAATATAGATGATTTGAGAGAGTCTCCAGCTAAATACATAGCTCAAAAGGTATTACAAAATTCAAACAATGATGAGCATTATATCGTGGAACCCAATATTGAAACACATTCAGTGTATAAGTTAACAAATTATATAGAAGCAATTGATAAGGCAGACATTGTAGTTTTTTTAGTCGCTCACAATGAATTTCAACAAATTAATATTAAACCCAACAAAATAGTTTTAGACTTTTGTGGTATAAATAAATAAAACCATGAAAAATGTTGCGATTATTGGAGGTGGTATTTTAGGTTTAGCAATAGGGTATAAATTATCTTTAAAAGCTGCTGATTTTAGAGTAACTATTTTTGAAAAAGAAGCACAATTAGGGTGTCATCAGTCAGGAAGAAATAGCGGTGTACTCCATTGTGGATTAAATTATAAGCCAAATTCACTCAAAGCCCAATTAGCAGTTGAAGGTATTAGAGAAATGATATTATTTTGTCAACAAAACGAAGTTAATTTTGATCAATGCGGAAAAATTGTTGTAGCCACTAACAATAATGACAATAGAATTCTGCACGACATTGCTAATAGGGGAAAACTTAATGGACTTAGAAATCTTAAGTTTCTTGATAAAAAAGAAATAAATAAAAGAGAACCTAATATAATTGGCATGAATGCTCTTTTAGTGCCAGAGGAAGGTATTGTTGATTATAAGGGGGTAATGTTGAAATTAGTAGAACTTATAAAATCTAACGACGGCGAAATATTTTTTAATACTGAAATTAACAATATTATTTCAAAGAATAATAAATCTATAATAAATCATAATGCGAAGGAAAACACATATGATTTAGTAATTAACAGCTCAGGATTGCACTCAGATAAAGTTTTTAAAAATTTAACTCACACTAAAAGGCCCGTTCGAATAGTCCCTTTTAGGGGAGAGTATATGAGTTTTAAAAATGAATACAAAGACATGGTTAACCATCTAGTTTATCCAGTACCTAATCCGAAATTTCCTTTTTTGGGTGTTCATTTTACGCGAATGATAAATGGAGATAGAGAGGTTGGACCAAATGCTGTACTAGCTTTTAAAAGGGAAGGTTATAAGAACACAGATTTTTCGTTAAGAGATAGCTTTGATAGCTTAACTTATAAAGGACTTCACAATTTTGTTGAAAATAATTTTCATTTTGCATTGGGCGAATTTTCGAGTTCTTTATTCAAAAAATCTTTTATCAAAAAGGCAAAAATAATGATGCCTGAGATAGAGATTTCTATGTTAAAAAAAGGCGGGGCGGGCGTAAGAGCTCAAGCAATTGATCCTGAAGGAAATTTATTAATGGATTTTAGAATTGAGAGATTCGGCAATCAAATTCATGTTTTAAATGCACCATCTCCTGGTGCAACAGCATCATTAGCAATAGCAAATTATATAATAAAAAATTATATAGAAAAATGAGAATAATACAATCAAAAATAGTAGACATAAAAGCAGGGACTGGTTGTAAATTAGTCGAACCATGCAACTTATATGGATGTGTTCTAGGTGAAAATGTATTCATTGGACCCTTCACGGAAATTCAAAAAAATACATATATAGGCGATAATTCAAAGGTGCAAAGTCATTCATTTATCTGTGAAATGGTGACGATTGGGAAGAATTGTTTTATCGGGCACGGTGTTATGTTTATCAATGACTTATTTGAAAATAACGGACCTGCACGGGGAGATACAACCTTGTGGAAAGAGACTAAAATAGGAAACAATGTAAGTGTTGGATCTAATGCCACCATTTTGCCAATTGATATATGTGATAATGTAGTTATAGGGGCAGGAGCTGTAGTTACTAAGAATATTATGGAGCCAGGAGTTTATTACGGCAATCCTGCTAGAAAATCGAAAAAAATATAGATATGGAAATACCATTTGTAGACTTAGGATTACAGTATGAAATGATAAAGTCTGAGATTGATGATGAACTTCATAATGTTTTGAATGAAACAGCCTTTATTGGAGGTAAAAGAATCAGCGAATTTGAGTCAAATTTCGCAAATGCCATTGGTGTAAAACATTGTATAGGAGTAGGTAATGGTACTGATGCTATTGTAATCGCTCTTAAGATGATGGGAATATCTGATAATGATGAGGTTATTGTACCGGCGAATTCCTTTATGTCAACGGCAGAAGTAGTTTCTGTTGTTGGAGGGAAAGTGGTTTTTGTAGATAATGACCCAGATACTTATAATATTGATTGTGAAAAGATAGAAGACGCAATAACAGAAAGGACAAAGGCAATTATCGCTGTTCATTTATACGGACAACCAGCGGATATGGATACTTTATTGAAAATTTGTAAAAAACACAAACTTTATTTGATTGAAGATTCAGCTCAAGGTCATCTAGCAGAATACAAAACAAATAATGGAGATGTTAAAATGGTCGGTACTATGGGAGATTGTGCGACATTTAGTTTTTATCCAGGTAAAAACTTAGGTGCATATGGTGATGCCGGAGCAATAACGACCAATAATGACGAACTGGCGAAAAGAATGAGAATGTATGCAAACCATGGACGTATCTCAAAATATGCGCACGAATTTGAAGGGATAAATAGCCGAATGGATGGTATGCAGGCTGCCATATTGAATGTGAAATTAAAGCATCTTCCTGATTGGACTAATAAAAGGAGAGAAATTGCGAAGTATTATCTGGATAAACTTTCTGAGACCAGTGAATTGAACTTGCCAGTGATTCATTCAAAATGTAATCCAGTTTGGCATCTTTTTGTGATTAGAGTGGAAGATAGAGATGGCCTAAAGGACTATTTAAAATCAAAAGGAATTTCTACGGGTGTTCATTATCCGATTTCTTTACCTAATCAACCAGCTTATGCTGACCGTGGTTATTCTCATGATGAGTATGCTGTTTCAAGCAGCTATCAAAGTAAACTATTGAGTTTGCCAATTTTCCCGGAAATATCAGAGGACAAATTAGAATATATATGTGATCATATAAAACATTTTTTTAGTAAGAAATAATGAGAATAGGAATCGTTGATTATGGCGCAGGGAACATTAATTCTGTAGCCAATATGTTAGACTACTTGAATATCGAATCTGAGTTTATTTCTGATTATAAGAAATTGAATAGTTTTCAAAAAGTAATTTTACCAGGTGTTGGAAAATTTGATGCGGCAGTCCATAATCTTCACAATAATGGATTCAATGAAGAACTGATTGAGTTTACTAGGAATAATAATAATATCCTTTTAGGTATTTGTTTGGGTTCTCAATTATTATTGGATATTAGTGAAGAAGGTGTAGAAAAAGGACTAGGTATAATTTCGGGAGAATCTAAGAAATTTAGAGAGAGTCAAGATTTTCCGGTGCCTCACATGGGGTGGAATACCTTATCTCAAATGACTGATCACCCACTCTTTAATGATATAACTGAGGCAGATAGGTTCTATTTCGCTCATAGTTTTTATTTGAAAGTTGCCGCTGAGAATGTACTTGCCAACACCGAGTATGGTGATCCATTTCCAAGTGCGATATTTTCAAAAAATGTTTTTGGATTGCAATTTCATCCAGAGAAGAGCCTGAAGTCAGGAATGAAAGTATTAAAAAACTTCTATAAATTATAATGTTTAATAAAAGGATAATACCGCAGTTACTCATCTCCAAAGATAAGTTGGTTAAGACCGAGAGATTTAAATCTCCCATGTATGTTGGGGATCCTATAAACACGGCTAAGATTTTCAATGAAAAAGAAATTGATGAATTATCAATAGTAGATATAGGATGTACCCGTTATAATTATGAACCTAATTTTGAACTGATTGAAAGGATCGCTAATGAGTGTTTTATGCCTATAAGCTATGGTGGTGGAATCACAAATTATAAGCAGGCCTCTAGGATCTTGAGATCAGGTGTTGAGAAGGTCATTATTCAATCTTCATTATTTAAAAAGCCTGAAATTATAAATGAGATTGCCGAGTCATTTGGCGCTCAAAGTATTATTCTAAGTATTGATCTAATCTTAATTAAAGATAAGTATAGAGTATTTAAGCGAGGATTTTTAAAGAACTATGCGAGTCAAGATTTTGACACCATATTGAAGGATCTCAATAATTGGGAATTCGGAGAGCTACAATTAATGTCTGTTGACCGGGAAGGAACCTTTGATGGCTTGGATGTTGAGATCGTCAAAAGAGCAAGAAAATATATTAATAAACCGATAATTTTATGTGGTGGCGCGAAGTCACTTGACGATATTTCCGGTGCTTTTAATAACGGAGCATTTGCTGTAGGAGTTGGTAGATTATTTACTTTACACGGACCTTTTAAGGCCGTACTTATAGATTACCCAACTAGAGACGTACTAAATGAAATATTATGAAAGAACACAAGTGTGCACGATGTTTAATGAATTCCGGAATAGTAGGGGTTGAAGTGTTCGATGACGGAACTTGTAGTAGCTGTAGTCAGTATTTTGCTGAAGTGAAAAGAGTCAAGCCTGTTCATTATGATTCATTAGATGCTTTGGTGTCAAGCATCAAGCAAAACAGGAGAAAAAAATATGATTGTATCGTAGGTGTAAGTGGAGGTGTGGATAGCTCCTACACTCTTGTAAAGACTATAGAGATGGGCTTAAAACCACTTGCGGTTCACATGGATAACGGCTGGAATTCTGAGTTGGCAAATAACAACATTAAGAACTTATGCGAGAAATTAGGTGTTGATTTATTTACTCATGTCATCGATTGGGATGAATATAGAGAAATGATGAATTGTTTCTTTAAAGCAGACGTTGTAGATGTTGAGCTGCTTTATGACAATGCAATGATTGCGGTCAACTATAATCTAGCAAGGAAGTTTAAGATCAAGCATATTTTGGCAGGAACAAATCATGCAACCGAAGGTATACCTATGCCATCGGATTGGAATTGGTTTAAGTTCGACAAAAAGAACATTAAAAGTATTGTAAAGTCCTATAATGGTCCAAAGTTTAAAACGATGCCAACATTTGGAGTTAAAGATTATATCAAGGATACTTATTTTAGAAAAATTAAATGGGTAGATTTCTTAGATTACATCGATTATACAAAGAATATTGCTCTAGATGTATTGGTGAAGAATTATAGCTACAAACCGTATCCTTACAAACATTATGAATCCGTATTTACCAGATTTTATCAAGGATTTATTCTTCCAAAAAAGTTTAACGTTGATAAAAGAATTGTCCATTTAAGTGCAGAAGTCTTAAATGGAGATCTTACGAGAGATGAGGGATTAAAGGTTCTAGCGAAATCTCCATACGACGATGCAGAGAAACTTGCCTTAGATACAAAGTACTTCTTAAAGAAAATGAAGTGGGAGGAATCAGACCTAGTAGATTACATTTCTAGAGATAAAAAACACCATGCTGAATTTAAATCTGAAAAGAAACTTTGGGATAATCTGGTTAAGATATATAGATTCAAAGCAGGTGCATAGTGTTAAAAAAGCTCAATTCAAATAAATTTTTACTCTATTCATCAATTCTCGGCCAAGTTGCTACAATCGTTTTCACCCCATTTATTACGCGACTTGAATCGAAAACGCAAATAGGCCTGTATTCTATTTTCTTTGCGTCAGTTGGCATTTACACGTTGGTTGGAGCATTCAGGATAGAACTAGGTTTTGTAGAAAATGCAACTAGTTCTAACAAAGATAAGAGAGATTTAGGGGCAGTAACTTCTATGTTGTCTCTTGGGACATCTCTTATCTTCTCACTGGTAATTCAAGCAATCTATCAAGATTTCACTCTTTCTATACTCACCTTTTTCGGGTGTTTTCTGACCATCAATAGTATCATTTGTACTTATTGGACTATCTCAGAAAAGGACATATCTAAGCTCGTACTGTTCAGGTTTACCAAGCCTATTTTTATTATTTTCTTTCAATTGATCTTTATCGCTTTAGATGTAGACAAAGGATTAATTTTAGGGTATGATCTTGGAATCTTATCTTCAATTTTATTTTTCAGACAAAAGACGTTCCAATTTAGAATAGTGGATAAGAAGACCTTTGTTTCAAAGTTGAAACAGAACATCAATTTTATTAAATATTCGACACCATCAGATTTTATGAATTCGCTAGGTACCCAGCTACCCATTTTTATTTTCGAAAGAATGTTTGGTCTAGAGTATAGTGCCTCTTATATGTATACACAAAGAATTGTGATCTCTCCTTTTGCAATCCTTACAGAATCGTTATCCAAAACTCTTTTTCAATTGTACTCATTAAAGGAAGATATCAATTTATTGATATCACAAATTTTGTCTGTGCAAATCAAGTTTTATATTGCAGCTTTCGGGGGGATTTTATTATTTGATGAGTTGATCGTAAGTATTTTGTTTGGGGACGGCTGGGATGAAATGGGTTTCTTGTTTAAAGGTTCTTTCTTCTGGGTGTTGTCAATGTTTATTTCGGTGCCAGTATTGAGCCTATTAAACATTACGAAAAATCAGCGTATGGAATTGTCCTTTCAAACCACATTATTTGCATTTCGTTTGTCGGCGCTACTGCTTGGTTATTTTTTGGATTCATTTAATTCAATTTTTCTGATCTTCTGTTTAGCTTCAGCAATTCCGTATTTGCTTTATTTTAGGAAGACATTGAAAATTTTATCTATTAGTATAGATACTAATGAGTGGTTTTCTATCGAAAATATTTTGAGCATTATTGTATTGCTATTACTGGTGTTTTACGTGCAAATACGAATTAGTTCATCTTTAAATTACGTACTTTCTTCTATTTTTGTGGGTCTACAATTATTTAGTACCGTGAGAAAATTCAGAAAACTAAATATGGATTTGTAATGAAAATAGTCAATGTTAGTGGAGGTTACTGGACAGGAAGCAGTGCGTTAGTAGCTTTAATGGAAGAGTACGAAAACATATCTGTTTGCCCAGTTGAGTATAGTGCTTTTGGATATGGAGAGTTATTCGCAAATCTTTTAGCAGAAGAAAAGGTTAGAATAGCCAATTCTCAAAGGATGTTTGAAGAATTTAATCGAACAATAACAAATAGATTTTTAGGTTCTGCCATGAGGCTAATCTGTAGAAAATTGATGATTTTCCCAAAAGTTCTGTTTTATCCTAAAGCAGGTGGAAAGGATTTATTTGGACCAAAGTATCGTGAATTTTGTGACAGTTCTTACAGAGGATTATTTGCTCAGGATAGAATAACTCAAAAGGAAGCTTTGAAAAAGTTTATTGAGGTCTTAACTGAAGATTCTAGCATGAAAAACAAAGAAAACGGGGTTCTCGTTTTAGATCAAATGATCAGTCCTTCATACATTAAACACTTCAATAAATTCAATAGCGATATGAAGCATGTAGTTATTAATCGTAATTGGAAGGATCAATATGTTGAAATTAGAGAAAAGTTACCTGCAATTGTAGGTAAGAATATTGCAATTGACGTGAACCCATTAAACGAAGGCTTAATAAAGGTTGATAATAGTGTTCAAATGTTTGCTCACATTCGGAAAAGATTTGAATGTGATTTAAACGCGATAAGTAAATTGGATAATGTTTTAGTTATTAATTTCGAAGATGTTGTAAAAGACAAAGAGGCCACTAAGAATGACCTGTTTGATTTTTTAAATATTTCTGAGGGAAATTGGGATGAGTATAGTGTGTTTGATGAGAGAACCTCTTTACAGAATATCGATAAATGGAAGTTGTGCAATGTTCAAGATGAAATTGATGCTATAGAGGAAATCTTGAGATGATTTTTTCATTCCTTCTTTCATTCCTTATTTGTATCTATTTAACTTATCGAGCGGTTAAGAATACTCTTCCCTTTTTTTACTTGATATTTTTTTTTATTATGTACATGGGTACTATCCTGAACTTGGATAGTAATCTTGAGAGTGATATTTATTATTTTCTTTTAATCGCATGCTTCCTATTCTTTTACACCTTCACTACAATTTTATTTAACACAAGGTTTTCAATTTCTAAAAAGCTTAAAGAATACAAATTGATTCCTGTTCAGTATGATTCTAAACGTGCGATTCAAATATTTTGGTGCCTAGCA
>Ga0206125_10002556_pt1 | contig 18960 bp, 15 predicted proteins | sample Helgoland_Spring_4_FD_148598 | JGI IMG/M metagenome (GOLD analysis project Ga0206125, IMG submission 148598) | Pelagic subsurface seawater microbial communities from Kabeltonne, Helgoland, North Sea - Helgoland_Spring_Bloom_20160331_1 | ecosystem: Environmental > Aquatic > Marine > Epipelagic ... | reverse complement strand
CATTGACAATCAGCTGCTCGGACTGAGTCCACTCTAAATTTGTATAGGCTCGATATGAAGTCTCGCTAAGAGGGTTGAGAGTATCAAACAATGATTGGCTTGAAACTCGGTCATAACGAACTGCTGCACCAGTCACTGCTCGCAGATTATCCGCAGGCTTGACGGTAGTTCTAAGCTCCATATCCCAGCGCTCTGAATCGGCACGATTGCTACCATCAAAGATAGTGGTATCTGGCACTGGACCCAGTGGCCAAAATGGAGAACTGTCATCCACACCAAGAATCTCGGAAATTTTCTGTGGTTCTACATCATCATCCAGATTGAGATCATTGTGATAGACAACCAGCTGAGTCTTATTACCCTGCTCACTGAGATGACTCCAATTTAGATATTGGTACTGATAGGACATTTCACGATTATCGAATGAATCCTCGCCGATCCCCTGCTCACTTTCAGTGGCACCAATCTGGAATTCAACATTATCGCTTGCTGAAGGTGTCCAAAGCCCTTTGAATGTAAAGCTAGCAGCTTCAGAGTCATCATCAATAGTGATCGGCTCACCACGGAATGTGGTGCCGTTATCGAATCCATCATTACTTCTAAAACTCAATGTTGTGCGGTGATCGACAGCACCAATTTTTCCGCTATAGCTCAGCGCTGCATTGCGCGTCTGTGCACTGCCCATTTGAGAACGAAAAGACAGCCCTGTATCCAATAGCGGTGATCTTGTCACTATATTGATCGAGGCTAAAAAAGCGTTACTGCCATCTGCCGCCGCATTGGCACCACGAACAACCTCTATATACTCAATATCATCCAGATCAACGCCGATTGTTGACCAGGTAACAGCAGAAAATAGTGACTCATAAACCGAGCGGCCATCGACCTTAACTTCCAAACGGCGCGGGTACTCATCACCCAATGCATGGTAGGTCACTCCTTTGCGGCCTCCATTGACATAATAGGTTTGAAACCCCGGCACTAAACGAAACAGGTCGGTAATATCCACTGCCGTCGAGGCCTGAATAGTCTGGCGATCGATAATGGTCACAGAGGCTGGTGCCTGAAGCAGTGTCTGCTCCATATGAGTCACACTGCTTACAATCGGGATTTCAACCAGCAAGTCGTCTTCAGTAAGCATATCTACCTCACTGGAGGCCATGGCTGGGGCGGCTAAAACTGGAGCTACTAAAAAGAGCGCTGCAAAGGTAAGTTGGTATTTTCTTGTAGGGGCTGTAAAAAACATATGGCTGTTATCCTCGTCTTCTTTATTATTGTTATTTAATCTGCCATTTCTGAATTTTCATCCAGACCTAGCTTTTGCCCCAAAATCCCTGCTTGAGTGCGGTTAGTTAAACCCAGCGCGCGCAACATGGCGCTGACATGCACTTTTACTGTGTTCTCCGACAGATCGAGATCACGGGCGATCTGCTTATTCGATCGGCCCTGAGTAATACGTCGCAAAATATCCATCTGCCGCTTGGTCACCAGACCTGAAATAATATCTATATCTGCCCCTGAATCCACTTCATCCATAACCTTGGCGACATCAGGCATAGATTCTCGCAAGGACTCAGGAACATACCTCTCCCCTTTCAAGGCTTTTGAAATAGCCTCAAACAATGCATCTTTGGGAGCAGATTTGGTCACAAAACCGGCGGCACCGTAATCCAGACACTTACGAATGTGAGCAGGGTTTTCTGACGCAGAGAGGACAATAATAGGAAGCTCAGGGTAGCTCTCACAGAGCATGGCGATAAAGTTAAACCCACCGCCTGAGCCGGGCATAAACAGATCGACAATAACCAGGTCGATATTTTCCCGGGCAAGAGTTACCAGAGCAGTATCACCGTGATCGGTGGTTGTTACATCAATATTCTTGTATTCATCTTGAAGCGTTGCTTTTAACCCAACACAGACAAAAGCGTGATCATCAACTATGAGAACGTGCATGTTTTCATTCCTTGTTTACACATCCCTGCGTGTTTGACTTAAGCTATTCCATTGCCACAACTAAGCATAATGCCTAAAAAACCCTAAGCACACAACTACGTCTATACGCCTTCCCATAAAATAATCATTAAAACACCATCGCCTTACTAAATAGCTGAGAAACCGGTTATAAATCCCCAAGGGCATTAGTGATAGAACTCTGCAGGCTATCATCTGACCCGGCCTGCTCTCGTGCAGCTAGAAGTGCTATTTTTGCCTCATCTAATTTACCCGAACGCGCGTGACCTATACCGCGGTGGTAGTGAAAAACAGCAACTGAAGGTGCCATTTTCGTCACCTTCTTTAACAGGGGTTCGGCCACTTCGGGCAATCCTGACTTTATTAGCGCCCAGGCATAGGTATCCATAAAATAAGGGTTTTCTGAATCGGCAAATCGCTCAGTAATTTTAACCGCTCGTTTAATATTCTCTTCAGACTGAAAGTCATCGATTAACAGGCTGGCAAGATTATTGGCAACTACCTGATGATCGGGGTTTGTCCGCAAAACTTCTTCATAGAGCTTGAGTGCTTTAGTTTTATTGCCGGATTTTTCATAAGACGAAGCGAGAAGCATCTTCAGCAGGTTGCTGTTGGGCTGCGCTTTTAAGCCTCGCTCAAAACTGTCAATGGCCGCCTGGAAATCTTTTTTGGCCCGATAACTGGATGCCAGAGCCGTATAGCCCTGAACCCAGGTTGAATCTTCAAGCAGCCCTTGCTCAAGAACATTGATGGCAGCTGTATGGTCGCCGCGTCGCGAATACATGGTTGCTAGTATCGACAGCACCATCATATTTTTTGGATTGGTGGCCTTAAACTCTTTTAGGTATTCAAGTAACTGTTTTTCCTGATCAAGACGCATATAGGAAACGGTCAGGCCTTCTAGAGCCCGGCCCAGATCGGGATTGACCTGCAAGGCTAGACGATACTGGTCAATAGCGCCTTTATACTGCCCCTGTGACTGCAGTGTTTTACCCGACAAATAGCTGCTAAAGGCGGGGTTTCGGCCATTTTTATCAATCAGCGAAACCACTTTTCTGGTGCCCTCAAAATCTTGCCTCGACAATTTAATTTGAGCAAGAATCGATAACAGAATATCGTTGTCTGGCGATCGCTGTAGCGCATTTTCAATTAAACGCTCAGAGCGATCGACATCTTTTTTCTCCAGAAGACTCTGAATAACCGGCACTGCAGCCTGTACATTGCCCGGGTTAATATCCAAAACCTTTCTGAAAGTATCATCAGCCAACTGACCAGAACCTGAAGATAGGTAAGCATTTGCCAACATCACTAGCGCGGATTCAGATTCGGGGTTATTGCGCAGCACGGTACGCAAATCACTGACCGCAGAATCAATATCTTCAGCGATAAGATGGTAACTGGCACGCACCAAAAGCGCCTGCTCGAAATTGCTATCGGTTTGAAGAATCTTGTTCACCAGCTGCAGAGCCTGCTCATGATCCCCGGTGCTAAGTTTTAAGTCGGCCGTTAAGGCGCGAGCGCGAAATAAATCTGGGTCTTGAAACGAACCGCCACTGATCTCTTCCAGTTCAGCAAATACCCGAGCCTGTTCGTCTGCCGCCATCAATCTATCAATCCGATAAAAACGCAGCTCGGCATTGCCAGAGTCTTTGGCAATGTACTGATCTAACAGCTTTTTCCCCGCTGCCGGATCTTGCTTCGAGAGAATTTCAATAACCGCAATACGCACCTGAGTATCTTTTGCATTTCGCTTGAGATAATCCTTAAGTACCCCGGTAGCAGCATCTATTCTGTCGCCATCATGCAATAACTTCGCTAACTTTAAATAAAAGCCTTTTTCCTCAGGGTTACTTCTGATCAGAGTGCGATAGTCGGCTTCCATAGCCGTAAGGTCATTAATGTCCTGATTAATTTCGGCTCTCAGAAGAATCAGCTGCAAACTGTCCTGTTCGCTATCAATAATATCGTTCAGAAGCTTCAGGGCGCTCTCGGTATCACCCTGATTATGCATAATTGAGACTTTTATCGAGGCAATTTCAGCGGACTCATTGTCCTGCTCCATAGCCTTATCGATATATTCCATTGCCACGTCATAGAGCTCTTTTTGCAGGTAGGCGGAGGCTTTAATGGCGAAGGCTTCGGCATTGTCTTTATCCAGTGCAAGAATAAAATCTGCTTTTTCGAGAGCGGTATCGGCCTGTTTAGCCAACAGCATTAAATAGCCAAGCTTTATTTTTGCCTGCACATGGTTGGCATCTAACTGCTCAACTTTAGAGAGATTTTTATACAGCGATTTCCAATTTTGATTCTTCTCTGAGATCAGCGCTAGATAATAGTAAGCATTGGCTAATTTGGGGTCGATTTGCAGTGCATTGCGCAATTCGAGACTGGCCTTTGACAGCTCGCCCTCTTCAAATAATTCAACGCCACTGTTCAAGTATCTGTTGGCAGCCTCTTCTTTCGATCCACTGCATCCGGATACCGATAGTACAAATAGACTGACAATTAAATACCTTAAAATTACCTTCATAGTTGATGCGCTCATTGTGTACCCTCTAAGTTTTTCGCAGGTAAAATTTTCGCAGGCAATAGTTGCGACAACTTATTTCTGCTAATACGAATAAACGTCTGTGCCCGCAAATCTGCATCGGCCATAGTTTCATTACTCATAACTGGTGTAGTCACTCTAATCAGTGAACCGTCGGTACGGTTCAGAAAGAGTGCGTCCTTAAATAACATCCATTTTTTTATATACTCGTTGGCCACGGGTGTGCCGCGCTCTTCAAACCAATAATAGACAATCTGGTCCTGAGTACCTTTGCGGATTAACACTCGATTAACGGGCATCTGATCCACCTTAGTCCGTGAGAAGTTGGCAATTTCCCAGCCGCCCCCGGGAATACAAACTTTCGGTGAGTGGGGCGATACGCCCTTGCGCTGCGAGGCATAATAAGCAACATAAAAATTCACCGGATGATTCTGCTGATTTTGGTAATTAATCATTACGTATTCGGTAAACCCAAGTTTTTCCGCAACGTTTTCTTCAATTTTGTCATCCCTGCCAACCCACTCATCCAGTTTTAGCGGGAAGCTGACAAGCTCCGCTTTCTTGAGAGTAGAGTCCTCCTCACGACTCTCGAGACTGCCGACCCCCACCAGCGCTACAAGTAGCAGAGGTATTGACACAGCAACCGGTGTGGAAAACTTTAGGGCGCTAATGTTTTCTCTGGAAAACTGCTCAGCGCTGACAGAAACAGGTACTGCAAAGGCCTGGCGAAGACTTAAGCGCGTGGTCAATAATTCCATCATGACCACCTCGAGCAACAGCAGACCGCCGCAGGCCATAAAGATCAGCCAGCCCTCAAAGTCATGGAGAAAGCCCTCGGCCATCTCGGTTCCCCAGTTATCCACCAGAATGCCGGTGATCGCGATACGCACACTATTCATAAAGATTGTGATCGGCACTGTGGATATAAATAGCACTACGCGCTTCCAGGCCGATGCCTGATATAAATAAGCACCGATAAAACCCAAACTCATCAGCGGAAAGAGATAGCGCAGACCACTGCAGGCCTCGACAACCTGTAACTGGTAATTACCGAGATCAATAATATTGCCGCTTAAAAATACCGGGATACGGCATAGGCGGATAATCTCAACACCCAGCTGGGAAGATATTAGTTGCAACTTTGAAGTCAGAATAACTTCTATAAAATACGGCAGCGGTACCGCAAAGCCCAGCAGCGCGATTGGCACCCATGTATAGCGGGTCGCCGATCCTAAAAAAGCCACCGATAAACCAAATAATAAGAGAATAAATGAGTAGTGAATCAGCATGTAGAGCGCACTGACTTCACCGATCAGCAAAACAATCAGGGCGATGACTAACAGCGGCACTCCCCACCATGAGTAACTATGGTAGCTAGTGGCAATTTGAAAGCGTTTTTCCCAGAGAATAAACAGCGAGACCAGTGGAATCAAATAGCCGTGGCTATACTCCTCCTGAAGCTCCCAGCGCAATACAGCCTCAGCCAATCCATCCCAGTACAACCAAAAGCTAAGCGCCAAAGCAACGAAAAAAAGTAAAAAACCCCTGTTAGTTAACAGCTGTTTAAAATCCAGATCCTGCGCACTTGCGACCTTCTTTCCTGCACCTTCCATTGTCCCAGCGGCGCTGCTGTCAGAACCATTGTCAGCCCCAGCCGCTTTATCCTTAAAGTCCATTTACTGCTCCAACAAAAACTCTTCAACGCCATGTAAGCGCATCAAACGATTTATTCGCGGTGAGGTTCCAAACAGCCCAAACTCACCACCTCTGCGCTTAATATTTGCCTTTAAAAGCATCAAGGTTCCCAGCGCAGAACTATCAATATAGTCCAATTTGGAACAATTGATAGAGATCTTGGGAGCGGCTTCCAATTGATCCAGAATTTTCCGGCAACTGGATTTTAATAGGCGCCCATTATCTATGGTTGCAGAGCCGCTCATTACCAGCTCAACATTCCGGCCCGGAACATCATTAACAATTTTCATAGACAGTCCCTGAGAAGCCTGTTTGCGGAGCATTTTTTGGTAGGTGGCGAGGGGAAATACTCGCGTTACCATCAGACGTAAAAACCATAGCCCATCAATAAGATAACGTTTCCAAAGCAGCGGCTCCTGAAGAATACGCCAGACCCACTCCAGACCCATTTTCTGCCAACGCAGTGGGGCCCGCTGAATATTGTCACCGACAAAATTGACCACAGCGCCGAGGTGGCTGATAACCGAGACATCCAGTTGCTCACGATTGTTCATAATCCATTGCTGGCCCTTCTTTGCACCCAGCGCAACCACCAGAAAATCAGGCTCGGCAGTATTAATCTGATCAATAATTGCCTTGTCACTCATACTCTCTACAGTACCCATGCCAGGATTTAACGAGCCACAGGCAATCATTCCAACCGAGTTGCGATTGAGGTTCTCTGCCGCCTGTTCCGCTGCGCTGCCCTCTCCACCAAAGAAAAACACCGAGATTGGCTTGTCTCGGCGTTTGTTCTGCAATGTTTCGAACAGCGAGGATCCAGCTACTCTGCTCTGTAGTGGAATACCCAACAGTTTGGCTGTCCAGATAACCGGCATGCCATCAGCAACCACCAGATCGCTATAGATCACTGACTCATAGAATGATTCGTCGCGTTTCGACTGGACGATGAAATTTAAATTTGGCGTAGAGAGAAAACATCTACGCTTGGTTTTGATGGCTTGGTCAATAATATCAACCGCCTGTTCAGGCTCAACCTGATCAAATGGCAGTCCCAGTAAACTCCAACAGGGCCGATTAGTTTTTTTTGTGTATGAGGTAAACAGTCGTTCCTGAGCATGCAATCTTTGCATAGACACTCTCCTTGTGAATTAAGTCCTTTTCTATAAGCTTAAGCCCTTCTTCCTGACACTGCTTTTTTCTGCTGCAAATAATAGAGATTGAGCCAAGCCGCAAATGTTCGTCCCAGAGCAATAAACTTTTTCTCGTAATAGAACGTTGATATATGTGCAAGAAAAAACGTAACCGCAAATAGTAGCGGTCTCTTCAAATACTTCTCAAAAGTATCGCCCTCACCAAGCCACGTATGGCGAAGCCCGCCATGAATGACGTATAGAGCGAAGGAAATCGTAGCTATGTAAGCAAATGCCTTTAACTGTAGAAAGCTCACCATATGTGTTTGTTTATTAACCAATGTGGAGCCAACCAGTAAAGCAGCAAAATAAGGCCTTAGGTAATTCATCGGGCCACTTGCCGGATGGCAGGAAATAATTAGTAATATCAATAAAATATAGGAGTTTAGAAGTTGCAGGGAGAAATATTCACTAATTTGAAGCCTGTTTCGATAGAAAAGTGCCAAGCAACAACCCGCCAATATCTCATCTATACGGTAGTAAGTAACTACCGAAACATGAACCTCAGACGCTATCCGATAACCTGTCACCAACAAACAGAGCAAAGGAAGGAGTATCAATCCTCGACGACCAGCAATCATCACTAAAATGGCAATGAAAATATAAAACTGCATTTCTAAACATAGACTCCAAAAATGTGAAGTCTCCCTAATGGTCACAACCGGAGGTAGGTTTGCATAAAAAAACAGGTGGCTGAAATATGTATCGCTATCAGCTCCAACAAGAACCAAAACGACAACGATATAGAGCCATGCCAATGGAACAATACGAAATATTCTTCTACTTAAAAAATCTATCATGTTCGTATTCTTTAAGAAAAACGACGTTATCAAAAAACCAGATAAGATAAAGAATAGACTCATCCCCATAACACCAGCGGTAGAATTCAACAAAAAGGCTTTAGGCCCTAGCGGTAGCAGGTGAGCAGCAAGAACTAGCAAGATACTGATTGCGCGCCAACCATCAAGAACTTGTAGGTGCTCAGATAACTTCATACCAAGTCACCATTTGCCTTTTGATAGTTTTCAAAAGTGCCTATATCGATCAGTTTATCAATTGAGTAATTGCGCATTTTTCCTATTAGCCTGGGGATAACATCAAACCCCAGATCCAATATTGAGAGGGGTTTTTGCTCTGGGAAATAATCGAAAATGTCAGTCTCGGCGACATAGATACCTGCCGCTGCACGATTGGATAGCGGTGCTTTTGGCTTTTCGACAAAACCCTGAATAATTTGCTGATGATCTATCTCGGCAATGCCGCAACGTTCGGGGTATTCCGCCTCGAAGGTGCTCAGAGTCATAACGGGTCGGTGCTTGAGATGGCTGGCATAGAGATCGCCGAGATCGACATCCGAAAGATTGTCGCCGTAGATAATAAAAAATGGCTGGTTGCCAAAAAAGTCTCTATTGGCTGCCAGAGTGCCGGCACTGCCGAGCAGTTGCTGTTCATAGACGACCATGACATTAAGCTCTGGAGGGCAGTGTTTATCGACATAATCAGTTACCTGGTCGGCCAACCAGTGAGTATTAATTAATACTTCACTAACCCCTGCGGCAACCAGCTTATCGAACCAAATGCCGAGAAGAGGTACACCGTTAATTGGCAACAGACATTTAGGTATCGAGTCGGTCAGGGGGCGCAACCTAGTTCCCAGCCCGGCGATTAATAAAACCGCTTTCAATGAGCGACCTCGCGCAAGGCTTTGCAATGCATGCGCGCCTTTTGTAAATCATGATCTATTAGAGAAACCGGGAATAGCTGACAGTTATCGACAGCCACCGACTTGTACTCCGAGAGTGATCGTTGCTGTGCATAAAGCAGCGCTACGCGTATCACTGCCACATGAGTAACCACTAAAATATTTTTGGCTTTTTCATCTAAGGAAATACTATGCATGCGCTCAACAACACGCCGCTGTAGCTGCTGAAGTGTTTCTCTACCGGTCAATTTAAGCAGATGTGGCGAGGTATTCCACAGTCGCCATTCCAGCGGATACTGCTGTTGAATACTGCTTTCACTTTTACCTTCCCAGACGCCAAACTTCATCTCGTTAAACGCTGGGTCACTGGTCATCTCGAGACCATTTTCTGAGGCTATAATATTCGCCGTCTGCCCCGTTCGAACCAGCGGGCTTGCAATGACTCGATCAATCCCTTTGGACTTGATCAGCTCAGCAGCCCGATAAGCCTGCGCCAGACCCTGAGCATTTAAAGGCTCATCACTGCGCCCTGAATAGACTTTATTCAAGTTGGAATTTATTTGTCCGTGTCTTATAAAAAACCAGTTCATTTAACAATCCATTGTTATGTTGAGTTACTTCTAATTTGTGTTACTTCTAACTATTTATAGCTCGTATTTAGCCTACCGCTATCCGCATCCTTTACGCACCCTTACCCGCACCCTTTAAAGTTAGGCTGAATTTCGCACTACATCCAGTTTCTTCATGGTTTGTTGGGCATATTCAAGGATATCTTCGACATTATCCTGAGCAAAAAGCCAATCGACATACTCTCTAACCGAGTCCACCGGAGAATAACTTGGGCTCCAGCCCATACTTTTAAGTCGGCTTATATCGGAACAGGCATTGCGCGTGTCACCAAATCGGTAGGCCGCGGGGATAATAGCCTCGGGTAGCGTTTTAAGATGGTGCCGCTGAACCTCATCGCGAACAATGTCAGCGAACTGCTTAATGGTGTATGCCTTGCCACCGCCCACATTGAAGACCTTGCCATCCATTTGGCTATTAGTCAGCGCCAGTACATTGGCCTCAACAACATCGTGAATATTGACGAAATCTCGATACTGTCCCCCATCTTCATACAGCGTGGGAGCCTTGGCAAAATAGTAGTTGAGACAGAAAATACGACAGGCGCCACTGTAAGCATTGTAAAAGGACTGACGCGCACCCTGCACAATAGAGTAGCGGAGAGCCACAGAGGGCACCCCATAGCGCTCACCAAAGGCTATCGCCTGCTGCTCCTGAGAATGTTTCGACAGGGCGTAGGCATTGGGAGGTGCAACATGACTTTCATCGGTCCACTCCCAGCTCAACGGCGTCTCACAGCTGGGGCAGCGATGCTCCCAATTGCGATTGATCAGATCTTTTTCCGCTCGCATTAATGGCGTAAATTTTGTCTCACAATGGCTGCAGCGATATTTCCCCTCACCCTGAACAAACTGACTGCTGGCGACAATGACTTTTTTAATCGCTAACTTTTGCTCAACGATTATTTCGTATATCAACGCTGTGCTAACCGCATTAGTGGCGAAGAAATTGGACAGATCCGGTAGATAATCCTGATAAGCCGCCAGGTGGTAGATAGCGTCAACACCCTGCATCGCACTTTGCAGCTCGGATTTATTGCACACATCGCCAAGAATAAATTCAGCCTGTTTATTAATCCACGGCGGCATTCCTTTTAGGTGCACGGGCTTCTTGAGACAGTCAAGAATTCTTACTTCATGTCCTAGCTCAATTAGCTTATCGACTGTATGGGAGCCAATAAAACCAGCACCACCGGTAACCAATACTTTCATAACTTATCCCTGTTATCTTTTTCCGTAGCCATCAGGCTGATGCTTGTGCCATGCCCAGGCAGTGCGCACAATATCCTCAATATTTGGGTACTGAGGTTTCCAGCCCAAACCGGTTTGTAACTTGCGCGGATCGGCCACCAACTCCGGCGCATCGCCAGGTCTGCGCTCGACAATGCTATAGGTCACCTTATGCCCAGACACCAGCTCACAGGCTTTAATAATGTCCAGCACCGACTGACCATTACCTGTACCAATGTTGTAGACCTCATGGGTATTTTCAGCAATTGCCTCCATCGCCAAAAGATGAGCACTGGCGAGATCTTCAATATGCACATAATCGCGAATACAGGTGCCGTCCACCGTTGGGTAGTCGTCACCAAAGACTTTCAATGATTTGGGACCTTCAAGAATATCCTGCAGTACCAGCGGAATCAGGTGGGTCTCTGGGTGATGGTATTCACCAAATCGACCATCTTTCGAGGCCCCGGCGGCATTGAAGTAACGCAATATAGTAAAGCCCATGCCATAGGTGTGGGCAAAATCTCTAATCATCCATTCAACCGCCAGCTTGGTTCTCGCATAGGGGCTGCAGGGATCCTGCTCAGCATCCTCAGCCATTGGGCTGGAGGGATTTAGACCATAGGTGGCGCAGGTGCTGGAAAAGAGTATTTTTTTAACTCCCGCAGCAACCATGGCATTTAACAGCGATAGAGTGCCGCCAATATTATTATCGTAATGATAAGTGGGGTTAGTCACCGACTCACCGACATTGGTCGCCGCAGCAAAATGCATCACTGCTTCAATCTGATGATCGCGCAGGGTCTTTTCCAGCAGCGCTGTATCGCGAATATCACCGACAACCAGATCGGCACCATCAACGGCTTTAGCATGGCCCTCAACAAGATTGTCGTAGGCGACAACCTGGTGACCGGACTGTTTTAAAAGCCGCAAGCAAGCGCTGCCCACATAACCCGCACCGCCTGTTAACAATATCTTCATTTTTTTACTCCTTGTGTTTGTAACCTTTAAATCATTTAAAGATGAACTTAATCCGTCAGCGCACTAAATTTTGTAGCGGTCGCTGATAAAAATTATTCTGCTGCCACGTCGATCTACCTCAAAGGGAATTTCTCGTGGATTGCCGAGCGCATCGCGAATCGCCTGATGCTTTTCTGGCGGTGCCAGCAACATTAAAAACCCGCCTCCGCCAGCACCGAGCAACTTGCCGCCCTGAGCACCAGCCTTGAGGGCCGCGCTATACCAGTCATCTATGAGCTGATTTGATATACCAAAACCGAGAGATTTTTTAAGTAGCCAACCCTGATGTAACAGCGCAGCAAACTCGTCAATATTGCCGCTTCCGGAAATAACATTGCGCATCTCTTCAGCAAGATCGCGCATCTCCTTGAGCACAGCAAAGGTATCGTGGCGCTGGGTGCCGGCACTCTGTTTAACCAAAATATCATCGGCACTGCGCTGCTGCGCGGTGTATAGCAACAGCGTTCGCGACTCTAATTCGCGGAGGGTCTCGGGCTTATAGGGCACAGGTTCAACATCGACGCTATCGTCCGAGTTAAAGCGAATATAGTTGAGCGAGCCAAAGGCCGCCGCATACTGGTCCTGCTTGCCAATCGGTTTGTTAAGAATATCTATCTCTATTTCACAGGCTTTTTCAGCCAATTGTTGCGGGCTGCTAATCTGGCCTTTATAAGCATTTAATGCATTGATTAAACCCACTGCAAGACTACTACTAGACCCCAATCCGGTGCCAGAGGGCACATCGCCGATGGTGGTGATTTCGAGATGCTTGCCAAGTTCGGTCATGCGCAGTGCTTCACGGGCAATGGTGTGCTCTATCTCGTCGATAGTGTCGGCGATCTCGGTTCTGGTATAGGCGATACGCGTCGAGGCTTTAAAGCGCGGACTGACGGTCACATACATATGCTGGGACAGGCCCACCGATAACACCGCCCCCATCTCTTTTTGATAGAACGATGGCAGATCTGTGCCACCCCCAGCAAAACTCACCCGGTAGGGGGTTTGCGAAATAATCATTGGCTAATTCCTTTAGCATTGGTTTTATTTAAGCTATTTTTTGCATTATTTTCTTGTTCAAAGCTGTGCGTAAACTTTTCAAACAAGGGATTTAGGCAGGTCGCTAAATCAAATTGACCCTCGACCTGTTGCCGACCATTGGCGGCGAGAGTGCTGCGCAATGACTTATCTTCAATTAACTGTTGAAGCTTAGCGGTCAGGTCATTGGTATTATTGGGCTCAGCTAGCAGCCCTGTTTCACCATCGACAATTAGATCGGGAATCCCCACCAACTTTGTCGACACCACCGGTACACCGCAGGCCATAGCTTCCATTAACATCTGTGGCAGGCCGTCAACATCGCCATCATCTGCCCAGACACAGGGTAGGCAGTAAATATCGCCACCGCGCATAAAATTGGGAATATCCTCTTGCAGCAGTGGGCGGCCAGTAAGCGTTATTCTGTGGCCCAAATGTAGTTGCTGAATCTGGTACTCAAGCTCATTCAAAAGCGGACCGTCGCCGCCGATGGTGCAGTTGAAATCAATGCCCTGTTGCTCGAGATTTTTACAGGCTGAAATAAGATATTTGAAGCCCTTTTTATCCACTAACCGCGCTGAAGAGATCAACCTGACAGGCCCCGGACCAGAGCTTTTGGCCTCTGGATTTGAATCGAGGCAAGGCGAAAAAATCGTTGTATCTATGCCACAGTAGCTAATAATTAACTGACCCTGATCAGCACCCTCGGCAAGATAAAAATCCCGGTGAAATGAAGAGATACAGACAATAAACTGCGCCCGTTTAATCTTGTCCTTGAGAGCACAGCGCTCGCGAAAAAGATCCGCTGCGTGGCCGGTAAAACTAAAGGGTTTATCTAACAACCAGGCCGCATACATACCGACTGTGCCGCAGGAGTTAATCCACTGAGAGTGAATCTGTGAAACCTCTTGCTTGCGAAGGGATCGCGCCCAGACGCAAGCCACGCAAAAGTGCACAATAGATTTCAAACGAATAGAAAACGACTCTTTACGGCCAAAAAAGCTATTCCAAAGTACCGGAAAAAAATAACGCGGGAATAGAAAAGGCGCCAACAGCAAGCTGGTAAAAACCTGCCAGAGGCCCATAGGATAAATGTAATTTGTCTGTTCTGAAATCTGCTTTACGCGATCAGATTTAAAAAACGTCGCTGCTGGCCTGTGCAGAGAGTGCAGGCGAAAGGGAATGTCCCTGTCAGCCAACGCCATCAGCTCATTGCCCACCCAAGCATTACCCACACCGGTACTGGTTATATAGTGAATCATCCTTATCCTTTTGCTTATCCTTTTGCCTAATCCTTTAGCCTAATCCTTTAATGAAGAATGGCTTTCTTGATCCTGCTTATTATCTATTTTGTACTCAATAATCTTACTGGTCTTACCCAATGTCTTATTGAGATAGTAGTGCAGCACACCCTGAGCTTCAGGGAGTTTTCCAAGCACAATAAAACCCGCATATAAAAACCGTTCGCCAATGGAATTGCCTGACTTTGACTCTATGGCTTTGCTTGCAACGCGAATATAGAGAGCCAGAATCACCAGACTCAACAACAATAATTGTCCCAGTCCAGACGAGCCGCCAACTGCCATAAAAATACTTGAAACCAACAAACCGGGCAGAACCAATCCATACAATAAACTGCTCAACAGCGGTTTCTTTTTGTAATTTTTCTCAGTTCCCGCAGCCTTTTCCCTATGCAGATCATAGCCATGGGCATAGGCATGGCCACAGCGCACCGAGCGTTTCCACCACTGGGAAAAGTGCTGCATATTGGCGTCATGAATTGTCATCGGGCTATCTAGCCGCATCAGACGAAAACCCTGCATTCTGATGCGTAAACAGAGATCGCCCTCTTCCCCGGCAATCATGCTTTCATTAAAGCAGCCGGCCGCCTTAACGCTTTCAATACGATATAAAGCGTCGCCACCACAGGCATCCACTTGGCCCTCACTGCCCTGCCATTCCATATTAATAAGCTGGTTATAAACCGTCGCCTCTGGAAAGCGCTCTTCGCGATTGCCACAGACACCGCCATACAACTGGCGGTCTTGTAAAAACTGCAAGCCGATCTCTATCCAAGCGGAGGAAATTTCACAATCTCCATCGACAAACTGCACAAACTGACAATCGGGATAATGTTCAACCAGGTAGGCAAAGCCCGCATTTCTGCCCCGCGCCATGGTGAAAGGAATACTGATATCAAGATCAACAACGAACACGCCAACAGATCTGGCGTAATCGGCACTGCCATCCGTTGAGCCAGAATCCACATAGACCACCGGCCCACCGTGCTGACTTTGGATCGAACTCAGGCAGCGCTTTAAACGCTCCCCTTCATTGCGCCCAATAACCACGACCCCAATAGAAGAGTGCTCAGTCACATTGAGCCTCAGCAACCATACGCTTGTGGGAGTAAGCCATGATGTATTGAGTGGTCACATGCATAAGACTCTGGTGGGCGTCCTCGGCCATGCCGTAGTTTTCTATGGGTATCCACACACAGTGCTTGGCTATCTCACGAAGCTTGCCGCCCTTAAAGCCAACAAAGGCGATAGTGGGAATGCCGCGGCTGTTTGCGTACTCACAGGCTTTTACAACATTGGGAGAATTACCGCTGGAGCTGACTAATAGTAGCGCGTCATTTTTGCCCAGATAGTATTTGAGCTGTTGGCTAAACACCTCCTCGTAAGAGAGATCGTTCCCCAATGCCGTCAGCATCGCTGAATTTGAGGTTAATGAAATTGACTTAATGGTCGGCTGACCATCCTGATGAGTACCTTTGGTAACATCACAAACCGTATGGTCGCCAATAGCGGCACTGCCACCATTGCCAGCAACCCACAGGGTTCCATTGTTGTCTCTTACCTTGAGAAAGGTATCCAGCACTGGCTCAAGTGATGACTTATCAAAGCTGTTCAGCACTCGAATATATTGTTGGTAGTAATCTTCTACAAATTCGTTGAAGTCCATTTTATTGCATCCTTTTGTATACTTATCCATTGGTACTCTTTTAGGCTTTAACGATATTGTCTGCCTGCTCGTAATACCCTCGAGTGTCCACAATCAACACTGCATTTTCTCTGATCATGGCATAGTCAAAACAGTCATGATTAGTCGCCAATAAAATGCAGTCGTAAGATTTTATTACCGCCTCGCTCAGTTCCACCGATTGTAGATCAAACTGATATTTACGCATCGTAGGAAACACCGGAACGAAGGGATCAGAGTAATCGACTATCGCACCTTTATTAGCCAGCAGCTGCATCAACTCGACAGAGGGCGATTCACGCATATCATCAACGTTCTTTTTATAGGCAATCCCCAAAACTAGTATGCGACTGCCTTTCACTGGCAAAGACCTATCATTTAGTGCATCGGTCAACTTGGTTATTACCCATTCAGGCATAGCCGTATTGACCTCACCCGCAAGCTCAATAAAACGCGTGTTTAATCCATATTCGCGGGCCTTCCATGTTAGATAAAAAGGATCTATTGGAATGCAGTGCCCGCCTAGTCCAGGACCCGGATAGTAAGCTGTAAAACCAAATGGTTTCGTCGCCGCTGCATCAATGACTTCATGAATATCAATACCCATTTTGTCGGCAACAATCTTCATTTCATTGACTAGACCGATATTGACCGCCCGGTGAATATTTTCCAGTAACTTCGTAAGCTCAGCGACTTTGGTCGAGCTAACCACTACCACACGATCAATGGCTCCCGAATAGAGCGCCTGACCTAACTCTTTGCAATGTTCCGTATGGCCCCCACAAATTTTAGGGATGGTTCTGGTTTCAAAATTTGGGTTTCCGGGATCTTCACGCTCGGGGGAATAGACCAAGAATACGTCTTCGCCAACGACTAACCCTGCCGACTCAATCCTCGGCAGCAACTCTTCTTCGGTAGTACCCGGATAGGTTGTGCTCTCCAGGGAAACAATCTGCCCCGCCCGAAGATACGGCAGCATTAAATCCATCGTAGACGTAACAAAGCTAAGATCGGGCTCACGACTTTTGTTGAGGGGGGTCGGCACACAAATAATCAACGCATCAGCCTGACTAAGCTGAGAGAAATCCGTTGTTGCCGAGAGCCCCTGAGAAATAGCTGTGGCTACTTTTGAGTCGTCAATATGCTTAAAGTAAGATTTTCCACTCTCGATATTAATAATTTTTTCTTCATCAATATCAAAGCCTATTACATTAAAGCCCGCCTCAACGAATCTAATCGCTAAAGGAAGGCCAACATAACCCAAGCCAAATATCCCAATCACCGCGGATTTACTTTCAAATTTCTCTAGAAGAATCCCTTTCATACGCTCCATAATCCTTTCCTTGCTAGCTATCCCTGATAGGGAATGTCATACCCTTTCTTTTCTGGCTTCCAATAGGCTGCCCGCTCTTTATTGAGATTTGCAGTCGCTTTTTTCTTTCCTTTCAATAAGCATTGCCATTGATACCGATTCATCAAACGAACCATTTCCGGGTCTTCCAGGCGCTCAACTCGCTTTACCGCACTCTTCGCATATCCCCATAACATCGCTACAGCACCAGTTAAATAGGGTTTCTTATTTAACCGGTAAACGGTCGAAGCCAATATATAAGCCAACCCAGTGCCCATATAATATTGACCAAAACCATGCCTAACACGACCCGTTAATATGCCTTTCTGGCTAGAGCCCATGGGCCGCAAATGAATAAATCGTACCTCTTCATCATCCCAGCTCATTGATATCCAACCAAGCAGCCTGCATCTGTGGCTATCAATACCATCCCACATGACCTGACGAACAAATCCACCAATTTGCTTAAAACAGCTGACCCGATAAAACTTTGCCGCTCCAATCGATGACTCATCACCACATTCTTCAGGAAGCAATTCTCCTGACTGTTCAGCTTTAAAGTATGCCTTGCCGCTGCAGGTTCCCAACCGAGGAGTTTTACTCATTCGCTCAATCATCAATTCAAAATAACGCGGCGGCATAATCAAATCCAAATCCAGCTTGCAGACAAACTGATACTCATTCAGGTCAACCACCTCCAAACCCGCATAAAAAGCCTCTATAACTCCAGGCCCCACGCTGCGGTGACCACGGTTATCCCGAGTGACTATTTGAATAAAAGCGTATTGATTAGAGTAGCGCTGAAGGATTTCAGGCGTAGAGTCAGTTGAACCATCGTCAACAATAATCCATTTGGCAGGAGTCACCGACTGATTAACCACGCTCTCTAGCGTATTAATCATATAATCAGCTTCATTTCGGCAGGGCGAAATAAGTAAGTAAGAATCGTCCATATATTCTCTAAATAACAGCCACGTAATATCTGTTTAAAAATCTCTAAGTTTAAAAACCAACAATTTTAAGCAAAGCAACTCTACTTAACACAAACAGGGAAAGGAACATCAAAGATAGTTTGAGACGGTCTTTAACTTCAATTGGCCAACTGGTTCACATAATGAGTTACATCTATAAATATAGACTAAATTTATAAATATGCATGATTGATTAGAATACCAACCAAGAAGTATTTATTGACTCTATTTAGTATGAAAAATAGAGCTCAAAAACGTCTTTATCGACACCAAAGCTGATTTTTTCTTAAAAGCTCGGCTAACTTGATAACCAGTAAAAATAAAACTAACTTTTAAAACCCCCCAGAAACCCCTAAGTGATGGTTTGCAGCCACTAAGCTGATAATCACATATTTCCATATCACGGCCAATAATCTTCTCAATTAACCAAATTTCGGTAGAGCTGAGCTCTAGCTTTTTCTTATTCTGGAATGATGAGTTTGTCTTTTTCACCTGTAAGTTATTTGGAGCAGGTAACTCAAGATATTCTGCCACTTCGGCTACAGTGGCAGAGGGCGATGCAACCATAGTTTCAAATTTAACGGTTAGAAAATTATTATTTTGATGCTTTAATTTCGCCATCTTATTCGCACA
>Ga0206125_10002555_pt1 | contig 18961 bp, 19 predicted proteins | sample Helgoland_Spring_4_FD_148598 | JGI IMG/M metagenome (GOLD analysis project Ga0206125, IMG submission 148598) | Pelagic subsurface seawater microbial communities from Kabeltonne, Helgoland, North Sea - Helgoland_Spring_Bloom_20160331_1 | ecosystem: Environmental > Aquatic > Marine > Epipelagic ... | reverse complement strand
AACCATTCGCCGTTTTCGTCGAGCGCGCGGTTTTCATCGGTCGCAGGAAGATCTGGTTTGTTGTCATTGGAAGATCTGGTTTGTTGTCATTGCGGTCATTGCCGTCAATCAAATCGCCCATATCAACGGCCCGAGCCGCGTCAATTTCGCTCTGTGTGCGACGGCGAATGAAGACTGGCTTGCCCTGCCACAGAACGGTGATTTGTGTACCCGGTTCAACATCGGCTACATCGACGCGGATCGCGGCCAAGGCCAAAACATCCGCTGAGGGGTTCATCTGGTCGACCAAAGGCCAAACCGCTGCGCCCGCTGCTACTGCGCCTGCACCTGCCGTCGCGTAGTAGAGAAAATCTCTACGGGTGCCTTCGTGTTCATCTGTATGCGCCACGAGGATCCTCCAAGTTAAATGCCAGTCAGGACTGGCCCAAAGACTCGGACCCCGCAAAAGCAGGGTCGCTCGGTCCGGTTCCTAGCTCAGGGACAGCGCCGCGTCCAGCGGACATTCGGGCGCAGTCTGCAAGGTGCAAATTTGCCGCATTTTTGTAACATTTGCACTTTGCCGCCCCGGTAGCGGCTAGGTCTATCCGTCGAGATGAGTCTCCCGGAAGCTAGGGCGTTTTGAGAAATCAGCAAACCAAGCCGCAAGCGCGTCATGTCCTTGCCGCCAATTGCGTGCGCCGTGGCGCAGATCTAGATAACCCAGCGCGCAAGCAATGCTGATATGCGCCATAGTGAGCGGGCCGTTCAACAGGTCCATCCATTGGCTTTGCAAGGCATCGCAACCGCTCATGACTTTGGACCATTGGGCATCGGTCCATTCGGAGCTGACCTTCTCTTGCGGACGCAAGCGCAGCTCATAGGAAATACTCACCGCACTATCCATCATCGAATCGCCCGTAGCCTCAACGGTGAGCACATCCCAAAGCCTAGCCTCTGGATACATGCCAGCGGCGGCTTTTGCGTCCAAATAGCGTGTGATCACGCGGCTGTCATAGAGCGCAGGCCCATCGGCACGAATCAAAGAGGGGATACGCCCGGTTGGATTGGCGGCCTTGGCCTGTTCATTGACTTGAAAAGGAGAGGTCGAGATGCTGACCTCTTCTACATCTTTGAGCTGGTTAGTTTCGCGCAACAACACCCGAACTTTCCGTGCAAAGGGAGAGGCTTCGGCCATAATCAGTTTCATTTCATTCACCTTTCAAAGAGGGAGTTATCCGCTGAGCGGCTGAGCGTTTGCTCAAATGCGGCGCAAAAGATCTGCTGGCTTTACCGCCTGGCCCGTGCGCGCCGATTCCAAAGCCGCCTCTGCTAAGGCAAGAGACATCAGCCCATCATAGCCACTGGTGCGAGGGGTCTGCCCTGAATTCAAACAGCTCACGAAATGTTCAATTTCCGCCGCATATGCCGCGATATAACGGGTCATGAAAAAATCCAGCAGCGGCGTACGGGTATAGCCTGTGCCATTGGCGACGGTGACGCGCGACTGATGATGATTGTCAGCCGATACGGAGCCGCCCGATCCATGCACCTCGATGCGCTGATCATACCCAAAAGTGGCGCGGCGCGAGTTGCTGATGGTGCATTGTTTGCCGCTGGCCGTGCGCAAAATAGCATTTGCGCTGTCAAAATCGCCGCGATTGCCAATTTCAGGATCGGTGAGCACAGAGCCTGTCGCCTGCACCGTTTCGACCTCCTCGCCGAGCATCCAGCGAGCCACATCAAAATCATGGATCATCATATCTCGAAAGATGCCGCCCGAGTGTTCGATATACTCATAGGGTGGTGCGCCAGGATCGCGGCTGATCAATGTGACCATCTCGACCGCGCCAATTTGGCCTGCATCAATTGCAGCGCGCAGAGCTTGAAAGTCTGGATCAAAGCGTCTTTGAAATCCAACCATCAAAGTGGTTTTTGTCTCATCCACAACCTTCAGGCAGGCCTTGACGCGCCCCAGATCCAAATCGACTGGTTTTTCACAAAAAATTGCTTTGCCCGCGCGGGCAAAATCCTCGATCAAATCTGCATGGGTGTCGGTCGGGGTGCATATGATCACCGCGTCAATATCAGCCGAGTCCTTGATTTGCTCAATCGTACGAATGTCGCAGCCATAGGTGTCGCGCAACGCTTCTGCTGTTGCGGGCATAGGATCGGCAACCGCGACCAACTCTGCGCTGGGCACCGATGATACGGCTCGGGCATGTACCTGGCCAATGCGCCCTGCGCCTAAGAGACCGATTTTTGTCATCATTTTTTCCTTCAAGTCCTGCGCAGGAATAGGCCTGCGAGATGTCTCGCGAATTGATACGCAGTTGTGGCGCTCATTCAAGCCCAGACTGGCGCATTATGGGCAAAGCTGCATTTTATCCGCCGATGTGCCGCTCTGAAATCGCGCGGACTTGTAGGGCCGCCGATTGCTGGTTAGCAAGGGAGCAGAAAAGGACATAGAATGAAAAAATCTTTGGTCGACCTTGGTCAACAATTGCTGGAAGCGGCGAAACGCGCCGGGGCGGATGCCTGCGATGCCATGGTGGTTGATGGGGTATCGCACTCCATTGAAGTGCGCGGTGGCGCGCTTGAGCAAGCCGAGCGCGCAGAGGGGATTGATATCGGATTGCGGGTCATGCTGGGCGCACGCCAAGCCTGTGTTTCGACCTCTGATATCAGCGCGGGGGCCATAGAACTTATGGCCCATCGCGCTGTTGAAATGGCACGTCATGCGCAAGCCTGTGTTTCGACCTCTGATATCAGCGCGGGGGCCATAGAACTTATGGCCCATCGCGCTGTTGAAATGGCACGTAATGCGCCGGATGATGCTTACTTGCGTCAGGCCAGCGCTGACCAGCTGGCCCGTGATTGGGACGTGGAGGCTCTGGAGCTGTCTGATCCAGCAGAGGAGCCATCGGCCGCACAATTGCAGGCGACGGCGCTTGAAGCGGAGGCGGCAGCCCGAGAGGTTTCGGGCGTAATGCAATGCCAATCGGCAGGGGCGGCCTTTGGCGCGCGGCGCATTCACCTTTGCATGTCGAATGGATTTAGCGGGGGTTATGCGCGCACAGATCACGGGTTTTCCTGTGTCGCCATTGCGGGCACTGGCTCAGAGATGGAACGCGATTATGATGGCGATTCTCGGATTTTTCGTGCAGATTTGCGTGCGGCCTCTGAGGTTGGTCGCTGTGCCGGTGAACGGGCCGTGGCGCGCCAAGGCGCGCGCAAACCCCCTACGGGCCTTTACCCGGTTCTTTATGACGAACGTATTTCCAGTGGTTTGATTGGGCATCTTCTTGCTGCGAGCAATGGATCGGCCGTGGCGCGCGGCGCAAGTTGGCTGCAACATGACATGCACAGCTTGGTTTTACCGCAGGGGACCTCGTTGCTGGAAAACCCACATCGCAAACGCACCGCTGGCTCGCGCCCTTTTGATGGGGAAGGCTTGCCAGTTGCGGCGCGAGCGATTGTGGCAGATGGGATCTTGCAAGAATGGACGCTTGATTTGTCCACGGCCGCGCAATTGGGGCTGCAAAGCACTGGGTCCGCTATGCGTGGCCCATCTGGGCCGCCCGCGCCGGGGGTGGGAAATGTAACGCTGACGCCAGGCCCGCAAAGTCGAGAAGATTTGATCCGCGATATGGGCACGGGCCTTTTGTTGACCTCTTTGATCGGCGCGTCGATTAATGCCACGACTGGAGATTACTCGCGTGGTGCCTCAGGTTTTTGGGTGGAAAATGGTGAGATTGCCTACCCGGTCAATGAATGCACCATCGCGGGAAATTTGCGGGAGATGCTGCAAAATATTGTTCCTGCCAATGATGGACGGGTGCATCTGTCGCGGGTTGTGCCGTCCTTATTGGTTCCATCAATGGCTATCGCTGGTGAATGATCTTGAACTCATAACCCAAGCGGCCCGTGCTGCCGGGGATATAGCCATGGGATTTTTTCAAAAAGATCCTGAGATATGGGACAAATCTGATAATGCGGGCCCGGTGACAGAGGCGGATCTCGCAGTTGATAAAATGCTGTCTGCGGCGTTGTGCTTGGAACGCCCCGAATATGGCTGGCTGTCTGAAGAAACTGAAGATGGTGTAGAAAGATTGCATAAAGAAAAGGTGTTTATTGTTGATCCGATAGATGGCACGCGGGCGTTTATTGCCGGGACAGAACATTGGTCGCATTCTTTGGCCGTCGCCAAAGCTGGGCAAGTTCAAGCGGCGGCGGTCTATCTGCCGGTGTTGGACATGATGTTTTGTGCAAGTTTGGGCGCAGGCGCCTATCTGAACGGCGCGCCTATCTCTGTGTCGCTGCGCGCTGAGACCCAAGGGGCCGATATATTATCTGCTAAATCAAATTTTGACCCTGAATTTTGGCCCGGTGGTTTTCCGGATTTAAAACGCAGTTTCCGCTCTTCTTTGGCCTATCGGTTGTGCTTGGTGGCCAATGGAGCCTTCGACGGCATGCTGACTTTACGGCCGACATGGGAATGGGATGTCGCGGCTGGCAGTTTGATTGTGAATGAGGCGGGGGGGCTGGCCACAGATCAAACTGGAGCGGCGCCCCTTTTTAACAGCGCGGCGGCACAGCTGAACGGAATGGTGGCGAGTAATCGAGATATTCACTCTGGCCTTATGGCGGGTCTAACCTAGGGGCGGATATGACGACAGAGGCCAGAACAGACCGCCCGCTGGTATGGGCCCACGCAAATACACCGGCGGCGGTAGATGCAATTCGTGAGGTGTTGATGCGCGCGCAATTGAGCGATCCAACACTATCTTACGTCCTGACGGCCCCAGACTCGGAGGGTGCTTTTGCACCGGATGTGGTGGTTTTGGATGAGGCGGATGCTCAGGCGGGTTTGGCTTGGTTGTCGAAGACCTCGCCTGATTTGTGTCTTTGGGCGCAGGCCAGCGTTGCCTCTGCATTGTTTGGGTTAAACCATCGCCGCTCAATTCCGACTCTCTTAATCAACGCAGAAACCCGACCCCTGTGGAGCCGCACCTGGCTTTGGCGCAAGACGATCGCGCGGCAGACTTTGAAAACTGTATTCTATGCTTTTGTCACCTCAAGCGAGTCTACGGGAAGCCTCAGAAATCTTGGCTTGCCCGCTCAGAATATAGAGGTTTTGGGATCACTTCTTGGTGGTGTCGTGGTGTCGGGCTGTGATGAGGGTGAACGGGACCGTATTGGTGAAATTTTGGCGGGGCGGCCTGTATGGTTTGCGCATCGGGTGCCCCATCAGGAAATGCGCGTCGTGATAGATGCCTTTATGCAAGCCCAGCGTAAGGCGCATCGCATGCTGTTGATTTTAGATTTGCTCGATCCGTTAGGCACTGAAGATTGCTTGGCTCTTTGTGCTGAGTTGGGATTGACCACACATGCGCGGGCTGAAGAGGGTGAGCCAGAAACGCGGACGCAAGTCTTTCTCTCGGAATCGGGTGAAGACACAGGCCTTTGGTATCGACTGGCGGCGCTCGCGTATATGGGCGGAAGTCTGACGAGCGGCGATGTACCCAATCCGATGGTTGCGGCCGCTCTAGGGAGTGCGGTTGTGCACGGGTCCGAAATTGGCCAAAATCAACATGCCTATAATCGCTTACGGGAGGCCGGAGCGACGCAGCCTTTGGAGACTTCACAAGATTTGAGCCAGCGCGTGGCGGCGCTGATGGAACCTGACCAATGCGCTGAGATGGCCGCTGCGGGGTGGGAGGTTGTCTCAGAAGGGGCAGAGGTAACGGATCGGTTGGTGGAGATCACCTTGCAAAAACTTGGCCTTGGGGAGGCGGCACAATGATACGCACGCCGCAGTTTTGGCATCAACCGCCAGGGGTCATGGCCTATGGCCTTTGGCCATTGGGTCGCCTCTATGGCGCGGCAACGGCTTGGCGGCAAAGCCGTGCATCGCAGGCGCTTGATGCGCCCTGCTCGGTAATTTGCGTCGGAAATATCAATGCTGGAGGCACGGGGAAGACGCCCGTGGTTATTGCATTGGCCGAGCACCTCAAGAAGCGTGGCCGGCAGGTTGTTGCCTTATCGCGCGGCTATGGCGCCACTGTCGCTGTGCCAATTTTGGTGGATCCTAAAACACATGGTGCGGCGGAAGTGGGTGACGAACCCTTGTTGATTTCCGCCTTTTGTCCTGTGGTTGTGGCTCGCAAAAGAGTCGAGGGTTTGGCCCTAGCTTTGGCACAAAAGCCAGATGTGATTTTGATGGATGATGGTTTCCAAGATCCCTCTGTGCGCAAAGATTTTTCAATCGTTGTTGTCGATGCTGCCCTTGGATTTGGTAACGGGTTTTGTATACCGGCTGGCCCTTTGAGAGAGCCGCTGGCCAAAGGTTTGGCGCGTGCTGATCTGTGCCTGTCAATTGGAGAGGCGGCCGCGCAGCGGCGATTTACGGCTCTGGGCCCAGACCATGCGCATTTAAGGGTTGAGGGCCAGATCAAACCTTTGTTGACAGGCATGCCTTGGCAGGGGCTGCCGGTTTTTGCCTTTGCCGGGATTGCCCACCCAGAAAAATTCTTCACCACCCTGCGCGATCTTGGCGCCAATATTTTGGGCTGTGAAGCCTTGTCGGATCACGAACCGCTGTCGCTGCCCTTGATGAAGCGGCTGGTCGCAAAGGCGCGGGAGCTGAATGCACAGTTGGTGTGCACGGAAAAAGATGCGGCCAGATTGCCTGCTCAACATCAAAGAAATGTTTTGGCCCTGCCCGTGCGGCTTGAGTTAAAAGACTGGTCCAAGATCGATGAAAAACTCATCAATCTTGAACTTTGACGTTTATTGAGCATCCAGAATTTGTTGCAATTCCGGGTAGGGCATATTCGAATATTTCACGCCATTGATAATGAAGGATGGGGTGGAAGATATTTCATCTGCGGCCCGGTTGGCCTCATACCACGCCACGAGTTTTTGTGCTTTTTCACCATCGGCAAAGCAACTCTGAACATCTTCTTGCGAGAGGCCTGCGGTGAGGCCAATGCGGCGCAAATTCTCAGCAATTTCCGCCGGCGTGCCTTTGGTCCATTCGGATTGCTTGGTATATAAAAGATCGGTGATGGCAAAAAACTTATCTGCCCCGCCGCAGCGCGCGATGATCGAACCCCATAGGCCATAGCGATCAAAATAGATCTCACGATAGGTAAATTGGAGTTTGCCTGTGTCGATATAGTCAGTTTTGAGTTTTTGAAACACATCCTTGTGGAAGGTGCGGCAATGGGGGCAGGTATAGCTGGCATATTCTGTCATCTGAATTGGCGCGTCTTTGGCTCCGAGTGTCATCTCAAGAATAGAGGAAGTGTCAATTTCACCGGCTTGTGTGGCATTGGCGGCCCCAAAACCTGGGGCCGTTGGTCCCGAGGGCGCGGGCGCTTGCACCATGTAAGCTCCGATGCCCAAGGCGAGTACAAATACCAATCCGATTGCATAAGTCTTTTTCATCTCAAGATCTCTTTTCATGTTTCATAATGTTTTCGCCGAAGGCTGCCAGAGCTGCTCTTAGGCCGTCGTCTTTGATCTCGCACGCAATGGTCTTGGCTTTTTGAGCTGCGGCGGGGCAGGGTGCTGGGGTGGTGCTTTTGGGCTGGGTCCCAAACAGGGCCTTACCATCGGAAAATCCGACGGGGGCTGTTTGGGTGATGCGGATGCGTGAAATCGCGTTGTAGCCATAGCAGGCATTCACCTTTTCGCGAAGCTGTGGCAATTGCATCGCGATCATCTGCGCCTGAGGGCCGGTGGTGAGAACAACCAATGTCGCACCAAATCCCTTTTGGGCGTAGCTGACCTTCACGGGTGTGCAGATATCCGCAACAGGCGCCCCGACGATCTCAGACCAGTGGGTAAGCAGCCGCGTGATCGCAAAGCCACCGCGTGATCGCAAAGCCACGCGTTTCCCCAGCATTTCGAAGTTTTTGCTCGAGCAAAGCAGAGGTGCGCCGAAAGCCAGCGCCGCGTTTTTTAGATCTGCTTGCGTTTTTTTGCATCGATTTTGCTGACCCTTTCTGATTTACCCTATTTTACCTGAAGCTGGAGGCAACGCCACCACTTTTGTAGAAAGATACTCAAACTTGCGTGATCACATGAACTCAACCGAGCTTTTGACCTGGTATGATGCCCACGCGCGGGAGTTGCCTTGGCGTGTCAGCCCGTCAGCGCGCGCGGCTGGGCAGCAGCCAGATCCTTATCGTATTTGGCTCTCTGAAATCATGTTGCAGCAAACCACCGTGGCGGCGGTAAAAGCTTATTTCCTGAAGTTCACAAAGACATGGCCGACGGTGGTGGATTTGGCTGCTGCTGAAGATGACGAGGTGATGGCGGCTTGGGCAGGGCTTGGCTATTATGCGCGAGCGCGCAATTTGTTGAAATGCGCCCGCGTTATTGTGGCTGAGCATGGTGGAAAGTTTCCGGCAGATCGTGCAGCTTTGCAAAACCTGCCGGGTATCGGCCCCTACACCAGTGCCGCCATTGCTGCGATCGCATTTGACCACGCAGAAACGGTGGTGGATGGCAATGTTGAGCGGGTCATGGCGCGATTGTTTGATCTCCATGCGCCCCTGCCAAAATCGAAGGGCGCGCTAACGTCACTTGCTGCAAGCCTGACGCCCCAGGCGCGGCCTGGCGACTATGCGCAAGCGGTGATGGATTTGGGCGCTACGATCTGCACGCCGAAATCACCACGATGCGCCCTTTGCCCATGGCATAGTATTTGCGCTGCGCGTAAAGCTGGTACTGCGGCGGACCTGCCGTGGAAATTACCAAAGTTGAAAAAACCCACGCGCTTTGGGACCGCTTATGTCGCTCGGCGCAGCGATGGGGCTGTGCTCCTGGAGCGGCGTCCAGAGCGCGGCTTGTTGGGTGGTATGCTGGGCTGGCCGGGGAGTGACTGGCGTGAAACTCTGACAGATGCGATCCCGCCGATACAGGCGAACTGGGTCGAGGTTCCGGGCGAGGTGCGCCATACGTTTACGCATTTTCATCTGCGTCTGTTGGTTATGGTGGCCGAGGTTGAGGCCCACCAAACCAATCAAACATTTATTGCCGCTCAGGACTTCCGTCCCGCAGACCTTCCCACGGTGATGCGCAAGATTTGGAGCATGGCAGCTGCAGAGATCTAGCCGGCCTTGTCAGGTCGATCCGCAAACATTTGTCTGATTTTGGTCATAAATTTTCAAAGTGGCATCATTCAGGGCCGCGTTTTGCTGGTAATATATTTTGAGCCCCGTGGTGGTTCTATATTTTTCGGATTGAGGGCGATCATGCGCCGCATATTTAAAGGATTGAACAATGGCTGATCTGAGCCGGATGCCTGAGATTGGGCAATGGCGCAAGGTTTTACCCTTTTGGGTGTCCTATTTGCTGTTCCCGCTGATCTGGTTGAGCGCAATTTGGGGCGACTGTTGGGTTTTGTTGACCCCGCTGGTGGCTTGGTATTTGTTTTAGCTGCTTGATTTGGCGTTTGGACTGTCTATCGCCAATGAAGATCCAGCAACAAATGTCTCGGCTTTGGCAGGCTACCGATGGGCCACTTTGCTTTGGGCACCTTTCCAATTTGTCACCATTTTTGGTTTATTGATTTACGTATTGCAATCGGGTCACTTGAATTTTTGGGAGCAATTAGGGCTATTTTATAGCTTGGGTGTGATGTCTGGTACGATTGGCATCAACTATAGCCATGAAATGATACATCAAAAAACTGCGGTTGAGCGCGGGATGGCAGATGTGCTTTTGGCGATGGTGCTTGATTCGCATTTTCGCAGCGAGCATTTGCTGGTGCATCATCGGTATGTCGGAACCCCGCGGGACCCGGTCACCGCACGCTATAACGAGAGTTTTTACAAGTTCTTTCCCAGGGTCCTGACGCAGTGCTTTTTTCTGCAATACGCATGGAGCGGGCCATGCTGCGCCGTGCCGAGCACGGGTTTTTCTATCCAAAGAATTCGCTGTTGCGATATGTTGTATTGCAGGCTGGCTTTGTAGTTTTGGCTTTTCGCATTGGCGGTTTTGCAGGGTGGCTGCTCTTTGCTTTTCCGGCTTTTGTTGCAGTCTAGCAGCTGGAATTGATCAACTATGTTGAGCATTCCGGATTGACGCGCAAACATTTGGACGACGGCGTCTATGAGCATGTCTTGCCGCGGCATTCATGGAATGCGGCGCATCAGGCGTCCAATTGGTTGTTGATCAATCTGCAGCGTCATTCTGACCATCATTACAAACCAGATCGCCCCTATCCCTTGTTGCAAACCTACCCGTCTTAGGCGGTACCGCAACTGGCGTTTGGCTATCCTATCATGGCCATGATGGCGATGTTTTCTTGGCGATTTCGCCGGTTTATGAACCCTCAGGTGCGGCGCTGGCGCAAGATGTATTATCCGGAGAATGCGGATTGGACCCCAAATAACAAGGCCGCAAACCCTTTGCTGCGATAAAAAATGCCCCACCAGACCGGCGGGGCATAAGGTGCCGCTTGGTATAGATATGCAAGCACAGGCGAAACTTTTGTTTTGATATTGGGTTAATTGGGGCGTTGACGCATTTCCGAGCGAATTTGCTGGCGCAGCAGATCTATTGAGACCGTTTTGCCGTCGCGACGGAAATTCCAATAGGACCAACCGTTGCAGGATGGTGCATTTTCCAGCACCGCGCCCACTTGATGGATGGAGCCAGCAGCCTCGCCGCTGACCAAGGTGCCATCGGCGCGCACTTTGGCCTCTTTGCCGCGTGGGCTGGTGAGCACTTCACCCGGCCGCAACATACCGCGCTCGACGAGCTGGCCAAAAGCGACCCGAGGTTCTGCGCGTTTGGATACGCTGACCGCCAGGGCATCGCTGTCGTATTTGCGCACGTTGTCAATGCGCTTTTGGGCCACTTTTCGGTAAGCCTCTTCGCGTTCTATTCCAATAAAGTCACGGCCCAGCATTTTGGCCACAGCCCCCGTTGTCCCGGTGCCAAAGAATGGATCGAGCACCACATCGCCGGGGTTAGTCGCCCCGAGCAGAACCCGATGCAGCAAGCTTTCCGGTTTTTGTGTTGGATGGGCTTTGTCACCGTTTTCATCCTTAAGCCGCTCATGCCCATTACAAATCGGCAGCACCCAATCGCTGCGCATTTGAATGCCTTCATTCATGGCTTTGAGCGCCTCATAGTTGAAGGTATATTTTGACCCTTCAGCTTTAGAGGCCCAGATCATGGTTTCATGCGCGTTGGTAAAGCGTTTGCCGCGGAAGTTTGGCATGGGGTTGGACTTGCGCCAGATCACATCATTCAAGATCCAATAGCCTGCATCTTGCAAGGCTGTGCCAACCCGGAAAATATTGTGATAACTTCCAATCACCCAAATTGAGCCATTGGGCTTTAGAATTCGTCTTGCCGCTTTCAGCCAGTCGCGGGTGAACCTGTCATAAGCTGCAAAGCTGTCGAATTGATCCCAGTAATCGTCGACCGCATCAACCTTGGAGTTATCCGGACGGTGCAGATCTGATTTGAGCTGCAAATTATAGGGCGGATCTGCGAAGATTAGATCGACGCTGTTTTCCGGGAGTGAGTTCATGACATCGATGCAGTCGCCATCGATAATTGCGTTCATCGGCAGCCCATCGACTGCCGTTTCATTCGGTTTTTGATTCATTTTTCTGCCTCTGTCCATGGTGCATTTTCGCACTCGTTGGTTGGGTGTAGGATGAGTCAGGAACGAATCGGCGTCAATTTCTTTTTCTTATCAGCAGCTTAAATTTTTCCTTGATACAAGATATTGTGTACTGGTTTGAAGGTTCGTCTATGGTGTGGGGTCACCCCGAAATCTTGGAGGGCTTTTAGATGCTGTGCTGTCGGGTATCCGGCATTTTTTTCCCAACCATAACCGGGAAACTGTTGCGCTAAATCACACATGACCATATCACGCCTAATTTTTGCCACAATTGAAGCAGCTGCGATAGACACTGATAAAGAGTCCCCTTTGACCAAAGCCGTGGCGGGGAGCTCAAGATTGCGTGGAATGATATTGCCATCTACCAGAACATGATCTGGTGTTTGCCTCAACCCTGCCACCGCACGTTCCATTGCCAGATGCGCAGCGCGCAGAATATTGATCTGTTCGATCTCACGTTCTGAGGCGCTGGCCACTGAAACATCCGCATGGGCCAGAATGCTTTCCAGCAAAGCATCGCGTTTTTTGGCCGAGAGTTTTTTGCTGTCGTTCAACCCTATTGGGATATGTTTGGGGTCCAAAATAACAGCGGCTGCAAAGACAGGACCACTGATCGGGCCGCGCCCGACCTCATCTACACCGGCAATCCACTGGCAGCCTTGCTCCTGAAGGATGCGTTCATAGTCATATGTTGGCAATTGTGTCATAGTATTCGAATACGCCCTTTCGATATGATGTGCCATTCCTCAAAAGTTTTTGACAAAAACGGGTTGGTTGCCGGGTGTCATGCTCTATAAGTAATTGGGATCAAATTGGAACGGAGCTGTGCGCATGTCCTTCACCCTCGCCACATGGAATATTAATTCGGTGCGCCTACGCGAGGCGATTGTTTTGCAATTGCTCCGCGATGAGGCCCCTGATGTCTTATGCTTACAAGAGTGCAAAAGCCCCGTTGAGTTAATCCCAACTGCAGGTTTTGCGAATTTGGGGTATCCTCACATGGTGGCGCGGGGTCAAAAGGGATATAATGGCGTGGCAATCTTGTCCAAATTTCCGCTCGAGGATGCGGGGGGGTTGAGTTAATCCCAACTGCAGGTTTTGCGAATTTGGGGTATCCTCACATGGTGGCGCGGGGTCAAAAGGGATATAATGGCGTGGCAATCTTGTCCAAATTTCCGCTCGAGGATGCGGGGGGGTTGGATCTGGCGCAATTGGGCCACGCCCGGCATGTGGCAGGCCGTTTGCCCAATGGGGTGACCATCCACAATCACTATGTACCCGCTGGCGGCGATGTGCCGGATCGGGAGACAAATGAGAAATTCGGACAAAAACTCGATTACCTCACTGAGTTGCGAGATATTTTTGCGGCGGAAAAACCACAGCGGTCGATCTTGGTGGGAGATTTGAATATTGCGCCCCGTGAAGACGATGTTTGGGATCACAAAAAATTGCTCAAAATCGTCAGCCATACACCGATCGAGGTAGAGCACCTCAATGATGTGATGTCTGCAGGCGATTGGGTGGACGTGACCCGGCAGCCTAACGGCTTGCTCTATAGTTGGTGGTCATATCGCGCAAAAGATTGGGATGCAGCGGACAAAGGGCGCCGTTTGGACCATCTTTGGGCCACATCAGATATTTCGGCCTCGGCACATTCCAGTCGGGTGCTGCGTGCGGCACGGGGGTGGGAGAAACCGTCCGATCATGCGCCTGTTTTTGCCAGCTTTGATTTGTAAGGGCTCTTGGCAAACGCCATTAAGACACTCATATAGAGCCTAACTTAAAAGGAATTTACCATGTTGGAACTGAACACGGCCGCCACGACAACCGAAGCCGATACGTTGATAAAAGACGGATCAGAACAGAGCTTTATGCAAGATGTGATCGAGACATCGCAGTCCGTGCCGGTGATAGTGGACTTCTGGGCGCCATGGTGCGGGCCTTGCAAAACTCTGGGCCCGGCTTTGGAAGCGGCGGTCACTGCGGCGAAGGGCGCGGTGAAGATGGTGAAGCTGAATGTGGATGAAAACCAGCCTATTGCAGGTCAGTTGCAAATCCAATCCATTCCAACCGTCTATGCATTTTGGCAGGGAAAACCAGTTGACGGGTTTCAAGGAGCGGTGCCCGGATCGGAAATCCAAGCCTTTGTCGAACGCGTTTCCGCTATGGGCAATGGTGCTCCGGATGGTGGGCTTGAAGATGCTCTGAACGCAGCTCAAGAGATGTTGGCTGATGGTGATATCCAAGATGCGGCGCAAACCTTTGCTGCGATATTGGAACAAGAGCCATCGACTGTGGGCGCTTACGCTGGCTTGGCGCAATGCTATCTGGCGCAGGGTGATTTGGAGCAAGCAGAAGCGACCCTGAACGGCGCTCCCGCAGCCATCAGCAATGCACCAGATCTTGAGGCGATATACGCGCAATTGGCGCTGGCGAAGCAAGCCTCAGGAGCGGGGCCTTTGGGGGAATTGCAAGCTGCTGTTGAGGCAGAGGGTGACAATCATCAAGCAAGGTTTGACTTGGCCATCGCGCTCCACGCGAAGGGTGATGCGCAGGCGGCGGTCGATCACCTTTTGGAGCTGTTTCGCAGAGATCGCGAATGGAATGAGGCAGCAGCGAAAACCCAACTTTTCACCGTTTTTGATGCTTTACCAGCAAATGATCCCATTGTTTTGAATGGGCGTCGTAAACTATCGTCTTTAATATTTGCATGATGCCCAAGCCGAGCTAGCTAAACATCATGACATTTAAATTCGATATGCCGGACGTGATCCCCGTTTTTCCCTTGCCGGGGGCGCTGCTGTTGCCGCGTGCCAAGCTGCCATTGCATATCTTCGAGCCACGTTTTCTCAGCATGATTGAGGATTGTATGAAAACCTCAAGCCGATTGATCGGCATGGTTCAGCCCTATCAGGCACGAGATGGCGAGACACGGCTGCATTCAATCGGCTGCGCTGGGCGGCTCAACCAGTTTTCGGAAACTGAAGATGGCCGCTATATGGTCACGCTCTCGGGCATGAGCCGATTTCGGATTAAAGATGAGGTGGAAGGTTTTACCCCATACCGTCGATGCCATGTGTCTTGGGCCAGTTTTGAGCGCGACTTGGGCAAGATTGAACGGGACGAAAACTTCGATAGAGCTAGCTTCATGGGCGCGTTGAAACGCTATTTTGACGATCGGCAGCTCTCGACCGATTGGGACACGATGCAGGAGGCCGATGATGAGTTGCTGATAAACTCTTTGTCCATGCTTTGCCCGTTTGAACCCGAGGACAAGCAAGCCTTGCTTGAAGCGCCGAGCCTCAGCACCCGGCGAGAAACCTTAACAACATTGCTTGAATTTGCCCTGCGGGGTGGAGCGGATGAGGATTTCTTACAATGAGTGACATTGATGGAAAAATGTTGGAGGCATTGATTTGTCCTCAAACAGGTGGGCCGTTGATCTATGATGCAGGCGCTCAGGAACTGATTTCAAAATCTGCACATTTGGCCTATCCAATTCGCGAAGGTATCCCGATCATGTTGGTCAGCGAAGCCCGCGAAGTAGATGAAGCCTAGCCCCTAAAGCGGCTCACCGCGCAGTAAACGTGGTGGATTTCCCGCGGCTCCTGCGGCGGTGGCAACAAAATTCTTTCGCAATTTAGGCGCGGCATTGATGAGCCCCATGCCAAGATCCCGGATCCCGCGAAGCAGCGGGTTGTTGTTGGAAAATAATCTGTTGAAGCTGTTGGTTGCCGCGCACAGCAGGGCATTATCAAACCCGCGCCATTTTTGGTATTCCGCAAGCGTGGTCTGGATGCCGAGATCCTGACCCCGCCGCTTGGTGTCGCAAAGCACCTCTGCCAAAGCGGCGACATCTTTAAAGCCAGAATTGAGCCCTTGCCCGGCAATCGGATGCACTGCATGGGCAGCATCACCAACAAGAGCAACCCGAGGGGCGATCATGCGATGGGTTGTGGATAGTGAAAGCGGGTAAATATACCGGCTGCCCGCAAGAGAAATCTTACCGAGAAAGTCGCCAAACCTTGGGCGTAGGATGTCAAGATAATCCGCATCACTGAGGCTGTGAATGTTTTGCGCGACTTGCTGCTGCTCCGTCCAGACAATGCCACTGCGATTTTGTGTCAGGGGCAGAATAGCCAAGGGGCCGGAGGGCATGAAATATTGATGGGCAATCCCGTGATGTGGTTTCTCATGGGAGATGGCACATACCAAAGAGGATTGGTTATAATCCCATCCTGTGCGCGTCAGACCCGCCGTATGGGCGGTGCGTGAGTTGCGCCCGTCTGCACCGACCAAAACTGCAGCTGTGATCGGGCGATGCCCGTCAATCACCACGGTGACATGAGTGGAGTGGATGGTCTGATTGGTGATGGTCTGCCCACTCCGCAGGGTCACGTTAGACGCTTTCACGGCCTGAGCCAAACGCACACGCAGGTGTCGATCTTCCACCATGAATCCCATCGGACCTAGACTGAAATCTTCATCGCCAAATTGCATGACAAAGGGCGAAGGGGTTCCGCCGGCGGCGCCATCGCTGACCTTTATTTCCAGCATAGGCTCGGCGTGATGTGCCAGATCCTCCCACAGTCCCAGCGCGTCGAGCATTTTCTGACTGGCGGCGGACAGCGCATATGACCGCCCATCAAATTTTGGGCTGAGACTCTCTTGCGGCGCAAATGCGTCGATCACCACGGTTGCGATGCCAGCACTGTCTAGGGCCAAAGCCAAAGTGAGGCCGTTGAGCCCGCCGCCCGCGATGATAACGTCATAATCCATGGATAAGACATGGGGCAGCAAAGGGATATTGTCGAGGGGGTGCGACATCGTTAGCCTGACGTTGAAGCAGGAGGATCAGAGATGCAACGATGGTTAAACATGAGTGCCGCAGCATTGGGCCGCGCAATTGCTAAGGGGGATATCGACCCCGTTGATCTGGCGCAGACCTATCTTGATGCGATTGATGCCCATCCCTTCACATCGCGGATTTACACTACGGTGACGCGTGACCGAGCTTTGGCAGAGGCGCAGGCGGCGTCTGAGCGGGTGCGACTGGGTCAACGGAAGTCTGCGCTCGATGGGGTTCCGGTCTCTTGGAAAGATCTGTTTGACAGCGCAAATGTGGCGACTGAAGCCGGCAGTGTTTTGCTCAAAAACCGTATGCCGTCCACAGATTGCGAGGTGCTGCGCTGCGCGACGGAGTTGGGGCTGGTCTGCCTCGGGAAAACGCATCTGTCCGAATTGGCCTTCTCTGGTTTGGGTTATAATCCCAGAACAGCGACTCCGCCTTGTGTGAATGATCATGACGCTGTGTCAGGTGGATCGTCTTCTGGGGCGGCGGCGTCTGTTGCCTTTGGCTTGGCACCCTTGGCGATCGGATCTGACACTGGAGGCTCCGTAAGAATCCCGGCGGCTTGGAATGATTTGGTAGGTTTGAAAACCACGAGTGGGCGCCTATCTTTGGAGGGGGTGGTTCCGCTTTGCGCGCGTTTTGACACGGTTGGGCCGCTGTGCCGTTCGGTTGAGGATTCGGCTTTGGCGCTTGCGGTTCTGGAGGGCAGCGAGGCTGCGGATCTGACCAACAGCACGTTGGAGAGGCGGCGCTTCGCGATCTGTGACACGGTGGCTTTAGATGCGCTGCGCCCGGAACCGCGCGCCGCTTTCGACATGGCGATAGATCGTCTGCGCTCGATGGGTGCTATGGTTGAGCGGATTGAAATTCCGCAGGTGCAAGAGGCTTTGGCACTTTCAGGAGTTCTATTCGCGGCTGAAGCTTATGGCGCTTGGAAAGACACAATAGAAGCCAATCCAGACCTTATGTATGAAGAGATCTTGATGCGGTTTCGTGGCGGAGCGGATGTTTCAGCGCCAGATTATGTTGCTGCTTGGCAAAAATTAGACAGGCTGCGCGAAGATTATTACACGGCAACCCGAGAGTTTGACGCAGTTTTGATGCCCAGCTCACCGATCCTGCCGCCGAATATGGAAAGATTGGGACGGGATCATGATTATTATGTGGCAGAAAACCTTCTGGCTCTGCGCAACACCCGCATTGGAAATCTCATGGGCGCTTGCGCTTTGACGCTTCCGACGGGCGTTCCGTCATGCGGTCTCATGATGGTTTGTCCGCCTCTGCAAGAGCACCATCTCCTTAGATTGGGCGCTGCGGTGGAAAATGCATTGGCTTAGCGATGGTTTTGGTTTGCAGTGATCGTCTGGCTGCCTTACGCCTGAGCGCAAGAGGAGACACTTTATGATGCCCACCCGTTTTGATGCTTTGCCGACCGCCACTTGGCCCCGTCTGCGCAATCTGTTGGATGGCCAGGCGCCGGGTGGTCCGGTCATCAATATGACCATCGGCGAGCCAAAACATAAATTCCCCGATTGGGTTGTACCGGCATTGGTTGAGGCGATGGAGGGGTTCAACAGCTATCCCGACAATAATGGCACGCCAGAATTGCGTGAGGCAATCACGGGATTTCTGCGGCGTCGTTACGCAATTGATTTGGATATGGACAGCCAAGTTATGGTGCTCAATGGCACACGTGAAGGTTTGTTTAATGGGGTCGTGGCCCTGGGTCAGACGGGATCCAAAATATTGATTCCAAATCCATTTTATCAGGTCTATACGGTGGCGGCTATGGCGATCGGCGCGCAATCGATGTATTTGCCAGCGCGGGCAGAAAGTGGATTTTTGCCGGATTTGGATGCATTGACGCCCGACGATCTTAACCAAACGTCTGTCTTTTTTCTTTGCTCACCCTCTAATCCGCAAGGGGTTGTCGCCTCGAAGGCCTATTGGACTCGATTGCTCACGCTGGCGGAAACTTATGATTTCAAGATTTTTGCCGATGAGTGTTATAGCGAGATCTACAGAACCGCCCCACCGCCCGGTGCTTTGCAGGTGGCGGCGCAAATGGGGGCAGATCCTGAACGGGTGGTTGCTTTTCATTCCTTGTCGAAACGCTCGAACCTTCCGGGGCTGCGCTCGGGCTTTGTAGCGTCGGGATTTAAAAATATTTCACAGATCAAACAGTTGCGCGCCTATGCTGGCTGCCCGGTGGCTGGACCTATCCAGGATGTTTCTGCTAAGGTATGGTCAGACGAAGATCATGTTGTTGCCAACCGGCAACTATATTGTGGCAAATTTGAGGTGGCGGATCGCATTTTTGCTGGAATTAAGTCCTATAATTCGCCACAAGCCGGGTTTTTCTTGTGGCTGCCCGTCGAAGATGACGAAGCCGCTGCATTGAAACTTTGGACCGAAACGGGGTTGCGGGTGCTACCAGGATCATATCTGGGGCAAATCGCAAATGAGCAGAACCCTGGGTC
>Ga0206125_10002553_pt1 | contig 18968 bp, 19 predicted proteins | sample Helgoland_Spring_4_FD_148598 | JGI IMG/M metagenome (GOLD analysis project Ga0206125, IMG submission 148598) | Pelagic subsurface seawater microbial communities from Kabeltonne, Helgoland, North Sea - Helgoland_Spring_Bloom_20160331_1 | ecosystem: Environmental > Aquatic > Marine > Epipelagic ... | reverse complement strand
AATTTCTGTGAATTTTTTGCCAAATATTTCTCTAAAGCTTTAGGACAATTTCCGGGGAAAATCTTGCCAAATATTTCTCTAAAGCTTTAGGACAATTTCCGGGGAAATCTTGCCAAATATTTCTCTAAAGCTTTAGGACAATTGGGATGTCACTCGTGGCATTCTTCTTCCATGATATCAAAGGATTCCCATGTTTTATTTAGCCTTATATTGACCAGATTATGCGTCAGCCATGTAAAAACCTGTACATCACTCGGAGTTCTTACGTAATCGATAGGAAATGGGTGCATTTTGAGCAACGACTGTAAATGTTCGCGACAATCGAGACATGGGAAATTTTCTTTGTAATCTGCGAGAGTAGATTTCAATTGTGCCGGCGTTTCGCACGAGTGTAAACGTCCCCAATCATAATCGAACGACCATGCAGAAACAATGAGCAGTATTAGTGTCCACATGTATATGCACGATGTGGAACAGAGTATATACTTCGATTTGTAAAGTTATGTTTAATAAAAATGTCTTTTTAGCATTATACAGTAAATTATTTAAAAGTTAGTTGTAAGTTATGTCCACTACTGATCTGATATCACACAACAGTTGAAATCTTTTCCCCAATATATCCATGAAATTTTCCAATTGGACAATTTCTTCATCCAAACACAATTGTCGCCACCTTGAAACATATCCAGCATTATGTGCAGCGGTGATGTCTGCGATTTTAGTTAACAACTGATGTATCTGATGTATTTGCTGCACCACATGTTCTGCAGCAGTTTTCAATGGTTCCTTGTTGCATTTCAATGCTATCATAGTTGCCTCAATGGTTTGTAATGTGCATGTAATGTCTCTTTTTTGAAGGACATCCTGTAAGGTGACTGTACCAAGTGTTGATGTTCGAAGAGATGTAATTAAAGTAACAGTGGATTGTACAACAGGGCTTATTGCTGATGTGACCACCATTTTTCCAGCCGACGAAGCAAAGTAAACAAGTCCAGCTTGCATTTGTCATTCTCTATAAATGTTCTCTAAATAGTAACAAAATATTGAATGTTGTTCATATTCCCTATTTTATTGTTTTTTCCATGTGCAATGGAACATGCGCCACTTAGAGTTCTAAACGGTTGTAAATTGTCGTCACCCTCAAACTAACGTTCACACCATATATAAAGACATCACTCTAATCCAAATGTCGACTTTCGACTCAGCTACACTCCACCTTATTCACCAACTGAAAAAAGAGAAAAAATGGAAAAAGATACCGTGGAAACAAGTGGTAAAAGCATATCTCAATAAACATAAGATGCCGCCCACGTTAAACACCAAGGAGTTTCAAAAACGTATAAGTACATGGTACCACCAGACGCGGAGGACGATCAAGCCCACAACAAAGGAAGAACTCCGTACATGGCTTGAGGAGTACTGTGCAGGTGTGAAGCAGCACGGTGAACCCAACACGTGGGATGTCACCAGCGTGACGGACATGTCAATGCTGTTTTTCGACTTGGTGACGTTTAACGAACCAATTGACCAGTGGGACACGTCACAGGTGACGGATATGGAGGGCATGTTTTATTTAGCCAGAGCGTTCAATCAGCCGCTGCCGTTCGACACAGCGCAGGTGACGACTATGCGTTCCATGTTTCATGAAGCCACAGCGTTCAATCAGCCGCTGACGTTTGACACAGCGCAGGTGACGAACATGAGTGGGATGTTGTGGCACGCATCGTCATTTAATCAGCCGATCACATTCGACACATCGCAGGTGACGGCTATGCGTGGCATGTTTGAGGGTGCCACAACGTTCAATCAGCCGATCACATTCGACACAGCGCAGGTGACGGACATGCAGGGCATGTTTTATGAAGCCTCGTCGTTCAATCAGCCGCTGACGTTCAACACAGCGCAGGTGACGGACATGTGTTGCATGTTTCGTAAAGCCACAGCGTTCAATCAGCCACTGACGTTCACTGACACGTCGGGAGTGGAGGACATGAGTTTCATGTTTGCTGGTGCCACAGCGTTCAATCAGCCGCTGACGTCGTTCGACACATCGCAGGTGACAAATATGGGACACATGTTTCGTGAAGCCACAGCGTTCAATCAGCCGCTGCCGTTCGACACAGCGCAGGTGACGGACATGCACTGCATGTTTTGTAATGCCATCGCGTTCAATCAGCCGATCACATTCGACACATCACAGGTGACGGACATGCAGGGCATGTTTGCTGGTGCCACAACGTTCAATCAGCCGCTGACGTTCGACACAGCGCAGGTGATGAACATGGGCTCCATGTTTAAATTTGCCAGAGCGTTCAATCAGCCACTGACGTCGTTCAACACAGCGCAGGTGACGAACATGGCTTTCATGTTGTATGGTGCCAACGCGATGACATATCCACGACCCCCCGTGGATACGTCGGAGGAGGAAGAAGAGGCGAAACCATGTGGGGAGCAGCATCGAGAACGGTGTTGCGTGTGTACGGTTCGCTGTGTTGACACTATTTGTCTTCCCTGTGGCCATCTCTGCATGTGTCGGCATTGTGCAACAATAGTTTTGAACAAAGACAAAAAGTGTCCTATCTGCAGAAAGCAGATAGAGCTTCTCAAACCAGTGTTTTATGCTGGTCTTGAAGCAGAGGAAGAAGAATAATATTTTCGTTTATCGTTGTAATTGTATGGTTGTTGGGTATTTTCCTCAATGTGTTGGCAATCCATTCGACTTATACTTGAGCGATAATGGTGTTCGACATGTTGGGCAAGAGTTTGCACGACCAGCCCAGATGAACAAACATTTCTTGTGAAATATATGTTCACACACCGGTAAAAAATATAATTCATGAGTGGAAATATTCTCAAGACATATACTACAAGTTAAACCCGAAGATTTAGACATCGACCGTGATACAGGAGCAGTGTGGGACCATTGATGATGACCAGTCCCATGCATCGGCTGCGACTTTACATTTTGGACTTGAGTCGCAACTCGCCTCGGCAACTCGCGGAGTTGTGTAATTGAAACGTCATTGCTTGCATGTGTAATGACTATTTCATACGGAATACCGTATTTCGAGGAGAATTCAGACAGAATCAAGTCGATATTATAGGGAGGTTCGAATGAACGAATATACGTCTTCATCTGACTGTGTATGATATTGAGTGGTACAGCAGACTTCAAACAAATACGTCCACTGGATTCCAGTGCCATACTAAAAATCACAAAATCATCTATTTATAATATACTTCCGTTGAAAATTCTTGAACCGAGCAGAAAAATCCACGAATTCTTGAACCGAGCAGAAAAAATCCACGTCAGTACAATATCTAGACTGTTATTCAAGCTATATAGTGGCGTTAACTAAGGTATAGACTATGTCGACAATTGATTTCAAAAAAGAGGACGAGATTATGTTTACATGTGAGCCGATTCTCTTTCGAAGAGTACATAGTTTAAACCCAATTTCTTTGCACTTGGAATACTCTCATACCGACTTGGTGGTGCGTTTAGAAACTGGCGAACAAGTTATGTTGGAATTTGTCCAAGGAGTATTAATGGCGGGCGATTATACTGTCAACATCATTGGCCAGACATTTCCGTTACTGTTTAGCCAAGATTCCACTGAATGTATCAATTGGTGCAAAAAGATTGTGTTTACGTGCTTTCCAAATCTGGAGGTGAATGATGTGTATGGTACTACTGTCCTGGTACCTCGTCATGATTAGAAGTTCCCACCGAAAGTCTGTCAAGTATGTGTTCAAGAATGAGTTGTATGTTATCTTTTCCTGTGTCGGTTGGTGATCTTGTAGAGGATGGTGCTGAATGTTCTCTGTTATTTGGCAATTTTGGAGAGGATGGTGATTGATGTTCAAAATGATGAAGTGTCGAGTGTTCTAAATGTGGAGAAGATTGTGCTGAATGTTCAAAATGATGCAGTGGAGAAGATTGTGCTGAGTGTTCAAAATGATGCAGTGGAGAGGATTGTGCTGAGTGATCAAAATGATGCATACTCATTTTTGAGTTCTGTTGGAAGTTTATAGTGTCTCTGACAAAACCTTGTTTCTGGTAGCGATGTAATCCACAGTATAAATAGATATGTATATTGTTTAATATATGATGGCAAACGCCTGCTTTTCTGATGAAAACAGTGTGGGAAAAAATTGCAAAGATGCTATTCGTGGAAAATTTCAAATTCCGACTGGGGGACCATGGGTAGACCTAGGTATTGGCGAGCAACACTTCAAAGTGGTCTATTTCAAATATGCAGCGGCAATGGCGTATAAAGTGGACTACGACCATACCTCTGAAGAAGTGATTTGGCAGTGTAGTTGTCCAGACTTTGAATTTAATGACCGTGCGATCCACAAAACATGTTGTAAGCACATTCAGGCTGTCATTGACAAAAAGATGGGTATGCAGCGATTGGGTGGAAACTATGAAGAATTTTTAGTTCAACATGTGCAATTCGAATAAGAGGTTGAACAGAAAAATTACAGGGAAATTCCCTAAAATAGAACATTCTCCAAACTAGAAAAATTACAATTAGAACATTCTCCAAACTTTTTATTCAAACTTTTTAAAAACATGGCCTCCATAGCTTCCGAAAATACTCCAGGGTTGGGCGTCAATATCGTATTATCGACCGCGCAAACGCATTTGGGAGGCAAACGCACCCAGCAGGACTGTGGATTCACGCGGGTGACTGATAGTTGGTCGATGGCAGCTATTTTTGATGGTCATGGAAATGATGGTTTTAGCAATGCTGCTGCTGCTGCTGCGGAAGCCTTTGTCTCTCGCCCTGAGTTTTACGACGAGTTACTAAGAGATGTGGAAAAGACAGCTGAGACGCTTTTCGACGCGATGCAGCGTTCAAATTTCGAGCTTGTGAAGCAGTGTCTGAATGAAAAGGGTCTTTCTTTTGAAGTTCGTGACGAACACATTTATTGCAAAAATTCCCTTCATCTTCGTGGTGGCACAACTGCAACAATGGTCTTTGTGGACAAATCAGGTCTTGTGACAACATTTAACGTGGGTGATTCCGACGCATGGATGTTTTCAGAGGATAAATCGACGAGATTGAGTGGAATACACCGTCCAGAAACACCAGAAGAGTATGATCGCTTAATGTCTTTGGGTGGTAAATGTGTGTATGACCGCCATCATACAATGAAGCCGAGGAGTGGTTCGGACTTGATTCCGCCCTCGGATGTTCATAACAAGTGTTTAGACCCTTATTATGTGTGTAATATGGACCTGCTTCCTGCTACTGTTGTTTCCGTCATTGATGAACATGGTCGTGTCCACAAACTTGCCATGACAAGGGCGATCGGAGATGAAAACATGCGTAAAGGTGGTGTTATTTCAACACCTGCAGTGTCACAATTTCAATTGTCAGCCAGAGCGGTCATAAAAATAGCATCTGACGGATATTGGGATGCCATCAAATCTTCTGATGAACTTGCTAAAACCAATGATGCTGTTTCTCGTGTTGGTTTTGATGCGAATGCTTTGTGTATTGACTGGTTTCAAACAACGAAGGCTATTTCCGACAAAGTATTCCGAGGTATGGGAGATAACATGTGGGGTTATGTTGTCACTATAGATCTAAACTAACTGTAATCTCTTTCCAAAATCTTAAACGTTGTCCCATGGCAGAACCATGGCATGGGATTGTATCTAAAATTCTTTTCGGAATACCTAAATCCTTTGCTTTGGCCACTGATACCATCAAACACTGTGGTAAACGTGGATCAAAACGACAATCTTGACAAATGACCTCTCCAAACACATTTGCCTTGGATTTGCAGCCACATCCTCGACATCTTTTTCGAAAGTAATTGTCGGCGGCCGCTTTCCAGGTTAATCGGTGGTGTTTGTTTCTTACTCTGCATTTTGTTTGGAGTGTTGTGACACAAAAATGATGCCAGGATTGACTGCAAGCGAATTGTCCGAACACTTTGATATAGGAATACATACGAACTTTTGAACGCCATTTCCTTAGTTTGATCCTTCTCAGTAGCTGTTGGAACAGCCATTCCTTTGTAATGAGCTGCGCACGATGCTTCCAACGCATATAGGAGGCAATTTTATACACAATGACAAGAGGTAAATACATTGTACATTTGCTTAGTATATTTTTTTTCTAAATTTATTTTCACATATAATGTACATATTCTAAATATCGTCAAAATCAAAGGGTACGCTTTCTTCTTCTTCTTCGTGATTTTCGACGACTAGCGAGACTGATTCTGGCAACTCTCCGTAAGACTTGAGGTTTCTAACCTCATCCGTTGTGTATTTCATGATTATGTCGCATTTATCGTCTTGATAATCTCTTAGACTGACCAAGACAAAATCTGATAATTTGATCCAAACTTTCTTTCTCATGTTCCCCCTTATATGGCCTAATCTTGAGACACCATCAAAGCATTGAACTCGGCATCGGCTATTTCCTAATATTTTGACCACTTGTGCATATTCTTGACAATCGTCCTTGTATTCGAGTTCTCTCTTTTGAGGACCTCTGTTTGTTTTCCTCTGTGCACCTTTGGATTTTCTCTTTGGCATTTTTTTTTAATTGACAACATTAGTCTAAAATATACTCGCATATGTGTAACTTAGTTGCTCCTTCATGGCGCATTTTCTAATATATTTTTGACACGTTCACTTGCGAAGTACACCGAGTGTGGCCAATTATCTATGGCAAGCTTCACAATGTCGACATCATCCCGTAAGTCGTCAGATGCATGTTCTAGACTATTCCCAGTATGCTTTACAAATATACTGACAATATTTTTGTTAATTTGAACGGAAAAAAATTGAATTGTATATCTTTATATCCATCGGGCGTAATGTCTTTTAGAGGACCGCCGACTTTGCCATATTTAGCTGCAGGTATTAACAATTTTTTTTTTGTAAGTTCGTTGGGATTCTGATTGATCACGTATTTAAATGTCGCAGTCATCAAAAATGCATGATTTTTTTGTTGGAGGTATAATTGGCCTCGTTCAAGCAGGAATTGGCCTTGACCATGAAGCAGCAATAACATGCGCTTATATATGGGTTATTGGCCCTTAATGTAGTATAAATAAATTCTACTTAAGTTGTGCATATTTTATATATTTATTATATTGATTATATTGATATTATATATCACTATGTGGAACCTTGTTGAGAGCACCGATATTACCGATTACACTCGAGTTGTATTTGAATCTTCACATGTGAAACTGATGTCGGATGAAAACGATTTTCGATGCATGCGTGCAGTAAAAGACATTTGTGAGGGAACAGTACTTTTGGTTGAACATTGCTTGGCAGGTGACCAGTTTTTTATAAAAAACTGTGTTCGTGTGGACTCCGAACTCTATAAAAATCTGTATCCGAGGACCGCAAAGAGTTTAAATCCCGATGACTGTATGAAAAAGATTCAAAAAAATGCGTTTGGTTCGCCAGAGGAAAATAGATATATCGTCGGCAAGTCTATATCGAACTTTAATCACAAAACGATGCCAAACACTTATCATCGGACCATCACATGTTCATTCGGCGAACACATAACATCGACAATCTATTATGTCATTGCCATTGAAGATATTTGCAAAGGTGACGAAATAACAATTACTTATGGCGATTATAGTTCGGATTCGACACACAAATCATTTATGACTGAAAATGATGTCGGGTTTGAAGATTTAAAAGAAAAACACAATGTTTCGTCACCTGATGCAAAACGCATCGTTGACCAATATTTTCAAAACTCTAAATCCCGTGAGTTGGTACTGATACATGAATTGGCACGCGAAGGACTATACTTTACCAAAAATGGTTGGATGGCTTCCACCCGATGGATGAAATCGAACGAAGTAGAGAACGACGGTGAATTTTCAACAGCTGTTCAACGTCGTATTAACATTTTAGGAAATCAAATTATTCATTTGCTATGATTTTATATTGTATTCATCTCACCTTCTAATCCAGGGAAAAAAATTGTAGAATATGACTAAATATATGTGAGTATATATCACTCATAAATATATCACTCATAAATATAAACGATCATAAAAAATGTCCTTCACCTTCCAACATATTGGCACTGCCCGTCATCGAGATGAGGATTATAACTTGGCCGTCCGCCTGTATGGTCGCCAGGCGGACGGAAAGTCGGTCTCGGTGACGGTGGAAGATATTCCTGCGTATGGGTTTATTGCCTTGTCACCGGATATGACCTTCAAAAATCGTGTTGATTCCCTGTTACGATGGTTTCTTTGTATGCAGTGTACAAAACAAAAGATCAATAAACACAAACGGGAGGAGGATGAAGAGCTTAATATTTCAAAACAATATGGTAATTTTATGTGGTGGTTTGAGAAAAATGCCTCCGTCGCTGTTGACTGGTCAACGACCGCCGGATATAACATAAGAAAGGTATTGCCGGGTACTGGCCCAGAAGTTGGACGTTTCGAAGTGAAAAGCGACCAGCATTATCGGGGATTATGTAACATGTTTAAAAATCACGATTCTTTCTATGAATCACTGGTGAAATTTAGGCGTCCTTTGGCTGGATACGTTGCTTCTGAAAACGACCGTCGTCGTCTTCACGGTCGTGCCCTTTTGGACCCATTACCAGCAATACCAGCCTCTATTTCGGAGTATCTACGGGGGACAGATCTCTACGAGACAATGTTTCAGCCAGAACTAGTCTGGATGGTGGATCATCAATTGCCAGCCTGTTCGTGGATGACCGTCAAGAATGCCAGGCAAGTCTCCACAGGGAGTTCTTGCGATTTAAATTACAAATGTCATGCGAGTGCTGTCTTTCCCTGTTTGTGTCCACCTATTCCAATGGCCCCGTTTCGAGTTCTTTCGTATGATATTGAAGCAGTGCCCTATATTCACCCAGTCTCTGGAGAATGTGAATTCCCAGACCCGAAACGCGATTCCATTGTTACTATTGGCGTCACAGCCTTTGATATGGTCTCGACGAAAATGAAACAGACGGTATTCATGCTTGAAATAAAAGGGCAGCCTGCTTGTCAACAACTCCCTGAACTCTCTGCAGAGATGAAAACCGACGAGTTTGACCCATCTACCACTACAGTTAACTCGTTTACCGACGAATTTCAAATGTTGGCAGCCTTTGCCAAGTATATTCGCACCTATGATGCGGACGTGATTACGGGCTATAATGTGCTCAATTTCGATAACGTGTATCTGTTACGTAGAATTCAGGCGTTATGTGGCTGTGAGATTGGCAGCCAGTGTGATGACTGTTCTGCCGCACGAACCTTTTCCCGAGTTGATCGACCATCGACTTTAAAGAAAAAATATACACATACAAAACAGCGAGGTGGACAAGAGTCATGGGAGGCATGGATTGAAGGTCGTGATTGGATGGACATCTATCGAGTAGTAATGACTGATCACAAACTTCGTTCGTATAAGCTAGACAATGTTTGTTTGGAATTACTCGGGACAAAAAAGATACACATTGACTATGAGAAGATTCCACAACATCAGAAAACACCACCAGGTCGTAAATTTCTGGCACAATATTGTGTCAAAGATGCGTGGTTACCCTGTCAGATCATTGTCAAACGATGTAAACTTGTGAATGCTTTGCAGATGGCTCAAGTCACAGGGGTGCCTCTGACATCTATCCTTCACAGAGGTCAGCAAATTCGAACACTCTTATTGATGCTGCAATTTGTCAAGGCTCGATGTCGTAAAGATCCTGAACATCCACGATGGTTTTTGCCAGACGAATCGGCTAATAAACCACCGCCCATTGAGGGATTTGAAGGTGCTGTTGTCATTCGACCATTACCTGGATTTTATCAAACACCAGTAGTCACTCTTGATTTTGCTAGTCTGTATCCATCAATTATGCGAGCCTACAACATGTGTTTTTCTACTTTAGTGCCTAGTTTAGCAGAGGCCACACATAGAAAACTCAAATGGTCAGAAGAAACCCACAATATCAAAGACCCATTAGATCCAAACTATCCGGAAGTCAGACCCGTTCGAAGCTTTGATTATCCAGAAGGGGGGAAGTTCGAGTATGTCACGCGCAAAACGGATGTCAGCTTCGTTACTTGTAAGACCAGAGTCGGCATTCTGCCCGAAATTTTGGAGCAATTGCTCAGCGAACGCAAACGCGTCAAAAAACTTCGAAAAAATTTTTCGGAGAAATCCATGGATTATGCTGTCCTTGATGGTCGACAATTGGCTCTAAAAGTGTGTGCCAATTCAGTCTACGGCTTTACAGGGGCTGGCATGGGATATCTGGGCGAAAAACGTATTGCATCTTCAGTCACACGCGTTGGCCGGGGCATGGCCAATCATACCAAGTGGATGTGCGAAGACCGCTACAAAGAACATGGCCTACGAATTGTTTACGGGGATACGGTACGTTGTTATTGCACAATTCATCCATACTTGTTAATTCGCTAACGCATGCTCCAAAAATCTTTTTTTTGACAGGATTCTGTTTTTGCCGAGATTCCAGCCTCCATGTGTGATACAAACTGTTCTCAAGAGGAATTAATCACAAAAGTCGATCAAATAGGCGATGAAATGGGCAAGTTTTGTACCCAAGCATTTCTACCACCGAATGATCTCGAATACGAAAAGTTTTATTTTCCAATTCTTCTTAAAGGTAAGAAAAGATATGCAGGGCATAAATTTGAACCAGGACTCGCGCCAAAGCTGGATGTGAAAGGCTTTGAATGTGTGCGGCGTGATTTTGCACCCATTGTCAGCAAAACTCAAAAGCAAATCCTGATCAAACTCTGTAAGGAGAATGATGTACAAGGTGCGATCGACTTGGCCCGAGAAACAGTCATCCGATTGCTCAAAAACGATGTTCCAATCGAAGACCTCACAATGAGTAAGCAATTGACCAGAAAACCAGAAGACTATAAAAACCCAGCACCACATACTGAACTAGCCAAGCGTTTACAAAGAGAACAACCCGCACACATTGCCCCAAAAACTGGTGACCGAATACCATACCTAATTCGGCCTGGATATAAGGGTGAAAAAACTTGTATGCGTGCAGTAACACCAGAAGACGTACGAGAAGGAAGGGAATCAGCAGATACACGATGGTACCTCAGCAATCAATTGCAACAACCTTTGCAAAGAATCTTTGACATGGTCATGGAGAATGCCTCCGAAATATTTGAAGTCAATCAGACCAGAACACCACAAAACATTAGCAGTGACATGATGAGGTCCTTTGTACATAGTACAGAAGCCAATAGAGGTAACAAGAGAAAGACATCAGCCATTATCTTCCAGAAAAAAAGGCAAAAGACTACGCCCAAGGACATTCGTTCCTTTTTCAGTTGAACACATATATTACAAGACTATAAAAAGATGGACATCGTAAAAATCTATAAATAGTTCGAAAAAATGTACTTTTCTAAATATGTACAGTATAAATATACTTATTGATAAGCAATAATGAGTAAACGCAAACGTATTTCTCATCCAAAACGCCAAAGTATCTGGGATACTATATTACAGTCATGGTCTATTCTGAAAGACCTGTCGCCGTTAAAAGACGTTGATGGGGTTCGGTCTTTTCAATTTGTGGTGCAAAACGAGCCTGTTATCATCACAACACTGGAACATTCAAACGGAGCAAATTCTGTTGTGTTTATTCTACAATTCAAAAAGAAAAAATATATCTTAAAGCAGCATAAGCATACTAGTGGAAACAATATTCCGGGGGACATAGAGGCTGAAATGCAAATATATGCAGCTAGGGCCGGATTTGCACCCAAATGTCTGGCTTACACCAAAGAAGCCATCCTTATCGAACAATGTACAGAACTCCATTGGTCGCGACCGGTTGACTGTTATAAAAACAAACGAGGTCTTAATTATGATTTGAGAGCGGAATACAACATGTTGCGTACTGGCCTATCCAAAAACGGTCAAATGATACTTGACTTGTCAAAGAGAATGGGTGCCATTGGTATGTTCAATATGGACCAGAACCCTGAAAATTACATGACCCAAAGCAATGGTGATTTCGTTCAGATTGACTATGGAATGAACCGATTTTACACAGTGGAAGCATTTGACTATTTTTACACTCATTTAACAACAAAAGTTCCCTATACTAAAAAACAATTACGAACAATGCTCCTGGACAACTCTGTCGCCTATCCACCTGCCTATTACTGGGGACGTTATTTTATGAAAAACGTACTCAATGTGCATGGGACATGGGACGAAACTGAGTGGGATTTCGCCATAGGACGTATGGGGGCTCGTATGGCCGTGCTCTGTGATTTGTTGAATAGTGGGAATAAATATTACAAAAAAGAGACAAAGATGCGACTAAAATTTTAAATGTAATTGAAGACCAAGGAGAAAGATTAAAAAGACATATATTAGGAGGTTTATATTTGACACATGTCTGTGAGAAGATTAAAGGCCAGACATGTGAACAGCAAAAAGATAAGAATAACACAAGTTTTTCCAACTCGAAAAGTAATGTTTACTGCAAATTCCATTGATTTTGACGGTGATGGTCAGTTTAGTGGGACAGACCTACGCACATTGTCCAACAAACACTTTACCGAACAATCCACTCTGGGAGATGGACATTGTTTCTTTCGAGTTCTGGACCGATTTATGAAATATGGGAATTTATACACACCAGAAGAACAAGCATGCTTTAAAAAGATGAGAGACAACATTAACCGTGATATCGGTATATTTCCAGAGATCACATATTTAAGAAGAATTGCTCGAAAATTTTGCCTGAAAATTCACATCAAAAAATATGGCCGAGATCAACCACCTTCAGAAGATGCCACCGATTATGCAGCAGCATCACAAGCAATTGGACTCAAGGCTGCAAGAAATTTACAAGGCGTAGACTCCAGAGGTTATGCAGATTCACCAGATTACGAAGCATGTGCAACAACACTTCAGATTGTCATCTGTATTCTCCAAGTCAATGGGAAATGGCAAATATTTCCAGACAAATGTCTCCAACAAGGATTTGGGACAACACCGATTATGTTTGCATACAATTCAGGAGGCATCCATTTCAATTCCTTGGTACCAAATATGAAAGCAATGGCTCTGCGAAAACATGAGATTGACACAATTCGCTTACGAATGAACCAGTGCAAGCCAACTGCAAGACAAGTTTGTCACATGGTCACTTATTTTAAGAATAAAACTTTGCCAAGTCTTGATCAAGACTGTTTCTACATAATGAATGTGTTCAAAACAGATCTAGACACTGCAATTGAAATGGTCCGTGTTCGAAGGTCGGACCCCGACTATAGCAGTCTGGAGGCATATATTGAACACGAAACAGAATTAATGACCATGTTCTCAGATCATACAGCTATCAAATTGCTGACACATACAGGGTTCAAAACAGCAAAAACTCTCCTGATTTATTTAACAGAGAAAATTGCTTATCTTAAACAACGAGATCACAAGACATACACCATACATGAGGTAGCACAACTGTACTTAAACGGAGACTAATCAAATCCTTTTCAGCGACAAAAACAATATATTTATACCACCATAACAAAAACATACATGTTCAATCCACATACAAAAGTACCACCAACACAAGCAAAAAAATGCTTGGAAAATATCCTCTACGAAATCACCAATAAAGATCTTCACAATGTTGCAGCAATACTTGCACAAGAACAAACAGTACAAGTACAAACATTTGGAAACTCACACGGGAATTGGACATGGCCAGTTGTACATCGATTTCTACACGAAAGAGGACACAAATGTACACGCGGATCGCAAGGAAAATATTGGCTACTGAATTCACCATCATTCCTTGTTAAACCAGGGTCAGGATTTATCGGATTCATTGATTCAGACACACTCGAATCATATCGTTACAACAAAGGAGAATGGATAACCACAAAAGGACCACTGTCTAAAGAAGAGATTAACACAACATTACAAACAGGACAGACATTTGCTGTTCATCAAATGTGGGCACCTCTCAAACAATTCTATGTACAAAACAAGCCATTTCATATCACAACAGACAATTCACAATGGACACGATACGAATGTTATCCAGAAGCATGCTGGAGATCATCACCCGTCTCCTACGAACAAAGAGAATCAACTGTCAAAAAATTCATGCGGGCACACAGAAAAACACCCATACTTATGTCAAATGGACAAGAAATGGTCCTATGTGCACCACAGAAATCTGGATGGAAAACAACAACATTAATTGATTACGAACACCTGGATATACAAGAAACCTCACAGAGGGCAGCAGAAACATTGGCAGATTGTCTCGTACAACACATTCATGATCACCAACATGGATGGGGAATCATGGCACATGCTTTGTTTACTGCACTTTATCAGATTGGTGGACAAGTGTCCAAAGAAAAGTGGAGCATATTTACAGACGAAGAATTGGACATCCTAAAACAATACAAAAATGGGATGTATAAAAGTAAAACTTCTAACAATAATGCAAACCATACCGGAAAAAGACCTTGAATTTATTCAAACATTGACCAACAAAAAGCTGCAACAGACCTATACAATGAAAAGAGACAAAGACGGTGCCAAATATACCGTCATCCATCTACCATCAAACAATAATTACTGGGTCAAATTATTCAAGAAAAACAGTCAGAACATGGAACTAGAATATGAATTACAAAACAAAGCTGCACAACAATCAGCAGCACCAACACTGTACTGGATCTCCACAAAAGAAAGACTTATTGTTGGGGAATACATCCCATTCAAACTTTTAGACAGGTTACATGCACATCGTCAACTAAAAATACCATTCCAATTACAAACACAACTTTATTCACTTTGCAAAAGACTTGACATTGCTGGCGTCTATCATAATAATGGAAATATATCACAGATTGCAATGACCACAGACTTACAGCTAGAAACAGGAATACCACGTGAACCATATCCTCGTCTGTATATTACCGGGTTTGGACATGCAACGTCCATGTCTCGGGATGATATCAACATGAAAAAAACATTATTCAACCTCACACGTACACTAGGATACAACAAAATAAGGTCCTCAGGTCTTTATAAAATGTACAGTGATTTTGTTACAGAGGGTATCAATAGAAATGTGATGACATATGGAGACAACATTCTACCATCAAGAACGCTATGGGAAACAAACCGCCAGACACCAAAACAACCTAGAGGTCTGGAACGAGCTCCTAGAAGTGCTCCACGACCTCCTAGAAGTGCTCCACGAGCTCCTAGAAGTGCTCCACGACCTCCTAGAAGTGGTCCACGAGCTCCTAGAAGTGGTCCGCGACCTCCTGGTCCACGAGCTCCTGGTCCACGAGCTCCTAGAGGTGGTCCACGAGCTCCTAGAGGTAGACGTGTCAAACCCCCACCGCGGAACTTTCGTGTTCATAGTCTCAAAGATGTTAAAAAAACAGTATTTGAAGGAAGCGATCTAGATTGTTGCGATTTTGAAGATCTCACCGCACGACTATCAACTAAGAACCCCTCCAAAAAGAAAACAGTCCCAAAAAAGAAAAAGAAAAAGGTACTTTTTGAATTCAACAGTGTTGGTGATGAGGCTGCTATTCGGAAATTTTGCAAACATTCAAACATCAAGTTCTTACAAACTCTCAGTTTGGACGGTATCGAGAATGTAAATTTAACCTTAAATCTTTTGTCAAAATTGTGGTCGCAATATAAGAAGAAAAAAAAGGAGGACAAGGAATGGGGACAAAAAGTGGAAGAGGAGACTCCAACTGAAGAAGCTTGGATACTTGTCCAAGAATTGATACAAATACCTCTCATCGAAGAGCGCATTCAAGTTCTGAAATTCAAACACCTCTTACATCATGACTTCTTATCGATCAGTCATACAATAGAGTTGATCCACACAAACATCAAACATGTTTATACTTCCATTAAACTGAAACAACTGCTCCAAATTATTGTACAGGCCATTAATCAACGTCTCAAAGACTTTGCAGAGACGGAGAAAGCAGATTTTAAGGACTATGAGCGTATTGGAGTACCGACACATGACATTATAACATTTATGACTCAGAAAACCCCGATGAACATAATAGCAGAGAAGGTTCTAGAATCTGGTCTGGATCTGGATACTTTGGATCTCGGTGGTTTAGACCAAGTGCGTGGTGAGCAGATTACAGATCAAGTTTTAGTCCCATTGAAACGTCTTGGAGAAGAATTTGCAAAGATTCAAAAACTAAAAATAAACATCAGCAATTACATCAAGTCTGCCTCTGAACAACTCTCCTCTTTGGAAACAAAATCAGATGCAATGGTTGAATATCTTCAAAAAACAAGTTTGTATCTAGGTGAAGATGGCAACTATTTGAAGATTAAAGATTCGAAAGGCGCTATCAAATACAATATCATAAGTTTAGTACAGACAATTTCAAAGTTATGGTATGCTGCTTGTAAACGCGCGAAGAAAATAATACAACAAAGGGAAAAGCCGGAGTCAAACAAAATAAACGAGATGATGAAGCAGGCTATGGCTAGTAGAAGATCCAGTCTAACTGACAATGAAGCCAGAAAGTGGGATTAGAAATGTCAACAGAGAATCCTTATTTTTTATGTATCTAAGATTGAGCCATGCCTGTTAAAGCATTTGCAAATATTATCCATCCTAAAAATGTTTTTGATGTTAAGGAATTGACAGTGTAAGCCAGTTCAATCTTGCGATTAAAATTTGGCACATTATTGACACGCGAACACCACAACTGGACCAGTTGAATCAGACCAAATCCAACATACAATATTGTAATAACACCAACAACAACATAGACAAATTCAGGCGGTTTGTTGTCCCCGGATGCTTCAATAGAATACATGAACTGGCGTAAAAGAATAGCCCAGACACCGCCGAGAGAGACCCAACCGGTCAGATGCGCAACCCACGCTATTTCTTTCCTGTCGTTTTTGAGCTGTTCCGCAATCAGACCCAACAACATAGTGACTACTGTCAAAAATGCAACGCCAGTAATAACAAGTCTGTTCCATATTCCCAAAACTAATGCAATCGAAATTTGCATCAATGTTGCGGAAATACTGTATTCAACCATGCGCAATACATTTGTACCGGTGTTATCAACTTCTGACACGTAATTTTCACGTACACATTCACGACCAAAGCATGACCAGCGCCATTCTGTCATTGCCAAAGTCTGGAACACAAACGAAAGAAAATGGAAAGCAATTACAAGCCACCATAGAGATAAATTGCTGGTTGTTTTATTAACACGAGAAATGCAAAAATCATCCGACACTTGGAAAGTATTAGTGGCTCCATCAGGTAATTCAGTGCTACAACTACTGGTATTCTGAATCGGAGTCCAGACAGCAGACGTCTCAGTCAGGTTGTACACATTATCTTTATTTTCAGACACTGACCATAATAAAAGTGTGGCGATGGCATTGGCCAAGTGTAAGAGGGCAGCAGCCCAGTTAATGGACCAAAACAACGGAGCACTGCCACAAGGAAATATCTTTTGGAGACAAGAGAGTTTTTTTTCATTCCAATTTCCCCAAGAACAAGTCATACGTGACAAGTTCAAACAACACAGTTTATAGTGTCTTTTGACAATACACCATGAACTTCAATCCAAATACTTCAGAGTTAAAGCTTTAGGAGAAATCCTCGACGACTTTTTGCCGGAAATTCTCCTAAAGCTTTAGGAGAAATCCTCGACGACTTTTTTGACACCTTTGCCTTAAAGAATGTGGTGGGTAACCTTCCCGCTAAGCTCCATACAACAAAATAAAAGCAGGGATTTTGAATTAAAAAAAATAGATGATCTTTCTCCCTTACATTCTCTATTCATTACTTTTTGAAAGAATTTTCAAAGGTTATGGTGGATTTGCTCGCTGAGTGGCGCAGAGCCGACACTCCAAAATTTTCAACCATATTTCAACCATATTTCAACCAAATTTCAACCATATGTCCAGAGCAATTTATCAGTGGAACGAGCTGTCTCCCCTGCTCACCAAGCACAACATCCCAACCTCCCATGCACTGTCAGCTGGAATGGTTACTGTTCGTATCGCCATGGATGCCAACCCATCAGACCTCCCACCTGGATATGCACGGCCACTCAAAGAACTCAAAGCAGATATTAAACAGAATATGCAGAGTTATCTCAGTTTAATAGGGGTGCCCGAGTTATATGTCATGTGTTGCAAGAAAAGACTGTGGACACCACAACAACTACAAATCCGTGCCCAGGATGGTGAAATGGACATTACACACCATCAATTAGACTGCATTCAAACAAATGCGCTCCAACTATGAACTAAGTTGCCACAATCATTTTTTAAAATGACACAGTCGCTTTTTAAAATGACAGAGTCATACATGACAACTTTTTTTACATTTAGTCAATAGGTTTATATATGTAAACTTATATTCAAATGCCTATAACCTAAAAAAAAATGGTTAAATACTGCATTGTAAATAGGACACTGACAATTGGATACGAGTTTATTTTCTTGTCAATCTATTTTTGGAGAATTTTTTTGGAGCTGGCAATGGGTGACATTTTTGGACAATGAATTAAAATACATTTTTTTGGAACCATATACTTTTGGTCGACCTCCGGTTGACAATCCTTTTTAATCAATATGTACAAGAATGACCGTTGAAACCACCCATAAATACTTGTTGAAAATTATATGTAAATATTTTTTATGTTTTAGTTGTATGTAAATATTTTTTATCTTTTAATTGTTGAAAATTTACACTGGTTGTCATTTATGTGTGTACAAAGTGGCAGGGGAGTGAGGTCTGCGGGTTGACAATGAGACTGACCATAACCCTACTGAAATTGACTGTGTCTTTAGTTTGAAAATGGAGGATATTTTGTAACCTTGCTCCAGCCTTGCAGGGAAATCGCAGAATTTATAAAAAAGTAACACCAGAAAAAAAATACAACCT
>Ga0206125_10002549_pt1 | contig 19012 bp, 14 predicted proteins | sample Helgoland_Spring_4_FD_148598 | JGI IMG/M metagenome (GOLD analysis project Ga0206125, IMG submission 148598) | Pelagic subsurface seawater microbial communities from Kabeltonne, Helgoland, North Sea - Helgoland_Spring_Bloom_20160331_1 | ecosystem: Environmental > Aquatic > Marine > Epipelagic ... | reverse complement strand
CTATAGAGCCGTGGTAGACCACCACGTTGATAGGCTGGATGTGGAAGCGCAGTAATGCGTGTAGCTGACCAGTACTAATAGCTCAATTGGCTTGATTTATGCACTGAAAAAAATTTTTTAGTAGATATGATTTATTACATTTAAAAACCCTATCAGCGATGATAGGGTTTTTTTATTTGTTAGCTTTTAATTTAAAAAAATTAAATTTATACAATCCCTCAATAACGCCAGAGAAAATAAAAGTTGAAATTAAACTGTAAGTAAAAAAAGGTATTGCCAAAGTATAACAAGTCACTAATCCCTCTAAAGTATATCCATACGAACCAAGTGACCAAACACCAAAATTTGTTATAAGGTAAAATAAACAAGCGCCAAGAAGTGCACCTGAAATTCTATTAACAATATTTGTCAAAAAAAATTTTGACATAAGCCCTATCAAAATCACACTCCCCCAGGTAAAAAGTGCTACATTATGAAAGCCAATAATAAAATCTGTTAAAATAAAACTAATAAATAAAACAGGTATGAATTTAAGTCCAAACAGAACAGGTATATAAAAACTCAAGGCTAATAAGCTCGTAAAGTTTGGTGGATGTGGAATAAATCTACTTGCTGCCAAAGCAAGAAAAATTCCAATAGAAATTTTTAAATAATTCATAAAATACCTTATCTAATAGAATAATTAATTACAAGTTTATATAGTTAAAACTAAAATTGATTAGTATGCAAATTTTAAACCGATGTTTATTGTCCTTGGCGTCCCTGAATAATCTAATGAGTTTTCATAATTTTTATCAAAAAGATTTTTTACTGAAAAATCTAAATTATTACCTTCAGAAAGTTTGTAAGAACTTTTAAGATCTACTAAAAGATATTCATCAAGTATTTGATCTTTAAAAGAATAGTCTGTTCCACCATAATCTCTTGCACGTCCCTTGTAAGTTAACATTAAAGAACCATCTAAATCTTTATTAAATTGATAATTTATTTTAGAGTTTAGTGCATGGATTGGAACACGAACCATTGCACTTTCAAGCCACCCATGACCAGAGTCTAGACAAGAAGTATAACCGAACTTATCTTTTTCTGGCTTATCACAGTCCATGCCTGAATAACTTTTTGTTAGATTATAATTAAAATCAATATTTAATTTCTTATTATCGGTCCAGTTAGTAGATAATTCAATTCCTTTACTTTTGTTTTCTGCACCAGATACGTTATCTTGAAAGCTTGTAGTATTTGATCCCATTATTGGATCCTCAACAAGAATATCAAAATAAGTAATGTTAAAACCTAGGTCTAAACTATCAAAATAGGCTTCATAACCTATGTCAAAACTTGTTGTCTTTTCAGCATGAATTTCTTCACCATTTTGATTTGTCCATGCATATTCTCCTGACTCATATAAAGCTGGAAATAAAAATCCCGTTCCATGTGAAAATCTAATTTTACTATTATTACCTAAATCATAAGCTCCAGTAATTCTGTATGATTGTTCATCACCTGAAAGAGTATGTTTATCATTTCTTCCACCAATGGTAGCGTAAATATTCTCATATGGTCTAAACCGATAATCTATATATTGAGAATGAATCTCTTCATTATGAGTTTTATACACTCCAGGATCTGTTGGATATTTTGCTTTAAAAAACTCAATATCTGATCCATAAACTATTTTGTTATCTAAATTAAAGTTATATTCTCCTAAATAGGTAAGCATATTTTTAAAACCTTCATATGTATGCTCTCTGTTTTTATAATTTGTTACCATTCTTGATGTGCCTGACTTACTTAAACCAAAAGTGTTTTTAAAATTGTTATGAGTATTTTTGAACTTGAAATTATAATGTGCTTCAAAATTTTCTGAAGAGTTTTTTGTATCATCTCTACCAGCGGTAGGTTCATCATATTTTAAATAACTTTCTTTTAGAGTTAAATAATTTTCAATAGTATTATTCTCTGAAATATCATAACCATAATTTAAAGTAAGACTGTTGTTTTCATAAGGATCTTTTTCACTATCATTACTCATAGCTGATATTCCATCTGTCTTATAATAATTAAATCCAACAAAATAATTCTGTTTTTCATTGGCTCCATCAATTGAATAAAAAAGATCTTGAGAGTTGTTTCCACCATATCTTACAGCAGCATCTTGATGTTTACCTAATCTACCTTTTTTTGTGAAAATATTGATTGTTCCTGCTACAGCACTATTTCCATAAAGCGAACTTTGACTACCTTTTAAAATTTCTATTCTATCAATTGAATCCTTAAATAATCCTTCTGCATAAAATGAATTATCAGGAGTTGATGGATCATACATTTTTACACCATCTATATAGATAGTTGAATAACGTTTTGGTAACCCTCTCATCTGAATACCTGTGTTTGTTCCTCTACCACCTAATGAAAAAATATTCATTCCTTGAGCTTCGTTATTTAGAAGATCGGTTAAAAAAGAGTCTGAAGAGTTTTTAATAGTCTCTGAATCAATCACTGTAACTTGACTGCCAACAGAACTATATGATTGAGGAGATTTTGAAGGTGAAATTACAATTACAGGAATCTCTTTTGAAAAAATAGAAGTTGTAAATAGTATAAAATATATAAGAAAAAAGCTTCTTAACATCATAGCATGCATCCTTTTTTTAATAATTCCAAAAAAAATGGAATTAGTTAATTTAATGCCGATGTTAATTAAAATTGTAGAACTAGACTTTTCCTGGCCTTCATTCAACAACGGACTTTACTGGATGGAGCTCCGACTTTACGGTTGCAGGCACAGCTAGTGAATTTCACACAGATTTCCCATCATGCATTTCAGTATTTTATTAAATTATTTAGAATATAAGCTTATGTCAATAATATTTATTCAATTATTAACAGTGTGATAGTCCTATGCATTGTAATCTTTTTGAAAATAATCAAAATTTTTTCTACCAGTTCTTTCAATAAATCTACCCAGAGATCTTTCGACATCTTTTGATATTGTTTTCATCTCATTGGTAATTTTAATTAATTTATTTTTATCAGATTTTACAAAGTAAACTGATTTTTTCTTTTTAATTTTATTATTATAATCATTATTCTTAAGCCACATAGGAATATCATAATCTAAATTAACTTTTGTACTCTTAACCTCAAAGTTATTATCAAAAACCAAAATATCATTTATCATATAAATATTTTTTATCCATTTTTCTGCAGAACCTAAGATTAATTCAGCTTCAGAATCTATTTTTTCTGAAAAATTGTTTTTTAAAACAAAAAATATTTTTTCAACCAAATCATTGAATTCTATCAATCCCTTAATTGTATATTTTACCAAAAGGTTTTCTCCGATTTCTCCTTTACAAAGCGCCTTATAATTTTCTGTTATAGAGTAAAAGTCTATAACTTCTTTTCTCGTCATAAATAGTTCGCCTAAAGATTCTTTGCAAAAGCCATTATATACATCTTTGAAATTACCCTCACATTCGATTGAATTAACATGATCAGAAAATTTTATAGAAAATTCATACCAACTAATTGACAGTTTTTTTGTTAGCAAAAAAACTGGATACAAAACCGAGCTTGAAAGAATTTTCAATATATAGCTATAATTTCTGCAATTCATATAGTGTTCAAATGGCATGTCTTTTGTTCCAACACAAACTTTTTCTGTTTCAATTAATCTTTTACCCTTATATTCTCCAAATTGTTTAGGTAAAACTCTATACATAGGTTTTAGGCTATGTTTTTTTTTTGAAATATCTCTTCCATATTCTGCGCCACAAAGCATCATTAAAGTATAGGTAATTGGCTGTATTCCATTATTCATTAAAAATTTAATTCCCTCAAAGTAACTAGTTTCTGTTTCTCCAGGCAGTGGAATAATCATCTCAGATGTTGAGGATTTCCCTCTTTTTTTAATCTCTTTTAAAAAATCTAGATATTGATCAATAGTCCAATTTTTTCTTTTGACTAAATCTAATACATTATCATTTAGAGATTGCATAGAAAGTTGTAATGCGACTCTATTTTTTAATATATCATTAATTTTTAGCAAATTTTCTCTATTACTTTTTGGAGTTAGGCATTCAATATATTCAGGCCAATTGTGTTCGTTCATTGTGTCTAAAATTTTATATGCTAGATCAACATCTTTCTGATACATTCCCCAATTGGAATCAAAAATTGAAATTTTTTTTGTTCCATCATTTATTTTTGAAATTTTATTTCCCACATAAGCTATTTCTTTGGACATTCTTTCAGTACTAAATGTAGTAATTTTACTCATATCAAGACCTTGATCACAAAAGGCACATAAAAATGGACAGCCACGTGAAGTTTCAAATGCTGGAATAAATTTTCCATTTAAAAATTTATCAAGAAGACCAGATGTATATGGAGAGGGTATTATATCTCTTCCATTTTCTTTAATTGAACCAAACATTCCAATTCTATCGACGTAACCACCCACAAGTAGTTTGGATCCATCTTTAGTTAAGTTAGCACATCCATCTATGGGGCTGTCATCTTGTTTCATCAATTTTACAGATTTTTGATTTTTTAAATAAGCATTTAAGATTTCAATAAAAGCAACCTCTCCATCAGTATAAACAAAATAATCTACACTTGGTCTAAATTTTAGGTATTTAAGACATTTATCATATGTATTATCTAAATCTGTATTTTGAATTTTTCTTTGGCCAGTTCCTGCAGGAAACTCAGGCCCACCTAAAATACACAAAATATTTTTATTTTTTTGCTTAGCAAATTCACAAATAAAATTGGAAGCTTTTGCATTCCAGACATAATTTGAACAACCTATAATATCTGGTTTCCATTGTTCAATTAACTCTACAGTTTCATCTATCTCAGTCGTAAGTTTTATGTCCAACTGATTGTTAGGAAATTTAAACATAAGATAAGATGCGATATACCCGATACCAATAGGAACATAATTGGAATGTAAACCTACAGTATTATGTCTTGGGTCCGAAAGTATTATCTTAATCTTATCCATATTTTATCCATAAATTATTATATTAAGTAAATTAAACAAGTAATGATTTTGAAGTTAGCTAATAATAAATTACCAACTTTTGATTTTCTAATAGGTTTAACGTTTGATTTAATATCTATATTAAAAATTTTCAATTTTTTTTTGATAAATAAATATATTAGATCTACTAGAAAAATTTGTTTAATTTTGTAGTTTTTCAAATAAAGTCTAATAGAACTTAATTTGTAAGCTTTAAATCCACTTAATGGATCTGATATATTATATTTACTTTTAAAAAGAAAAGAAACAATTTTTTCAGAAATTCTATTTTTTCTTGAGCGATTTCCAATTACTAGATCTGGAGAGTATTTATTGCAAAAAATCTCCATTTTTTTTATGCTTGAAGTAGAATGTTCTCCATCGGCATCCATTGTAATGACATAATCATATTTTTTATTTTTTATTTTTTTTAAACCTTTAAATAAGCTATTTTCATATCCAATATTTTTCTTATTATTTATTATCTTAATATTTCTATTTTTTGTTAAATTTTTTGTATTATCAGTTGAAGCATCATTAATAATATAAACATTGTTTTTGTTTAATTTTTTGATTATTTTTTTTAAAGTCTTTTCTTCATTGTATGAGGGAATTAGAATTACAAACTGAAACATTTTTTTGTAATTATAGAATCTTTATTTAAATTTTTTTTTAATTTTTTCCCTAGGTATTTTTCAATATCAAACGGTGAAATAGAGTTTTTTGGACAGGGTCTTAACAGTTGAACATCATCGGTTTTTAATATTTGATCTTTATATAATTTCTTATTAGTCCAAACGCCTCTTCTTTGAACAATCACTGACTCTTTTTCATTTTTTTCAAGTTTTTTAAATCCATCACCTAGTGACTGCTCTAATTCTCTTGAAGTCTTAATCATTTCTGACCATGTTTTTGGATTCAATGAAAATTTATGATCTGGGCCTTCTCTATTGTTGTCGTCTGTAAAATGTTTTTCAATTACTCTCGCACCCATTGTTATTGCTCCCAAAACTGATGCGTGACCGGGAGTATGATCACTTAATCCCAATATTACTTTTTTTTTAAATATTTTTTTAAACTGATTTAAAGCTTTCAAATTAATAAAATTCAAATTTTCTAATTCACTTGTGTAATTCGTATTACATTGCATTAAAACAAGTTTTTTATTAATCTTTAAAATTGCATTGACGGCATTAATTGTTTCTTTAAGTGTTGAGGCACCACATGCTATAAATACAGGCTTATTTTTTTTTGCAATCTTTATAATAATTTCTTTCCAAGTAATATCTCCTGAACCAATTTTATATGCAGGAATATATTTATCAACTTCATCAACATATTCTAAGTCATATGGTGCAGTTAGAAAATCTATTTTATATTTTTTACATTCTTTGTGTAATACCTTGGTCCACTTAGGATTAATGCTTGCATCTTTGTAAACTTGAAATACACTTTTCTTCCATTTTTTCTGATGAGTGATTTTACCTATCTTTTTAAAACCATTATCAAGTACAATTGTTTCTGCTTTAAAGTGTTGAAATTTTGCAGCATTTGCTCCAGATTTTGCACACAATCTGATTAGTTTTTTTGCTCTTTCTAATTTACCATCGTGGTTGGCAGCTATGTCTGCTATAAAATAAGTTTGATCTTCATCGCTTATAATTCTTTTGTTAATTTTAATTTTCATACAAATTATTTATTTTTCAAAATAAAAAGATCTTTAAACAATAAACCATCTAAGTTTGATTTTTCAAGTATACTTATTGCTTGACTTGGAGAGTTCACAATTGGATATCCATGGAGGTTGAAGGAAGTATTTAATAATGCGTAAGTACCTGTAATTTTTCCAAACTGATTAATTAAGTCTTCAAACTCCTCATTTTGTCTACTGGATATGATTTGTGGTCTACAGGTCAAATCGTAAGGATGTAGAGCAGCTTTGAGTTTTTCTCTTCCTAGTTTAGTCGTTTCTAGACAGTTAGTCATGTAATTGTAGTTCTCAATTTCAGAATTGATATGAAAATATTTTTTTGCATTTTTTTCCAGAATTGATGCTGCAAAAGGCATCCAAAAGTCTCTATTTTTTACGTTTTCATTAATCTTTATTTTTATAGAGTTTTTTAAAGGTGATGCCAATATTGATCTATTTCCCAAAGAACGAGCTCCAAACTCTGCATTACCACAAAATCTTCCAATCACTTTGTTAAATGATAATTGTTTAGCTACTTCGTAATTAATATTTTTATTAAAAATCTTAAATTTATTTTTTCTTTTTAAAAGATTAATTTTTTTTAAGTGCTTTTTTTCTAAAATTGGAGCTGGTCCTAAATATGCATTTTTTAAAGGTTTTAATTGATCTAAATTTTTATTCTTTAATAAATAATAAGCATAGCAAGCCCCCATTGCCTGAGAAGAGTCATCAGGTGAAGGGGGAACATATAAATTAATCTTTTTATTCAAATTTGTAATAGATAAATTTGCTTTAACATTCATTGCCACACCACCAGCGTAACATATGTCATAGATTTTGTATTTTCTGATAATATCTTTAATCCATTTGCATATTAGATATTCGGTATATGACTGTAATCCTCCAGCTATTGAGTCAAAGCGACATCCATCTAATTTTTTTTTTACATCAAAATACATATCCTTTGGTCTACTTTTGTAAAAAAATTTCAAATTTTTAGTATCTTGAAATGTTTTTAAAACTTCTTCAACTTTTTGATAATATTCTTTCTTGCAATATGGAGCTAAGCCCATAACTTTATATTCGTGCTCATTTGGTTTTAATCCAAGAATTAATGTAATATATCTATAAAGTCTTCCTATAATAAAATTATTACCCTTAACAATTTTTTTTTGAGTAATATTATTTTTTTTATTATCAAAAATTGATGCAGAATAATTAACAAAATCACCAAACGCATCCAGAGTAATTACAATTGATTTTCTCCGTTTTCTTTTGGAGAAATATGCAAAGGCTGCATGACCACTTGAATGATCTATAAATTCAATATCATTAGAATTTACCCCTAGGTGTTTTTTAATTATTTCAGATCTTATTTTTTGTCCAAAACTTATAATTTCCTTATTAGATGTATGATCAATTTTATTTGAGAGTTTTTTGTATATATTTTTCCAATATAATTTTCCTGGAAATTGCAAAAAGTCAATTTTATTCTTAAATATTTTGATTTGTGAAATTTTTTTCTTATTATAAATTCTTTCAAACCAAATTTTTTTTTGTTCATCTATATAGTCACTAACTGAAAAATTTGTATAATGTCTCATTAGAGAATAACTGGGTGACCAAGCTTTTGATATTAAGCAAACTTTATATATTTCTTTTTTTTTAATTTGGTTACTTTTTAATATCCAATCAATAGCTTTTTTGGGATATCTTTCGTCATTTTTAACTCTACTAAATCTCTCTTCACTGACACATGATATAATTTTACCATTAATCATCAGAGCAACTGTTGAATTTTGCTCCCAATTAATTCCTAGTACAATTTCTCTTTTCATTATGTAACTAAATCTCTTAACATTAAATTTAATTCTTGGTAGCTATTTTTACTTTTTATATTAAGTTTTTTATAAAATTTATTTGAGTTCATACACATATTTCTTGGTCTTTTTGCAATCAATTTATCTTCAGTATATTTAGAGTTAATTAAATATTTGTTTTCAAGTTTAAGTTTTTTAACTATATAGAATGCAAATTCGGCTTTACTAATACAGTCATTAGAACCTAAATTGTATATTCCTTTTAAATTTTTTCTACAGGCCAAATAAATATATCTACAAACTGTTTTAACGTATAGTGGGGAGAAATAAACATTATTAAATACATTTATTTTCTTCTTTTTCTTGTTTGATGTAATTATCCAATCTACTAATGAATCTTTACTTTTTGACTTACCAAAAAAATTTGTTCTTAAAACACATCCTTTGGATTTAAGTACATATTTTTCAGCGTCATATTTTGTTCTGGAGTAATGATTTATAATTTTAATAAATTTTTCACTTTTTTTCCCATAACCACTATAAACTTGATCTGTAGAGACATAAATTAATTTAGATTCCAGTTTATTTCTAATTATAATTTCACTTAAATTTTTTGATATTATAGTATTAATTTTTTTTGATAAAATTTTTTTCTTTTCACATATGTCTACTTTAGTAACTGCTACAAGATTTATTATAGAAGTAGGATTATAATTTATAATTAATTTATTTAAATTTTCATTTTGGTAATTTTTTAAAACTATATCATTATTTTTATGCCTTCCAGATGTTAAAAATTTTACGTTTTTATTTTTAAAAAATTTTTTTAAATAAGTTCCTAAAAAACCACTTCCACCCAAAATTAAAATTTTCATTAATTTAATCTTGTAAAGTTATCTATTGCAATTCTTCCGCTACAAAGAGATCTTAATTTAGAGATATTATTTATAGCTTTAATTTGTTTTATAACTTTTTCAAATTCAGACAGATATTTTTTTATAATATTTTTATTATGTAAAATTGATAAATAAACTGCTTCGTCAATAAGATAACCTTTTTTTAACATTTCTTGAGTCAAAAATGTTTTAATAATTCTTCTATGTTTGGATTTAAAAGTAAATTTAGGCATCGAATCTAGGCCTGAAATTTCAGCATCTAACTTATGTTTTTCAATTATTTTTTTCCAATTTTTTTTTAAAAATTTTCCATTACTAGTAATTATTTTCCAGGTTTTATTTTTTTTCATTATATCTAAGGTTTCTAATGCTGCTACCGGCCCCAATCTTTCAGTCCAAAAAGTACTACTAATGAAACTTAAATTTGCAGATTTCATTATTTCTTTTTTCCCAATCACCGCGTTGATGGGATAACCGTTTCCTAATGCTTTTCCAAAAATAGCCATGTCTGGGTTAATTCCAAATAATTTATGAATTCCACCATAAGTTTCTCTAAATCCAGATGTACATTCATCGAAAATTAAAACTAAATTATTTTTATCACATAATTTTCTTACCTGTTTAAGAAAATTAGTTTTTGGTTTAACATTCCTATAAACTTCCATTTTAATAGTGCCAATATTCTTATTTTTTTTAATAATATTTTTTAATTGATCAAACTCATTAAATCTAAAGGGATAAACAGTTTCTTTTAATGACCTAGGAACTCCTTCAACTTTTAAGTTATTCATTAAATGTTTGTTGAGTCTTTTATTATTAGAAATATTTGCAGCTAAATACCAATCGTGCCATCCATGATAACCACAAATTGCAATACCATCCTTCTTTGTGAATGATCTAGCAATTCTTACTGCAACAGCATTTGCCTCACCACCAGTTCTAGTAAATTTTGCCATTTGAGCCCAGGGGTGTATTGATACAAGTTTTTCTGCAAGTGAAACTTCTTCAGGACAATTCAATGTAGAAATATTTCCATTTGAAATTGCTTTTGTCACAGCTTTATCAACTTTAGTATTTGCGTACCCCAAGATATTTGTTCCTACACCCATAAGTGACATATCAGTATATTTTTTACCAGCAAGATCCCAAATATTAATTCCTTTTGCCCTTGAGAAATAACTTGGCCACAGATCTGGTAAAAATCTTTCAGCATTTTTTGAAAACAACATATTGCCACTAGGGATTATGTTTTTTGCTTTTAGCCATAATTTTTGACCTACTGAAATTTGAGAACCAATATCTCTAATTATATCTTTATTAAGATCAAAAATATTTTTATTTTTTTTATAGAGCTTAACTATATCTTGGTATCTAAAATTTAAATTTAGATTATCCATTACTTTTTTTAGCAATTCATAATCTTTTTGTTCATCTAGTGTTAGCCTAAGCTTAGATAAATTAAATTTACTTTTAATATTAAATTTTTTAAATTTTTTTGATTTTAAAATGTATGGAACCACATGTTCTCTGTCATAGGATGTCCTGGCAAATTTGTTAGCTTTTTTTAAAGCATTAAAACTCATAATTGACAAATCAAAACCATCAGGAAAAGTAGGGGGGTTATAATTAGATAAAAAGTCTATTTTTTTTTCATTAAAAATCTTAATCGCATGATCTATTAAATTCGAGTCATGAAAAGGGCAATCAGCTGTAATTCTTATAATATTATCAGCTTTAAATTTTTTTGCTGTTTTATAGTAACGATTTAGCACATCATTTTCTTTACCTTCAAAAAACTTATAACCTTTTTTTTTAATATAATTTTTTAATTTTAAATTTTTTTTATTTTTTGGAATAGCAACTACTATTTCATCGATTAATTTTGATTTTGAAATTCTATTGATCAAGAATGAAAGAGATGTTTCATTTCTAAATTTAAGAAATATTTTATTTTCGAGTCTGGATGAACCCAATCTTGCTTGAATAATTGCTATATTCTTTTTATTTACCATTGAGTTGGGTCAATTAATTTTTTATCATTGCTTTTAACAAAAGGCACTTTTATGCTTTTATTACTTCTTAATATTTTAGTTATCTCTTTTAAATGTTCTAAATTATCAATACCAATTATAAACCTATCAACTAATTGATATTTTTTGATAAAATTTAAACAAAGCTCTAAACTGTTAGTATTATTTTCTTTATTAAATTTATCAATCATAGACCACAAATGATTGTATCGTCCAAATTTTTTTGGCAGTTTTTCTTGCAAAAGCAAACCTTTAAGAAAAATAGATCTAGCATGAATTTCAATTTTCCGATCTTTTAAATTCTTTAAAATTTTTTTATTAAGTAGACGTCTGTCAATTAAATTAAAAGGTACTTGAATAACATCTAATTTATACTTCTCAGTTAGGATATTTATTTGTTCAAAATTGTATATTGATACACCAATTTTTTTAATTAATCCTTTCTTTTTGATCTTTAATAATGATTGATAGATTTCATGACCTCTTTCATTTAATAAATCATCTGGGTTATGTATCAGAATACCATGTAAAGTTTTAAGATTAAGATTTTTTATTGATTTGTTAATTACTCTATTAATATAAATATCTATTTTTTGTATTTTTTTTGGAATCTTAGGAATTTTTGAAATTATTTTCCAATTTTTATTTTTATTTCTATATTTAGTAATGACACTTTCACTTGTCCCATAATTTATAGCTGTATCAATAGTTCTAATTCCCATCTTATAAGAATGATTAAATATTTTAAAAATTTCTTTATGATTTATTTTGTTTTTTTTTAAACCGTATTTTTGTCCAAAATTTGCAGTTCCAATAATTAATTTTTTTAAATCAAATTTTGTAAGCATTATCTAAAAAATTAAAAAGGTTTAAAATTTTTGTCAATATTTAATTTGATTAGTTTTCTTATTTCATTAATAGTTAAAAAAATTGGATTTGTACCAGAATTATAACTTGAATTTTCTTTAAATTTTTTAACACTAAAATATTTTTTATACTTACTTATAATTTTTGTGTTTAATGTTGGTAAAATGATAAAATATTTTCCTATATCAATAGTATTAAAGCTATCACTTGCAGAAATCATTTCTTCATGAATTTTTTCACCAGATCTAATTCCAATTAAATTAATTTTACAGTTTGGCCCAATAGACTTTGCTAAATCTAATATTCTATATGAAGGTATTTTGGGGACATAAATTTCTCCACCAATTGATTTTTTTAAAGCAAACATGACCATATTTATGGCTTCATCTAGCGTTATATTAAACCTAGTCATCCTTTGGTCGGTGACATTTAAAATACCACTCTTTGAATTTTGTAAAAAATTTGGAATTATGGATCCTCTCGAACCCAAAACATTTCCATATCTAACAACAGAAAAAGTTAATTTATTTAGACCAACATAGTTATTTGCTGCTATAAAAAGTTTATCAGCACATAGTTTTGTTGCTCCATAGAGATTAATTGGTGAAGCAGCTTTATCAGTGGAAAGTGCAATTACTTTTTTTACTTTTTGATCAATTGCCGCTTCAATTATATTTTGAGAGCCAATAATATTAGTTTTTATAAACTCTGTTGGATTATATTCTGCAGTAGGTACTTGCTTTAGTGCAGCTGCGTGTATTACATAATCAATATTGTTAAATGCACGTTTTAACCTATCAAGATCTCTGATGTCTCCTATAAAAAACCTTATTTTGGGATATTTATTTGAAGGATAAACTTCTTGCATTTCAGATTGCTTTAATTCATCTCTACTAAATATGACCAATCGCCCTATGTCCTGATTTTCTTTTAATATTCTTTTAATAAAACTTTTCCCAAAAGAACCCGTACCCCCAGTTATTAGTATAGACGAATTTTTTAATGAAGATTTCATAATATTATATTTATTTTAGATTGTATAATATGTTTGTGTGGCAAAAAAAAGAAAAGAAGAGAAAAATTATTATACTGAAATTTAATCAATAATACCTATAATAAGATTATAAATAATGACAACTACCCTTATAATTATATCACTAATATTAATTTTTACTGTTTTGTTAATAGGAATAAGAGCCTTCAAAAGAAGAAGAAAAGAAAATGGTAAAGATAAAATCTATCCTCTTTGGTAAAATAGCTTGTCAAAAATTTTAAATAATTATCAGGATCAATTTAAAGAAATTTCTGAAGATTTTTTTAAATTTTGGTACGGTGAATTTAGATTCCAATACCGTCCAGTTGTTGGCTATACATTGAAAGAATATAAATCTAAAAATTTCAACATAAACAAAGAGGGCTTTAGGTCAAAAAAAAATTTTGAAGATATTTTAAAAAACAAAAAAAAAAAAATATTTTTTTTTGGATCATCAGCCTTAGTTGGAATACCCAATCTCTCTGATGAACAAACTGTTTCAAAGAAAGTTGAAAAAAATTTAAATAATAATTTTGATTGTTTAAATTTTGGATTGATTGCCTCTAAAATAAATTCAGAATTTGCATTATTGAAACAAATTCTTGTTGAAAATTCTCCAAATTTTTTAATACTGTATACAGGCTATAATGATTTAAATTCTGCATATCATGGACATAAGTTTGAGTATTATGACGACATAGACTCACTACTTAAAATGGGGTTCGAATTTGACAGAAATAAATCTAATTTATTATATGGTTTAGATTTTTTTTTAGAAACATTTATTAATAAGTCAAAAAAACTAATAAAAAATTTTAAAGCAAACAATTATGCATCAAACATGAAAGATGCTCAAAAAAAAAGAAGAGATATTTTAAAAAATAAACAAAATAAAACTAATTATGATTTTACTATAAAAGTTTTTTTAGATTATTTGGATTTAATTTTTTATCTATGTAAAAAGAAAAAAATTAAAATTATTTATATACATCAATCATCATTATTGACAACAAATAAGGAGCTGTCAGAATACGAACAAGAGTATTATAATTCTCATCAAGAATTAGGATTATATAAAAATTCAAATCTAAAATTAGATCAAGAAGTTTTTAAGATGAATCATCAGTTGTTAAAAAATAATGCACATGCAATTTGTAATGAAATGAAAATTGATTTTGTTGATTTTGATAAAATATTGTTTAATCATCATAAAAAAAAAAACATATTTTATGATAATGTACATTTGACAAATGAAGGATCAAAAATATTAGCGAATTTAATTTCTAAAAAAATATTAACCGATAAATAAATTGACTAAAAAAATTTTAATTAAAGAATTAAAAATAAAAGATATTGCATCTAATTACATAAATTGGATGAATGATGAAAATATAATAAAATATACAGAAATAGATAAAAAACAAAATAAAAAAACTATCAAAAGCTATGTAAGTAATAAATTAAAAAGCAAGTTTGAATTTTTATATGGAATTTATTTAGTCGATAAAAAGAAAGAAATTAAAAGCCATATAGGAAACATTAAGTTAGGTCCTATAAATTTTAAGCACAAATATGCTGAGATTTCTTATTTTATTGGAGAAAAAAAATATTGGAAAAATGGCTATGGAACAGAAGCAATCAGGCAATTAATATTAATTGCAAAAAAAAAATTTCAATTGAAGAAATTACAGGCTGGCTTTAATCAATTAAATAAAGGTTCAGAAAAAGTTTTATTAAAAAATAATTTTAAATTAGAGGCTATTTTTAAATCACAAAGAGTTTTCAAAAATAAGAGAGTTGATAGTTACTGGTATGGAAAAATTATTTAAGAATGGTGTACGTCCATAAAACCCTTATTATATGTAAAAACTATAGATCGTAGCAAGGCACAATTAGATTTTATATTTATTTTTTCAACATTAGACAGTGTAATCACAATATCATTATTTGGTTTTAAAAAATAATTTTTTTTATCTACTGTCAAAAAAATTCTTTTTGTTATTTATGTTATTTTCATAAATATTAAAAAAATGAGAAGTTTCTTCAGATTCTTCATATTTAATTTTCCAATTAAAGTCTTGGATTTCAGCAGAAAAAAGTTTTACTTTTAAATTATACTCTCCTGAACTTTTAAATTTAGGTATAGATATTTTTGATTTAATATCATCTTCATTTAATCCAAAAAAAAATTCATTTTAGTATTATACTATTTATAAAATTCTAATTGAAGTTTATTATACTTACCTAGGCAAGGATCATCTAAATATAATATGTGTTGATCACTTATCTTGTTATTTTTGTATATCCATTTTCTACTAAAATTATCACGTAAAAATTTAATATTTGCTGCCCTTCCATCAGATACAATAATTGTTCCAGGAGTTAAAAAATTTTCTATCTTAAGTATATCAGATATCATAGGCATTAAATCTTTATGTCCAGTATTTATTCCATTTACATTTCCTTGCACATTAAATTGATCTGGACCATCTAAATAAATGAAATCAGGATTACAAAGAGGTAATTTCTTATATTCAGTACAAACTCTTCCATTAAACATAGTCATCGAAACACTAGAGAATAAATAATTTACTTTTGTATTTAGCTTAAGTTTTTTTTGATAAAGATTTGATCTTTTTTTAGAAATTTCAAAAAATTTTTTTTCATTTTCTAATATAAAAATCTCAAAAGGATTATTTCTTCTTAAATCTTTTATAGAATTACTATATTTTTTTTTTAACTCATTTAAAGCCAAGCTAAATATTATAGAACTCCAACCAGAGCCAAACTCTAAGATTGTAGTTCTTTTGTTTAAAATAATAAAATGGTATAAATTATACAAATCTTTTAAATCTGGAGAATAAGGAGAATTTACAATCATCTCATTAACCTGTTTTTTAGGAGTTTGGCTTAATTCTATTAAATCCTTTAAATTATTTTTTTTAAAAAATTGAAGTATTTGATTTTTATTTGGTATTTTTGGTATTATAAATTTTGTCATAAAATTATAGTTAATAAATTTTCAATATTTTACTTATTTAGTTTAAGATGTATTTATATAATTTATGGTTGTATTTTTAACACAATTTACAAATACACAGCCATAAAAAAAATATGAATAACATACTAAAATATTTGAACATTATCTTAGATCAAAAAGAAAAAAGAAGATTTTTGTTGGTTCTGGGTGGCACTTTCTTTGTGGGGCTTTTAGAAACAATTAGCATAGGATCATTAGTGGGATATTTGTTAATAATTTCTGAGCCTGAAATTTTATTGTCAAAAATTGAAATAAAATTCATTCATTCAGTGTTATCTAATTTAGATTATAAAGATTTGATAATTTACAGCTCGATTACTTTAGTTTTAATTTTTATATTTAAAAACATTATTCAAATATTTTTTCATTACATGGAAATAAATTTTATCAAAACAATTCAAATAAAATTTACAAAAAGTATTTTTCAAATTTTTTTGTTAAAACCATATATTTTTCATGTAAATCAAAATTCTTCAATCTCAATTAATACAATTTTAAACGAAACAAAAAGAGCTTCAGATTATATTTATAATATTCTCATGATCTCTAGAGAAGTAATTATTTTAATTTTTTTAATTATATTAATGATGATAGTTAATATTAAATTATCATTTTTTTTATCATTAATGATGATTTTTTTTTCAATTATTTTCTACATCTCTATAAGTAAAAGTATTAAAAACCTTGGTTCAAAAGTAAGAGTAAAATCTGAAAAAATATTAAAAAATTTAACAGAGTCCATTTTGTCAATAAAAATTATTAAATTGATAAATAAAAATAATTATTTTGTAAAAATTTTAACCAAAGAAATGTATGAAAAAAAAAAAATTGAAGTTATGTATAATATGATTGGTAGAATTCCAAAATTTTTTTTAGAAATTTTATCAGTTATAGTGGTTATTTTTATTTTATTGTTTTTTGTTTACCAAGATAAATCTATAGAAGATGCTATTCCAACTCTTTCATTGATAGTTTTAATAATAATTCGGACAATGCCAGCATACGTTTCAATTAATACAAATCTAAATAATACTAAATATAATTCAGTAGCATTTAGCAACACCTGTTCAGCTATTTTGCATAATAATAACCAAGACATGATAGATATAAAAGAGATTAATACTGATCATAAGACTGAAATTAAAGTTTCTAATATAAGTTTTGCATATAAAGATAAAATGATACTTAAAAATATTTCCAAAGAATTCAATACTGGAAAAATATTTGCAATAAAGGGAGTTTCCGGTTCAGGAAAAACCACACTATTAAATCTAATACTTGGGCTTTTAACACCAACAAAGGGTGAAATATTTATTAATGATAAAAAATTACACAATAATATTGTATCAACATACGATCTATTTAGTTATGTGCCACAAGATATTTACCTTTTAGATTGTTCAATTGCAGAGAATATTGCTATTGGAATTGAAGAAAAAGATATTGATTATGATTTAATTAATACAATTACTAAAGATTTAAATTTGAAAGATTTTATTAATGAATTGCCTGATGGTTTAAAAACACCAGTAGGAGACAAAGGTGTAAAAATTTCTGGAGGACAAAGGCAAAGAATTGGTATTGCAAGAGCTTTGTATTCCAATCCTAAAATAATAATCTTTGATGAAGCTACAAATGCTATGGATTCAAACCTTGAAGATAAAATACTAGATTATTTTAATAAACTTAAAGAAAAAAAGATAATAATTCTAGTAACACATAATAATAAAATTTTGAACAAATGTGATGAAATAATTGAAGTCTTAGATGGTGAAATAAATTAAATCTAAATTAAATTTTTAATAGATTTGAACATTTCGTCATTTTCAAAATTAAACTTTTTAAGATTGATGATTAATTTTTTGCAGAAGATTGTTTCTCTATTTGCTGATTTAGCTGACTCTGTTATCACAGATTTATCTATTATTTTACTTTTTTTTAATGAAATTCCTTTATCAAAATATTCAAAATAAAATAATGTTTTTTTTGCCAAAAGTATTTGTTTTTTGTTTAAACCTTTGATTTTAATAATATTTTTTATTGTATTAAAAAAATGTTTTTTATCTTTATGGTCTTTTGAAAAATCAAGGTTTGAATAGTATGGGATGCCAGCATTTATACTAAACTTTCCTTGTGTTGCAAATTCAAGACCCACAGTTCCTGTACATGTGATTACATTATCACATATTTTTGATAAATTATCTGGAGTTATAGATTTTACACAAAGTTTTATATTATCATTATTTAAGTTTTTAACTATTTTTTCAATTATCCCACTTTCTCCATATCGCTTACTTCCAGGATGAGGTCTCACTATCCACCCAATATTTTTAAAGTTTAATTTATTTATAAAGTGCAAAGTCTCATATACTTGATTGTAATAGTCTTTAAAAAATATATCTCCTACCATGTGAGGACAATCAGAAAATGCGTGAGGCGCTATAAGAATTAACTTATCAAGTTTTTTCTTGTTAAACAGTTTTTCAATTATATTTTGTCTTGAAAAATAAAGGTTTTTTTTATTTAATTGTTCTAAGTCCAAAATATTTGTAGTATTTGTTACTACTTTTGCATTCATTCTATCTTTAATAAATTTTTCAATTTTTT
>Ga0206125_10002548_pt1 | contig 19013 bp, 22 predicted proteins | sample Helgoland_Spring_4_FD_148598 | JGI IMG/M metagenome (GOLD analysis project Ga0206125, IMG submission 148598) | Pelagic subsurface seawater microbial communities from Kabeltonne, Helgoland, North Sea - Helgoland_Spring_Bloom_20160331_1 | ecosystem: Environmental > Aquatic > Marine > Epipelagic ... | reverse complement strand
TGGCAGTATGCGGATGGAAGCCATTATATTTGGCAACTCGATGGTGCTGGTGCTCTGGTGAGTGAAGCAGTGCCGAATGGCAGTATTCGCGGTTATGAAGCACGCTTTGATCAGGATCTAGATGGCGATAGTCAATTTGGTTATCCGGCGCCTACGTTGGTTGAATCAAATGGCTCCGTATCTTTATTTGAAGGAGAGAGCGGCTACTTTGTCGATGGCACGAGTTTGGCAGTGACCTCTGGTGGTTCGCAGGTTGGAGCCGATAGTTTTGCAGGCTGGAGTGCGGTCGCGGTCGAGGTTGGCTTGTCAGTAGGCTACGAGCTGATCTGGCAGCATGCGGATGGAAGCCATTATATTTGGCAACTGGATGGTGCTGGTGCTCTGGTGAGTGAAGCAGTGCCGAATGGCAGTATTCGCGGTTATGAAGCACGCTTTGATCAGGATCTAGATGGCGATAGTCAATTGGGTTATCCGGCGCCTACGTTGGTTGAATCAAATGGCTTCATCTCTTTATTTGAAGGAGAGAGCGGCTACTTTGTCGATGGCACGAGTTTGGCAGTGACCTCGGGTGGTTCGCAGGTTGGAGCCGATAGTTTTGCAGGCTGGAGTGCGGTCGCGGTCGAGGCGGGCTTGTCAGGGGGCTACGAGCTGATCTGGCAATATACAGATGGAAGTCATTATATTTGGCAACTGGATGGTGCAGGTGCTTTGGTGAGTGAAGGAGTTCCGGATGGCAGTATTCGTGATTACGAGGTGCGCTTTGATCAGGATCTGGATGGCGATGGTGAATTGGGAATTCCGATTGGGGCTGACTACTGAATTAAATGGTATGAACTCTGGCAAAGCAGGAGGCTGTGTTATTTGTTTCGTGAAAGAAATGGAGTCTCAGGATCTTGTGGAAATTAGAGCATCTCCGCGGATTTCGGTCATAGCTCTTTTCGCGTCGACAGGTTGAGCAGGTCATCGATTTTCAGGTATAGGAACTCTAGACTCTGTATCCATAAGCCTGTCTTGTGAGCCATCCGATCTTGCTATTGAGCGCTTCGTGGTTGTCACTGGTGGGGCTATTCCAAAAAACAAGGAGCCCTACGAGGCGCTTGCGTATGGTCTTTGCCATTTGCTTTAGGCAATGAACCGCTGGGGTTAATGCTTGATCGCACCAAAGAATGAAGGTGTCTCGTGCGGTATTTACTCTACCGGCCATTCTATAGATATTGCGAAGATACTCCTTAGTTATGGAGGCGGTGCCTAGGTCGGCATGCTAACTCGAGTCGTTGGACTTTTTCCAAATACAGACTCGATCTTGAGGCTCGCCACAGTGATACTCATGGAAGTCTCAGAGGAATGGGAGACTGGAACAGCATATCTAAGCAATCAGAAATGAGAAGCAAACTCACCAATAATGCGCAAGTCTTCTCTCTCTCTCTCTCTCTCTCTCTCTCTCTCTCTCTCTCTCTGATTAGACCCATTTACAGACAATTATTTACGAGGCGTAATTGGGCTGCACCCCGTAAACTGAACCACTTGAAATGTTAGTCTGGAATCCATAGAAAGGACCCAGATACATGAAAAAGAAACGTCATTCACTAGAAACGATCATGCGTATTTTGCGCCAAGCTGAGACTGATCAGTCAATTACTGCAGTCTGTCGCGAACACGAGATCACCGAGCAAACACTATATCGTTGGCGTCGCAAATACGACAAGATGGATCTTTCAGATGCCAAGCGTCTGAAAGCTTTAGAAGAAGAGAATCGTCGATTGAAGAGTATCGTCGCGGATCAGGCACTGAACATTGCAGTGCTCAAGGAGGTGAACTCAAAAAAATGGTAAGCCCGGAGCATAAACGCCGAGCTGTCACTTCGATCTTGAAGTTGGGGCTGTGTTCGTTGCGACGGGCTTGTCATTACCTTGGATTGAGTCGGTCCAGTTATCTCTACACGCCTAAGGCGCGTCGGGACTATGAATTGCAACTGGTTGATCGGATAAAGGAACTATCCAAGAATAACCCCACTTATGGTTATCGATTCGTCACTGAGTTACTCGCTCGTGATGGCTGGAGAGTCAACCGTAAGAAAGTGCAACGCATCCGCCGTTCCGAAGGCTTGAGGGGGCATCAAACGAAGAAGAAGTCCCGTCGTCGCGGCGGTTCCACAACTGAACCACGAAGTGCCGCTGCCCCAAATGATGTTTGGAGTTGGGACTTCATTTTTGACACGACCGAAGATGGGCAAACGATCAAGATCTTGAGTATCGTCGATGAATTTAGCCGCTTCTGCATCGATTTAAACGTGAACCGAAAGATTTCTTCATCGAAAGTATTAGAGGCTTTAGATCTAGCGTGTTAACGCTACGGAGCACCCAAGTGTATCCGCAGTGACAATGGCCCCGAGTTCGTGGCCACTGCGGTTCAAGACTGGGTGAAATCGCGTCAAATCGATTGTATCTATGTCGCGCCAGGATCTCCATGGGAGAATGGTTATGTCGAAAGTTTCCACAGCCGCTTTCGTAATGATTGCCTCAATCGCGAATGGTTTATCAATGAACTAGATGCAAAGGTCGCTATCGGAGACTGGCGTGAACACTACAATGAACGCCGCCCTCACAGTGGCATCGATTACCAATCACCGACAGAAGTATTCTTTGGCAAGTGCTCTGCCTCCAGTCGGGCTACGCCCTCCTTGCGTCAGAGCACTTGCCAAAGACATCCTGAACCATTAACCACAACATGAACCAACACGATCAGACTAACATTTAGACTGGACCAGCTTTGGGGGTCTTCCCATAATTATAAAAAGTGACTAATATGATGACATTAAATGGAGTTACACTTCGATTAGTCGAGGGTGCTGACGCGGGTTTTATTCTACAATTACGTAGTGATGAATCACTGAATACGCACATTTCTGTCACTAAAAATGATATTGCGGATCAATTGAAGTGGATTCGGAATTACAAAGAAAGAGAAGCTGATGCACTAGAGTTTTACTTCCTGATACTGTATCAAAATGAAGCAGTAGGAACGATCCGCATTTATGATATACAAGGACGCTCGTTTTGTTGGGGTAGTTGGATTATTCAACGTGGCAATCCAGTTCATGTTGCGATCAAATCCGCCTTACTTATTTACGACTACGGATTTTCTGTTTTGAAATACGACCAAAGCCACTTTGACGTTCGAGTTGAGAACACTAGTGTGAATAAGTTTCATCAGCGGATGGGTGCAGAGCTCGTGAAAAGCGATGCCGTTAACAATTACTATATCATGAAGAAAGCAGTTTATTTACAGCAACGAGAGCAACTGTTGAAATTTATATCGCGATGAATTTCAAAATAATAGATTTCCCTCCCCTTGGTGATGAACGAGGACATCTGGTCGCAGTGGAGTCGGAAATGTCGATTCCTTTCGCGATCCAACGCGTATATTATATTTTCGACACAAAGGATGGTGTTGAGCGTGGTTTTCATGCGCATAAGGCTTTACGGCAAGTCGCGATTTCAGTCATTGGATCATGTGAGATTGTTTTGGATGATGGAGATTCATCTGAAACGGTTCTATTGGATTCGCCGACGAAAGGCCTGTGTATTGAACCTGGTGTTTGGCGTGTGATGCGGGATTTTTCGCCTGACTGCGTATTACTTGTGTTTGCTGATCAGCACTACGATGAGAGTGATTACATTCGCAATTACGATGAATTTAAAGAGTGGGTAAGCAAATGATTAAATTTCTAGACCTCAAGAAAGTAAATGATGCGCACGGGGATGAAATCTCTGACGCGATTCAGCGCGTGCTCGATTCTGGTTGGTATCTTCTTGGAGGGGAAGTTTCGAGCTTCGAACGGGAGTTTGCAGATTACTGCGGAGCGAGGCAGTGTGTCGGTGTCGCGAATGGGTTGGATGCTTTGATTCTGATTCTTATGGGGTATCGTGAGTTGGGTGTCATGTCGGAAGGGGATGAGGTGATCGTGCCAGCTAATACTTATATTGCTTCGATTTTGGCAATTAGCCGAGCGGGCTTGAGGCCTGTCTTGGTTGAGCCTGATGACCTCACTTATAATATTGCTCCGAATTTAATCGAGACGGCGATTACTGAACGCACACGTGCGATCATGGCAGTGCACCTTTATGGTCAGTGTGCCGATATGGATCCCATTTGTGCGATTGCACAACAGCATGGGCTTAAGGTGATAGAAGATGCAGCCCAAGCACATGGCGCGACCTACCGGGGGCGCAAGGCAGGCTCACTCGGTGATGCGGCAGGCTTTAGTTTTTATCCTGGTAAGAATCTCGGGGCCCTGGGGGATGGTGGTGCCGTTACGACCAATGATACTGAGTTGGCAGAAGTCATTGGCGCGCTTCGGAATTACGGCTCACATGAAAAGTATTATAATAAATACAAGGGGATGAATAGTCGTCTTGATGAGATCCAGGCAGCGATTTTGCGAGTTAAACTGGCTCACTTGGACGAGGATACTGAAAAGCGTCGCATGGTGGCGGATGCATATTTGACAAGCCTCCAGTCTTTCTCCCCGCGCCTTGTCTTGCCTGCTGTTGCAGAATATGGTCAACATGCATGGCATCTTTTTGTGGTGCGCACGCAATATCGTGACGCTCTCGCGGAGCACTTGAAGAACCAAGGGATTCAAACTATGATTCATTATCCTGTTCCGCCGCATCGGCAGGTTGCTTATCCTGAATTTTCTGATCTGTCATTCCCGGTGACTGAAGTTATTCATCGGGATGTGCTGAGTTTGCCAATTAGCCCCGTCATGCATATCGATGAAGTTAATCAAGTCATCACCCAGCTATACAGTTTTCATTGGGAAAGTTACGACAATTGATTGAGAAGTTCGTGTTTCACTTTAGCCGTATGCGGTAGAGGTTCTTGCGGTGCCGGATGGTTATCGTTGCATGGTATTTTAATTGCGGATTGGAATTTTCTAAAGACTGTGAATTAAACGTTCCTGTTGTGTAGAATGGAGCAGGACGAGTTACCGTTGAGCCGTTGAGGGGCTTGACTTTTTATCGTTGCTGAACCAAGTCATTAGGTTAATGACCATGAATAGTGAAGATCTCATTACCATTATAATCCCTTCTTACAATCATGAGGATTATGTCGAACATACAATTCGTTCAGCGATTGAGCAGACTTATCGGAATATTGAGCTCATCGTGATCGATGATTGTTCTCCTGACTCAACTTGTAATGTGGTGGAAAAGCTTTTACCTGAATGCCGGCAAAGATTTACCAAGGTAACATTTATACCTAAAAATGGGAACCGAGGAATTCAAGATAGTCTTAATACTGCTATCGACCTTGCTGAGGGGCGATTTGTTCTCCTAGTTGCCTCAGATGATATCTTAAAAGAAAATATCATCGAGGTCTTGTATGGATTCATGAAGGATCAGCCCGCTTATGCTTTGGCTGGAGGAAATAGTGAACTTATAAATGGGAATGGTGATCGAGTTTATTGGGATGAAGAGGCAAACAGCGTAACAGATATACGTCAGGCTCAATTTAAGACCTATGCTGAATACATGCAATCTCACAGGCCAGATGTTGATTTTTTATCAGATGACTATGGTTCTTATCTCTCTCTGCTAAAATCAAACTATATCCCGAGTGGATACCTAATTCGGAAGTCCGCTATCATGGATTGTGGTAAATATAACATGCTTGGTTTTGAAGATTGGCATATGCATCTTCAGTTATCGAAAAGCAATAAGTTGAAGTTCGTTAACCAAGTCCTCTTTTCATACCGTTGGCATGATGGAAATATGATGAAAACAGCAGGTATTCAAAGTAAAGGTCGAGAAACTCTTATGCTGGAACGCGACTATTGCTATAGCAATGGGTTCCGGGGGGAATGGGATCGTGCTTATAGTGCGTTGAGCTCAGATACATCACCATCGGAGGCGCCTTCAATAAAGTCAAAGAAGAGAGGCTTAAAGAGGAGGTTGAGGAAAATACGCAAGGCGCTGCGTCGGGCTAAGATGAAATTAGAAACTTTAAGGCAGAGACTATTGTCTTCGGGAATCATGATGGACTATCGGGCCATTCGGGCGAAGGTGACTGATTTCTTGGCGACTAATCGGCTATGCGAAAGTTATGCAAAGAGGAATCAATGTCTGCTGTCGAATAAGTCAATATATGTAAATTGCAGCGAGCAGAACCTTAAATTATCTCAAGGAGTCTGTATTTCCGAATGGAACTATATTACCCTATATGATCAACCTGACGCGGAGTCTGCGAGTATTCTAGAAGTTGGGGAACAGACCTATATCGGCCAATTTAATAACATTAGGGCATCCGGTAGCACTATTAAGATCGGTTCTAAATGTTTAATTGCTCAATTTGTAACTATTGTTGGAACTAATCATGGGATCTCCGCTTCGGAGTGCATAACTGATCAAGTTTTTGATATGAAAAAGGCTGGTGTAACTATCGGGGACGATGTTTGGATCGGTGCAAACGCCACAATATTGCCTGGGGCTGTTATCGGAAGGGGAGCGGTTGTTGGTGCTGGTTCAGTAGTCTGCGGCGAGCTTGAAGAATATGGTATTTATGTAGGTGCGCCCGCAAAGTTAATCAAATATAGATCATAGTTGGGGTCTGTAGTTCTGGTCAAGTAGACCTGTGGACCTTTCCCTTGAGCGCCTTATGAGCTGTGTTGGTAACATTGGACAGGTTGCGCCTACTAACTAAAGTAAAGCAACCAATAAAAAAGAGACGTAAATTCACCGCAGATTTCAAAAGCAAAGTAGCGCTGGAGGCTCTGCGCGAGCAGCAGCCGATCCATGAGATAGCCAAGCGCTATCAGGTTCATGCCAGTCAAGTGACCGAGTGGAAGAAGGCGTTGCAAGGCAACGCCAGCAGCGTGTTTGAGGGCACGAGTGCTAAGCACGATGAGGCGTTGAAGCAGAAGCGCAAAGAAGACCAATTATTCAAGCAAATCGGCCAGCTCAAAGTAGAGGTGGATTTTTTAAAAGACAGTTGCGACCAGCTCGGTGTCGTTATCCCGGAGGACGAGCTTCGTTAATTCGGACCGCCAGATGAGTATCAACAAACAGTGCAAACTGCTGGGCGTGCCACGTTCGAGCTATTATCATAAACCCAAGCGCAAGGTGAGTCTGGAAGACGAACTGCTGATGCAGGCAATCGACCGGATCTATCTGGATGAACCCACTTATGGCAGTCGCCGCATGCTTGATGAGTTACAGTTACTTGGCTACAAGTTGGGGCGTGATCGTGTGCGTCGACTGATGCGAATCATGGGGATTGAACCGATCTATCCGAAGCCGCGTTTGAGCACTCCCGGCAAAGGTCACAAAAAGTATCCCTATCTTCTTAGAGGGCTTGAAATCGAGCGCAGTAACCATGTCTGGAGCACGGACATCACCTACATTCCACTAGGAGATGGCCATGTTTACCTGACAGCTGTGATTGATTGGTCGAGTCGGTATGTAATCAGCTGGAAGCTCAGCAATAGCTTGGATGCTGCGTTCTGCATCGAATGCTTGGAGGACGCGCTAGAGGCCGAAGGCCTGCCCGAAATCTTCAACACTGATCAAGGCTGCCAGTATATCAGCGACGCCTTTACTGGGGTATTGAAGAGCCATAAGATACGCATCAGCATGGATGGCAAAGGCCGCGCACTGGATAACGTCATGATCGAGCGCCTCTGGCGCACGGTAAAGTATGACGACATCTTCATCCGCGCCTATGAAACGATGAGTGAACTCTATCAGGGCTTGAACGCGTTCTTCCGTAAATACAATGCACGCAAGCATCAGACCTTAGGGATGAGCCCCGAGCAAAAATATCGTGAGGGCGAAGCCAAGAAAGAAGCGGCATGATCAACTTCATCGTAAGCGTCTGACGGACGACCACCTATACAGATAGCATTTCGATGATAATCTTTGTGGATGGAATCAATCGAAGCAGAAGTATGTGTGGAATCGGGCAAGTCCGACCGTCAGGGTCGTCGTATTCGTGGAGCGGTAGAGTGGTGCTCCATTTTGGAGCGATATGATCAGAGCGGGCTAACTCAGGCGGCTTTCTGCGCTCGCGAAGGTCTGCGGTTTGGAACGCTTGTGGCATGGCTGGGGCGCCGTCGTAAGAACGGCGGTAATTTAAGTGAACCAGAGCTTCCGGAACCAAAGTTTCATGAGCTTAGTTTGAACAGCCCCCCTGATTCACCGAGCGCAAATCTAGAGGTGACCTTGACCGACGGGACTGTTCTACGCGGGACGCAGGCCAGTGAACTGGCTGATCTGATCCGTTTATTGAGAGCATAATCGATGTTTAGCTTTCCACATCAGACAAAGGTCTACCTTGCAGTTGGCTCGGTAGACATGCGCAAGAGTTTTAACGGGCTCTGGGTTGAGGCGAGTGAGCGCCTCAAGGAGGATCCGTTTAGTGGTGCTTTGTTCGTTTTTGCGAACAAGCGGCGCGATCGAATCAAGATCCTTTATTGGGACGGCAGTGGCGTCTGGGTCTTTGCGAAGCGCTTGGAGAAAGGTTGCTTCTCTTGGCCCACAGGCAGCGACGCTCGCAAGCTCTCGCTCACTCCACAGTCCTTGGGGATGTTGCTGGAAGGAATCGACCTGAAGCAGGGCTGTAAAAAAGCATGGTATGAGCGATAAAATGGTTGCCCACATTCGTATCTGTTTTATCGATACGCGCCATTATGGCACCGGCGCAATTAGAAGAGAAGCTTCAGACCTTGGAAGAGGAGAACGCCGATCTGCGCGCCCAGGTTGAGTGGTTTAAGCGCAATCTGTTTGGGACAGGAAAGAGCGAGACGCTCGATGCCTTGCAGACCTGTCTAAAGCTCGGCGAAGAGGCCGCGCAACCGGATGCATCGGCTCCAAAAAAGGAAACGATCAGTTACAAGCGGGCCAAGCCTGGCAAGCGTGACCTACCAGCAGAACGCTTTAAAAACTTACCCGTCCTTGAAACAACCGAGTTAATCCCGGATGCAGTCAAAGCAGATCCAGAGGCGTATGAGCGTATCGGTGAAGAATCTACTTTTGAGGTCAAAATCACACCGCCGAAGTTATGGAAGCATGAGATCGTGCGCCTTAAGTTTCGTCATAAGCTGGATCGTTCGCGGCCACCGACGATTGCCCCAGCATTGAAGCGTCCTGTTGACAACAGCTACGCCTCTGCCGAGCTGCTCGCATATATCGCACTGGGCAAATACCTTTACCACATCCCGCTCTACCGACAGGAGAAAATGTCCGCTCATTGGGGCGCGCAGCTCTCACGCAAGACGATGGCCGACTGGATAGAGGCAGTCGCGGATTGGTTTAATCCGATTTATGGGCGCATGCGAACGAAGCTACTCGAAGGGAACTATTTGCAGGCAGACGAAACACCAGTGCGCTTCATGGATCCAGATCAGAAGAAAGGCAAAACCACCCAAGGATATTTATGGGTAATCGGCAGACCAGGAAGCGATGTTGTCTTCGACTGGCGGCTTGGTCGTGGATACGATGAAGCAACTAGCCTGCTGGACGGGTTTAAAGGCGTTCTGCAGTCCGACGGCTATGGTGCTTATGAACGCTTTGCTAAGAAGAATGAAAAGGTCGTGCGTGTTGCCTGCTGGGCGCATGCGCGGCGTAAGTTCGTCGAGGCTGAAAAGGACTCGCCACAAGCTGTGCGCATGGTTCTCGGCTTGATCGGACACCTATATCGAGACGAGCACCAATACAACGACAAGCGCTATAGCCCAAAGCTTCGATCCATAAGACGCCTCGCCCAAAGCTCTGGAGTTTTGAGCCGAATTAAAAAAGTCGTGCAAATACTCCAGCCACGAGCACGTCCCAAATCCAAGCTCGGAAAAGCCTGCACGTATTTACTCGGACAATGGACGGCACTGTTACGAATCCGTCGACACGGACAAGTCCGGCTAGATAACAATCTCATCGAAAATGCAATACGTCCCTCAGCGGTAGGCAAAAAGAACTTCCTCTTTATTGGCTCCCCAGATGCCGGACAGCGCTCGGCCATCATCTACTCGATCATCGTCTCATGTGAGCGGCATGGTATTGATCCGCTCGCATACATGACCGATCTGCTTCACCGTTTGCCCACGATGAGCAACCAGGATGATCTCGATCCGCTCCTTCCATCCAATTGGAAAGAAGCTCTATAGAACTCGACCCATATCGGTAGAAACGGATCGAAATCGATCAATATTGATAGTTGTCGATAGAATTATAAGAGGACGTCACTCGGACGCTTACACTTCATCCACTGGGTGCGTCGCTTCGCTCCGGCCTTGCCGCTACGCGACACCTCCCTTCGGGAGGACGGCCTACACGAAGCGACGCACCCAGTCACACCACCACAATCAAGCAATCTCCACAGTTTGGGCTTCCACCAGGAACTCCCCCATACTACACCTAAACAATCGTCGCGACCTGTCCAAGGTTCAGGGCCAGCTCATTACTTGTAGTTGCATAGCATCGTCTTTAGGCCTGATTCGAATTCAATGCGAGGTCTCCATCCTAGCTCCCGCTCAGCCTTGTAGACGTTTAGAATGACCCATGGGCGTAGCTTTTCTGTTTGTTTGTTTGAGACGTATTCCTTGGGGAACTGAATGTTTATTGTCGATTCGATGATGTTGAATACATCGTTGACGCTTTTTCCGACTCCTGAGCCGATGTTGTAAATCCCTTCTGTCCGAGTTCTTAGACAGCTTAAGAAGGCAGAGCAGAGATCGTCTAAATGGATATAATCACGAATGTTTAGAGGATCGCCAAAGATCTTTATAGCTTGTCCATTTTTTATTCGATTAAGAACCACGCCTATCAATCCTTGTTTTCGATCGGAAGGCAGTAGCATCCCGTAAGGATTTGAGATTCTAAGGATAGTCGCGCTGAAATTTCCCATTTGAGAGTAGCAAGTGATGTAGTTTTCCAGCGTATATTTCTGAATTCCGTATGAGCATGTCGGGAGGCATGTGTCGGTTTCCGAGAAGGGCACTTCAGTCTTCTTTTCCGCATATACTGTGCCGCCGCTACTGGCATAGATTAGATGTGTATGCTTATTCGAACGCTTGATTGATTCAATCAAGTTGAGCGTCGGTGTAATATTTTGAATCAGATTTTTAGCATCATTGTCGCACTTAGACATTGGAGTGTTCGAGTGAGCCAAGTGAATGATTCGGTCTGCCTTTTTAACAAAAGCATCACAATTATTGGGGGATGTTAGGTCGCCGATGAAGACTCGTCGGCCTTTTTGAGCATGGTATTGTGCTTGTTCGGAGCTTCGACACATTGCGAGTATCTCGATTCCATTACTTGTTAAGTAATCAGATAGATATTGACCGATAAAGCCATTTGCTCCTGTAATTCCAACTATCATGAGTGCTTAATTTTTATTTATTCTCATTTATGAAATGATTTGTGACTTGGTGAATGCTTTTTTCGAAGTTATTCATCGAGAAGTGGTCTTGGTATATTTTTTTGCCATCTTCCGCCATTTTTTTGCATTCTAGTCTATTGTTGATTGCATAGGTCATTTTTTTTGCGAGATCAGTGGCGTCTTCGTTTTTGAATATCAGGCCAGACTCCATGTTTTTCATTAATAATGCAGTCCCGGTTGTGTCTGAGGATAGGCACAGTTTTGAAAACATAAAAGCATAAGTCATGACGATGGGCATTGGGTCGTTTCTGGATGCCGAAACGACTACATCAAAACCGTCATAAGCTTCAACTAGCTGTTTGAATGGCATATTGTCGTAGAGTTCGATTTCATCGTATTCATCTACGGCCTGTGTTAGTTTCTTGAAAATTACATTATCGTCATTTTGGCCGATTATTATAAATCGAGCCTGAGTGCGAATTTCCGATGGGAGCCTTTGTATCGCATCAATAAAGATGTCAGTGCCTTTTCGTTCGCAGATGCTTCCCAGTAGGGCAAATGTAACGACTCCAGTATTATGGATGCGTTTCGGTTTCTGTATGGGGGGGAGTCCGTATAATAGTGGTTGTATCCTCTTCGGGCTTAGATTGCCTGTAAATGTTGCGGTTACCAATGGGGACCCCGCTAGCAATAGGTCAACATGTGAGATAAACACTTCTATTCGTTTTAATTCAATTGGATGCGTGATGACCTCGTGGACCCACCAGATTACAGGTATTTTTATGTCGCCAATAATTCGGAGGACATCCCAGCAAACGGAACACGCAAACAACATGTCAAAGTCATTAACAAATTCTACAAATATAGACTTTGAGTCTGGAACCTCGAAATGGGTGAGCACATTGATGCCTGCCTGTTCAAATTCTTCTCGCATTGGTCCATCCTTAAGGGTCAGTAAGCATACCTGATTGTCCGCTGTCTTTTTTAAAGTTTTTGCAAGCATTAGCGCCGCCATTGGAGCTCCAGTTCGGGATAATTCATGGATTATTACGAGATGTCTCTGGATCGGCTGAAGGCTATTATTTTGTCTACACTTGTCTCTTGCCGTTTTTAGTTGCAGATCGTTCATCGCACTGATCGATGATGGTGTGATTCCAAATAATGGTTCGTGCTTTAGGAATTCTGGTAAGTGTAGCCTTAAGTGCTTTTTTGTTTCTTTAATCGTCTGTCTTTGGTTTGGGACAGTTAAAGCCAGTTTGATAAAAACTCTTATTTTTTCGTAGGTGCAAAATAACTGATCTAGCGCTACTTTGATTGGATTTTTATCTTGTTTCATTGAGCATGCCCCTCGGAGCTTCCTAGTGTTTTTACTGCTTTATTATGAGGAAATACATTGAGCAGTTGGAATTTTCGATGGTGACGACCATCGAAATCCATACTACTTTCCTTAAACCAAGTTAAATCGTATGCGACAGGGAGTCTTGTTTGTTTCTGGATATTTTGGCCGAGTAGGTATTTTCCGATCACCGAGCAGAACCCCCCATCCTCCATTATAATCACCTTTGGTGATTTGAGCGTGACTTTTAGCTGATACTTTTCGACTAAGCTTTTGCTCAGTTTTTTTAGGCGTTTTTTAAGTTTCATTCATTCTGGATTTTAGCGACGGAGGCACATTTCGTCTGTAAATTGGTTCAAGCTGCTTGAGCAGTGTTGTTGCGTCTGGATTGTCAAGTCTTGCTTGGGAATTAGTCTTGATGCTGAGAGGCGTGATTGATTGGTCATGGACGGTTCAGAGGCAAAGGATGAGCTGGGTTGCCCTCCCCCCCCCGAGATTGACCTTATCTCTGGTGTGCGGGCGATGTGTGGCTACGGTGTCTCAACTTTTTAACGCCCTGTCAGATTTGTGCGTGGATCCGATACTGGGGCTTGAGCGAAGTTGTAATTTAAATATTTGTAGGCCTAGGAATTTTACTCGAAGTATTGAAAGCCCTTTAGAGTTCTTTAGTCGTATTAGGAATACTAGTGGGTGAATTATATGTTTTTTGATCGGTCGAAACCGGTAGTGCATGAAATTCTGATAGAGGGGGGCGGTTCGTTCTAGGTTTCTTTGTATCAACTGCTGGAGGGTATCTGAAGTATAAGAGTTGTAGGCATGAAGCTGCGCGACCCCAACTGGGTTATTTCGCAGCAAGTCGACTTTGAGAAATGGAAACCCTTTTTCGATTATTTCAAATGGACTCCCTATCGATGGATTTACATGCAAAGATGTTTCATCAAATAGTGCGGTTCCATTGAATCCTGCCGTTCTGAGCTTTTGGTATAGTCCTACTTCGTATTTCTCCACAACATCCATTTTGTATTCTTCTGCCTTTATCGAATTCATAAAAGCGGAGAATATTTCTGATGTGAAAACTCTTTTTTTAAAGACGAGAAAGAAGCTTTGTATGTGATGGTCAAAGTGAGGATCTCTTCCCGATGTTAACCCCCAGAAGTCTGCCGAAATGGTCGGGGTATTGTTCCAGATATCAGAGAGTGGAGATAATGGCCCGTAGCAACTATCATTACAGAAGACTAATTCTTCATATTGATTGAGATCCATTTCCTTTAGGAGATGATAACCTCTTTTATAGCTCCCGAAATCGTATTCTCCATGCCTGCCACTGATTTGCAGGTTAGTGATGGTCGAGACTTTTAGTAGCTCTTCAGGCGGTAAGTTGCAGTCGGATACGAAAACAATGCGTTTCGCGATTTCTGCGAGCTCATTCAGGTAGTGCAATACATAATCATCTACCAGATTGTGCGCATCGTAGTGAGCAAAGACTGCGCATCGATTCTCTTTTGAGTGGCTCATTGAAAACCTATTTTGTTTAGCCGTTTTCTGTGGATGGAGAACGCAGGTCTTGGGTTATTTTTGCTAGGTATCTGCCGTAGTTCGATTTGCCGAGGACCTTAATTTGAGCCTCTAGTTTGTCCTGTTTGATCCATCCTTGCATGAAGCCAATTTCCTCTAAGCAGGCGATTTTTAGGCCTTGTCTCGATTCAATGACTTTTACGAATTCGGCTGCTTCTAGGAGTGAGTCGTGTGTGCCGGTGTCGAGCCATGCGGTGCCACGGCTGAGGAGTTCAACATTCAGGTCGCCACGTTCCAAATAAAGACGGTTCAGATCTGTGATTTCTAGCTCACCTCGTGGGCTGGGAGCTAGGTTTTTTGCTAGTTGAACAACATCGGCATCATAGAAGTAAATGCCCGGGATCGCGTAGTCTGATTTTGGTTGCTGAGGTTTTTCTTCGAGGGAAATGGCCTTACCTGTCTTATCAAATTCGACTACACCGTAATCGCTTGGATCAGCTACCCGGTAGCCGAAGATCGTGGCGCCTGTCTGGCGCGCGACTGCGGCGCGTAGTGCTTCTGGGAAGTTGTGCCCATAGAATAGGTTGTCGCCTAGGATAAGGGCGGCGGGTTCGTCTTTTAGGAATCCAACCTCGTCCGCGATGATAAACGCTTGCGCCAGGCCATCGGGAGAGGGCTGTTCGGCGTAGCTGAATGTTACGCCAAATTGTTTTCCATCGCCGAGTAGTCTTTCGAAGAGGGGGAGATCTTCTGGAGTCGAGATGATTAGAATGTCTCGTATCCCTGCCAGCATGAGCGCAGAGATCGGATAGTAGATCATCGGCTTATCATACACGGGCATGAGCTGCTTCGATACGGCAATTGTCAACGGGTAGAGGCGTGTGCCCGAGCCGCCTGCTAAAATGATTCCCTTCCGCGAAGCGGAAGCGGGTGATGGGTGATGGGCGATGGGTGATGGGATTGCGGTCATTGGAAGAAAGGTTATTGGTTATTGGTGGCGGGGGATTGGTTATGGGCGTCGGGCTTTGATTAGGGCACCTAGCATTCTGCCGATTTTTTGGCAGTTTTGTTCAAGCTCGGCTTGTTTTTGCTTGGGGATTAGCCCGACTGCGGCTGCGATTTCGAGTTGAGTTTGTAGTTCTGCCAAGGAGCCTTTAGCGATGAAAAGAAAACGCACGCTGTCTTTATTCGTGTCGCGTTCGTCGCCTTCGGCAATGTTTGAGGGGACGCTCACCGCTGCTCTGGATATTTGATCTTTTAGGCCGAAGTCTTTCGCCAATTCGGTCGTTCTGCAGAGGTGATACACATCAATCGCCAGTTGTTTGGCCTCTTGCCAAACTTTAAGACCTTTAAATCCATTCGTCATAATAATACCTCGATCCTCGATCCTATAACATCTAACCTGCTAGAGCGCCTAGGCGCTTTAGTTGGTAGCTGCCGTCGAGGATTTGTTGAGTCCAAGCTGTGTTGTCCAAATACCACTGAACCGTTTTCCGGAAGCCAGAGGTGTGATCCTGTTTGGGCGTCCAGCCGAGTTCGCTTTTGATCTTGGAGGCGTCAATTGCATAGCGTAGATCATGTCCCGGGCGATCCGTCACGAAGGCGATTTGATCCACATAGTTCTTACCGTCTGCGCGTGGCTGAAGTTCGTCGAGCAAGTCGCAGAGTAGCTTTACTATGTCGATATTTTGTTGCTCATTGTAACCGCCAATATTGTAGGTTTCGCCCACGGTGCCGTTTGCGATGACTGTATAGAGCGCATCTGCGTGATCGCCCACGTAGAGCCAGTCTCGGATGTTTTCGCCTTTGCCATAAACGGGGATTGGTTCGCCGTGCAGTGCCTTGAGGATAACGACTGGGATGAGTTTCTCTGGGAATTGAAAGGGGCCGTAATTGTTTGAGCAATTCGTGATTAATACCGGCAAGCCGTAGGTGTCGGCCCATGCGCGGGCGAGGTGGTCTGAGGCCGCCTTGCTCGCAGAGTAGGGCGAATGCGGGTCATAGGCCGTGGTCTCGGAGAATAAACCTTCGGCTCCGAGTGAGCCGTACACTTCGTCAGTGGAGACGTGGAGGAATCTAAAAGCTGCTTTCTCGGAGTCTTCTAGGCTTTCGTATCGACGGCGCGCAGATTGCAGCATGTTAAACGTCCCGATTACGTTTGTTTGGATAAATGCGCCTGGGCCATCGATGGAGCGGTCTACGTGGCTCTCGGCTGCGAGGTGCATGATCCAGTCCGGCTTGTAGTCGGTGAACGCGTTCTCGAGCGCCTGTGCGTCGCAGATGTTCGTATGGCTGAATTGGTAGCGAGGGTGGTCTGCTAGATCCGCGAGTGAGTTGAGGTTCCCTGCGTAGGTGAGCGCGTCGAGATTGAGGACGGAGTGCTCGGTCTCTTGAATGAGCATTCGAACCAGATTACTGCCAATGAATCCTGCGCCGCCTGTGACTAAAATTTTCATAAATAGAGATGATGTATGAGATATAACGTTCGACAATCAGAATGAACTGCGAGTCTTTGAAGTTTCTTCGATATATTGGTTTGTGGGATTTACGCAGGAATCCAGTTTTTAAGGGCTTCGGCTATCGCTTCTTTGACGGGAGTCATTGTAATACCAGCCGCCGCTAACTTTCCCGAACTCATGATGCAGTTGCTGCGAGGTGTCTTGGCAGCCTTTTTCATGAATTCGCTTTCGTCATTAAAGAAATTGAAAGTCTTTGTGCAAACGCCACTTTCCTGTATGAGTTCGACGACTTCGCGAGTCGTTACGTAGCCAGGATTTGTTACGTTATAGGTGCCAAATGGGATGTGTTTTTCCCAGCAAGCGAAAGTTGCTGCTACGAATTCATTGAGCTCCGAGATGCTGTTGCTTGCCTCGAGTAGGTTGTCGTAGCGTATGAGCTTTGTTAGGTAGTTACGCGGGCTCTCGTTATGATCGAAGGGGATTCTCAGGCGCCAAAGATACACATTGGGGGCGTCTTTGAGGATTTCTTCCCCGAGGGCTTTGGTTCCTGAGTAATATGAGCAATTGTTTTGGCGGAAGGTGAAGTTCGGCGCGTCCTCTTCGGTGAATTCGGTGCCATCTTCGCGTGCCCCGGTGTAGATGCACCCAGAGGAAACGTGCCCCCATGGGGTGTTGGTGATCTCGCAGGCCTCCGCGATACGTCCGGGCAGGATCGCATTTCCAAATAGGCAATTTGTCTTGTCGGTTTCACACGCGTCGACATTGGGTTTGCCGGTATAGCCTGCTGCGTTAATTAGAAACTCGGGTTTGTCGGCTTTAAGAGCTTCGACTAAGGTTGCGACGTCTGTATAATCAAGACTCTGACGTTGCAGATTCTTGAAAGGTATCCCCTTCGCGGTGAGTAGTTTTTGATAGGCTTGTCCGACGTAGCCGGAGCCTCCTAGTAAGTAAATCATGGTGTGGGTTTGTATCGAAAGTTTGTGCTGAAGTCGTTTTGATTGATCAAAATAATATTGGGAAGCATTTGTAGCAAATGTCCTATGGTATGGCGCGTGAGTGTTTTCGTATAAATTGTAAAGTCAACGCTCAGTTATTTATTGTTGTTTTTTCTGAATCTGTTTTTCTCTGCTATTAGCCAATAGATCTGTCCCATAGTCGATGGCCGTATTATTTCTAGAACTTTTGTATGAACCGAATTGCATTTTTCGCACACTATGACCCAGATGGGAAGATTGATGATTATGTGCTGCACTACCTGTCAGGATTGTTCAGATCTGAAGTCAAAGAGCTGTATTTTGCCTCGGATTGTAGCTTAGATGATGAGGAGCTGGCTAAGTTGCCAAATGCGGTGGAGGTCGTGTATGCGACCCGTCATGGGGAATACGACTTTGGTTCATGGAAGCGGTGCTTTGATTCTGTAAATTTGAGTGCACGTTCGGATGTCGATGAGTTGATCCTATGTAATGATTCCTGCTACGGGCCATTGAGTGGCTTTGATTCCCTCTTTTCTGAAATGCAGTCGCGCTCGTGTGATTTTTGGGGGGTGACTCAAGTGCGACGTTATGAAGGTTACTATCCGTCCTACTTTCTGGCTTTCCGCCGCCCAGTATTAGCATGGGCAGGCTTTCATGAGTTTTTTCGGCAAATTGCTGCCTTTACTGACAAGAAAGAGTTTTGTTTGAAATATGAGGTGGGTTTGACGCATACTTTGAGGAATCAAGGCTTTCAGGGAGATTGTTTCTTGCGTGAGCGTGCTCATCTGAGCCATTCATCTGCCGCTGCGCTGGAGACGGATGCCCTTGAGGATGGAATGCCCTTTATTCGAGTGATGACTGCGCGTGAAAATCCTAGTGGGATTGCGCAACTGGGGAGTAAGATTGAAGCGGCCTGTCAACTCACTGGCTATCCACTCGAATTGATTCGGAAGCATTTAGAGCGCGTTGCGCCGGATTATCGGAAGTTCTGGAATTGTCAGGTCGGCAAGTCGGTGAAGACTTATTTCTGGGTGGTCAGGATTCGAACCAAGCCAGACCCTAAGTTGGATCAATGCCGTGTAAAGATACGTCTATTGGGGATTCCATTGCCATGGTTTTCTGTTCCCATGCGCTACGATGGTTATGATGAGTGATTTTTCTGTGGCTCAAGTGTCTGGCTGCCTCCGTTTTGATTGCTGTCTAAGGCATAATGATGCCACGTTTTGTCATGTTTTTCTACGATCCTCTGAATGTATACTAGGTTATTGACGATCTAGAGCCCGCTCAGCGCCGCAACCGATACATTCAATAAAATGAGTCTTGTTGTCCGTTTCGTAGACGCTCATTCTGTAGCTT
>Ga0206125_10002544_pt1 | contig 19030 bp, 15 predicted proteins | sample Helgoland_Spring_4_FD_148598 | JGI IMG/M metagenome (GOLD analysis project Ga0206125, IMG submission 148598) | Pelagic subsurface seawater microbial communities from Kabeltonne, Helgoland, North Sea - Helgoland_Spring_Bloom_20160331_1 | ecosystem: Environmental > Aquatic > Marine > Epipelagic ... | reverse complement strand
AAATGTTGAAGCACCACTATTTGAAACTGCTTCCTGCAATCGTTCTACATTTATTGTCTCTTTTGAACCTAAACTAATACTCTCTCCCACACTCAGAAAATATTTCTCAAAATCCTGAAAAAGAAAAACACTTTTACTTCTGAATTCCTCATTATCAATAGTATGAACCGGTATGGAATCAATAGTAATCGCACCCTTATCATCGTTATATAATTTTCCGAGAAGTTTAACTAGAGTTGATTTACCTGAACCGTTCGCCCCTACAATGGCAATAATCTGACCTTTATCACAAGACAATGAAATGTCATGTAACACTTCTCGATCGGTATCCGGATACGAAAAACTAAGATTTTTAACCTCTAGTCTTGAAGGTGCAACTGGAAAAGGATGTCCGTTTTTACTACTATTACTTTCTGGAATATCTAAAAACAAAAATAAATGATTGATAAACATACGATGTTGGAATAACTGCACTAAGGCAGTCAAAAAACTCTTGGTACCTGATTGTAATTTTTGGAAACCTTGTAAATAAATCACAAAAAGACCAGGAGTAATAAGTTGCTCCCAAGTATTTTTTGCCAAGGATAAAAATATATAACCAACTAATATTATTTCACCCGCTTCGATGATAACGCTGTAAAAATTTTGTTTGTTCTGAATACTTTTTCGTTTTTTAAACAAATATTCTCTTAATGCACTGTAGCGTGAAATAAATTCTTGACCAAAACCAAACAGCCTTACCTCCTTAGCATAACTCAATCCAGTTAAAACCTGCTGTAAATAATTAGACTCTCTCTCGACCGTAGCTAAGTTTTTCTCTTCATTAAAACTTTTTCGAGAAAAAAACCACTTTACTGCAAATAAGGGTAGCGAAAGTAAAATTATGATTACCGCATACTGCCAATAATAATAAGCCAACATTATAGCAATCATGATTACGCTGCTAAACTGCATTAGTAACGTACTAAAACTATTTAGTAATTGAGCTGCCTTGAATACCGCTTGTTGCTGCGCTAAATGCAAGGTATCGTGATAAACAGGGTTTTCGTAATAGGCAAAATCAACGGTTATTGCTTTCTGCAATACTTGCTTGGAGAGGTAATCACCCACTTTTTGTTGGTATAGTGAATTGACATAAGTTGCCATTTGAGCACAGACGGAGGAAATTAATTGTAATAAACAAAATCCAAGAACTAAAACAATCACTTCGTTAAAGTCATGTCCTTTGGGACTGGTAATAATATCAATTATCTCCTTAGTGATGTAAAGCGACAAAACCGGAACAACGGATTGCAACAAAACTAAAACAAAATAAATCAAGGCGTTTGCCGGAGAAGCCTGGTAGATTAATTGTAAAATATGGACATAATCCATTATAATTTTTTTGACTTGCAATTGCTTTTTCACGGTAAATTACAACGTTAAGTGTTTAGAATCTTGCAATTTATTTTGCAAGAGCCAATCAGTGATTATTTTTAAAGAGGTTTCAATAGTATCTACCGAGGTGTCTACGGTTATATGTGGATTGGCTGGCACTTCGTACGGACTGTTAATGCCTGTAAAATCTTTGATTTCACCATTAATCGCTTTTTGGTACAAACCTTTAGCATCTCGTGCCACGCATTTTTCTATGGGAGTAGAAAGGTAGAGCTCGATATAATTCTCAGCTCCTACAATGGCTTTGGCGGCAATGCGATCCTCCTCAAACGGGGAGATAAAAGAGCTAATAACAACTATCCCTGCATCATTAAACAGTTTAGCTACTTCAGCCACTCTACGGATATTTTCTTTTCGTCCTTGTCTACTAAAGTCTAAATCACTATTTAAGTGCAAACGCGTATTATCGCCGTCAGTAATGTAAGAACGTACTTGACGTTCATAAAACCATTTATCTAAAGCTGCTGCTAAAGTTGACTTTCCTGAACCTGAAAACCCTGTTAGCCAAATAGTAAAAGAGGCGTGACCATTTAATTCTTCCCGTTCTTTTCTGGAAACGGAGTAGTTCTGTTGGAATAAATTGGCAGCTAGGTTCATAGTATTAGTATTATTCATGGTTCAAATTTAGTCTTTTGGACCTAATTTGTAAAAAAACGAACGTTTTCTTTTCCGAATATGTAAATATTCATCTTTTTTACTATTTTTTTTAACATAAATTTTTTTTAACAGAAAAAAAGAATACTTTTGTAGTATTATTTGTAAACAACTAAAAAAATTAGATTATGAACATAGCAAAAAAACAATGGATGGCTCCTGTAGCTACTGAAATAGAAGTAAATACTGGTCTTACATCTGGACTAGAATCAGCGTCTCTTTCGTCTTAATTTATAGGGTCAGTATCCTTCATTTTTAAGTAATAATTATTATTTAAATGTAAATTTCACAAATTAAATTTCACAAGAATATTTAATATACTATAAACTCACTTAAATAATAAGTGGGTTTTTTTGTGGGTTTACTTACTTGGGCTACAAATTGCAACAAGAAAATAATCGACTAATTTAATCATTGAAATAAGAGTAAGCAGTAATTTTGCCTACCCTAAATCCTCCAAGGCCCAATCAGATTAAATGATGAAAAAAATTATTTAATGTACAAAAAACAGTTAGCCACAATACTATTTGCTACAGTACAACGATGTATTCGTTTTCATTACATCGCCCACAAACAAACCTACCATTTACTTTTACCCAAGAATGTCCTTCTTTAATTTTCTTTGTTTTGTGAATGCCCACAGAGTAGGTAAACGGAATGTCGTACCTTAAAAACAAGTACACCGCCTGCCACGACTGATGACGGCATACATTTTTCCAAGGAAGGTACTTATTCACAATACTAATAGCTAAAGCAATGTCTTTTGCTAAACCTATTTTGTCTGTTGTTAGCACTAAATTAGAGTCTTGCGTTTTATAAATATATTCGGTAAAACCAACTTTCGACCCTTTAAACAGCAATAGGTTGCGGTAAATTGAAAGCCAAAAAATAGTTATAATCAACTTTTTTTGGCGGATGCTTAAACCAAGTGCGTTATTTAGCTTTCTAACCAACGATTTCATTTATATATTCTTTAGTAAGAAGATCTGCGATTACCGTTTGTAATTCGTTTTCACAAACGTCTTGATCCACCTCGAACTCTGACATCAAATGCGCAACAATGGCTTTAAAAGCAAGGTTTTCGGCAATGCAATTAACAATTGAAGTGTAAGTTTCATTCAAACTAATGTATTTGTTTTCCTCAATAGCATATAAAACCCCTTCCTCTTCAAGCGGAGTAAAAAGTACTTTGTTGGTATTAAGAGCGTATTTTTTATTATCCATTTTATTATAATTTACTATGATTTATTGCTTCCTCCCAGTAACCAAAACGATTCATCATCGATTCGTTTACGATCATAATTCGTTTTATTTGTTCCTTACTTAGCTCTTTTTTCCAGCGTCCTGATTCTCCTTTAAAAAAGAAAGCCGCTGAAGCTGCTGCTTTTTCTTTAAAACCTGTTTTTTCTTCTTGTTGCTTTAATTTATTAAAATCGCAAGCCGCTATTGCTTTATTGATATCCTCATCATTATAATTCAATTGCATTTGCAATATGGCTTCTTTGAACGTGCCAAAAGGATTTACTTTCATGTCTTCATAGCGAATAACATGAAGGGGTATGTTCGTTTGGTTGATCCAGCTAGCAGCATGCATGCCCCAAGTTCCGAATAATTGGTAATATTGTTGTGCGGTTTTACTTTTTTTAACAAAAGCCCCTTCTTCACAATTCATGTAATTATCTATAGTTTCGTCTATAGTCAAACCTGTATGGTTGGCCAATGAGAGTACTACATCGAGTGGATTACGAATAAAATACAAGGCAAGTCTACTACCTTCTGAGGGAATTAGTGGCTGCCCATCCCACCGAGAGTAGGTATACGCATCATGGATTTTCATAAAAGATTCTTTTGAACTTTTGTTGGCTTTGTAAATAAAAGCGAGTTTCCTGTAGTTTTCGAATTCTCTGGAGCTTACATCATCTGCTGATAAGTCTAGTATGGATTCGACATATCCCTTGTCGGAAAAAATATCATTACTTTCCATTTTATTAATGTCAATGTCCCCATTATTGAGTAATGCGGTCAAAAAACTACGAAACCAAGTATTGCCTGATTTGGGATAGGAGGCCAACCATATAATGTTATTTTCCATCGGCTTCAATAATTTGTTCAATTATTGCATCAGCAAAACTATCAAAACTAGCTTTATCCTTAGGTCGTACAGCTTTCCAAAAAGGAACTTTTTGAGAAATAGCACTAACGGTTTTAAACTGTAGTAACTGCTTGTTCATACCGTGCACCCATGTATTACGATAGATATTGTTTCCTAATTGCTGCATCCCTTGGGCGGCCTTCATTCTTTCAATTTGGATCTCATCGCCTTTAATTTCTAAAAAAACAATTCCCTTTACTTTTTGTGAAGACGCAACAAAGTCATCATGAAAGGCAATTCCGAATTTATTAATCTCTGCTCGCAGTTGTTTCCCATCTGATACAGCAAAGGCGGTTTGATTATTCATGGTGTTTTCCCAAGCCCTTGCCTCAGGATAAGAGGCTGTAGCAACGCAACAATTATCTTCTATAGCTATTAAAGCGGTATCATCTGTGAATAAAGTATAGCCTTTTTCTTTTAGTTTTAAAGCTGTGGTCGATTTTCCTGTTCTTGAAGGTGCAGCAAAAAGCCAAAGACCTCCGTTTTTATCTAATACTCCCGAAACATGGAAAGGCATTAAATTTTTTTGAAAAAGGATTGCGGCGATACAATTGGAATAAAAAAACAATAAAATACTACCCCAGTCTTCGCAAAGTGGCTCAATTACAACTTTATTACCGTTGCTAACAAAATATCTAGCAATATTAGGCATTTGATAAAAAAACTCATTTTCATTAAAATGCGCAAACGGTTTTTTAACGGTTGGCTCAAGCTTAAAATCGGGCCCAACTGTGCCTAGAACTACTTCAAAATCAGGTTCGCAATCTATACCAGCAGCGATGAAAGAAGGGAGCTCAATTGTAGATGTGCAGTTTAAATTAAAAACCTTGTAATTGTATTGCATTAGCTCGCTTTATTTTGATATTTTATTAACTTAGCAAATGTAAAAAAATACAATTAAATGAGAGGATTTTTCGGCATTTTAAACATAAACAATGGTGATTTTAAATCGTCAATAGAAAAATATGAGCGAAGTAAAGCAGACTTTGACAAAAAAGCAACTCTCCAAAACAGCACAATATTTATTGACGACTTTGCCACTTTAGTACCACTAGAAATTTTTGAGAGTAATTTAAACTATGTCGGATGGTCTCGTTTAGACAACATCAATGAATTACAAATCCTTTTAAATCTTAATTCTAATGCTCAGGAACAGGAAGTAATTCTTGCTGCTTATCAAAAATGGGGTGTCGATTGTGTGAAACATTTAATTGGCGATTTTAGCTTTGTCATTTGGGATGATTTAACAAAAACCCTTTTTCTGGCCAAAGATCAAATGGGTATTCGTCCCCTGTTTTACATAGAACAAAATGGGTTATTGTATTTTGGGAGTACTATTTCGGCAATAAAATCAGCTTTGTTGAAACATCCTATCTTAAATGAAACCTACATTGCCAAGGAATTATGCAATTACCAACAACATTTAGAAGATACTTTTTATAAGGATATCAAAAGACTCAAACCTGCTCATTGTATTTCGATAGCGACAGGAAAAACCATAGAAGAGATTCTTTATTGGGAACTTAGTGCTATTGATCTCAGTCATTGTAAAAATAAGGAAGACTATTATGAACTTTTAAGAAACGCATTTAAAACCGCAATTCTATCTCGAATAAGAGGAAAAAGTACGGTGGGATGCCAACTTTCTGGGGGTATGGATTCTTCAGCTATAGCAGTACTCTTATCTAGACTAATGGATAAGAACCAACTCCACACTTATTCCTTCGTATTGGATGATAAGACTAGAAGCTATTCTGATAGCGGCATTGATGAACAAGGTACTCAAGAAGAAATCATCGCATATGCTAGTTTAATAAAAGAAAACCATCATCACGTTACTTCTTTCCATTACAAGGATGTGTTTGAAGAATTAAACACTCGAAATAAAGTGATGGGCGGCCTTGCCAATAGCGATGCTGTATGGCAAGATTCTATGTATAAAAAAGCGTCTAATGAAAATCAAGTACAGGTAATGTTTAGCGGATTTCCTGGGGATGAAGGTGTTTCTCAAAATGGAAATAATTATTTTTACGACTACCTAAATAACTTTAATATTAAAGGATTATATCAATATTTACTGGACTTTAGACTTAATGGAATTAAAGGAGTCATTCATTACTACAGATCAAAAGTTGCAAAAACTACGCACTTACACTATTCTAAAATTCAGAAGCAACGCAATCTACTAAATCCAAATTCTGAATTGAACTCAAAATTAATTGATACTACATTTCCATTTCATCCTAGTTTTAAAGGTTGGCAAAAACAGCAAATTTGCAGACCACACACCACTTTACGTGCAGAATCGGAAGGATCTTATGCTAATCAATATGATATTGAAACCGTTTATCCACTCGCAGACATACGCTTACTTGAAATAGTATATAGTTTACCAGCTGAATTGTTTAAACCCAAACCCTATTCCAGAGCCTTATTTAGGAATTTAGCGATTGGGATCTTACCGGATAAAGTGCGATTACAACCTAAAAGTAGCGGTGCCAAAACGCTGGCTTTTGCAGATTATTGGATGCATACTAAAGCAAATGAATTACAGGACTATAAAATAAAAAACCACACCGGACTAATGCTAACAGAAATAGAAAATAGCAATAAAAAGCACGAGAGTGAATTCATGAAAATAAAAAAATTAAACACATTGAAGGAAATAGATTATTTGATAGATTTAAACTTGACATCGTAATAAAATCAAAAAATGAGCTGTTATTATTTTCTTGTAAATCCTATTAAAACCACTTTCTGTAAATGACCGCTATCACAGACATAAATAATAAATACAACTCTTCTATTGCATTAATTGTTTTATGCTGTAGAATCTACTTTAAATCATCTAAATTAGACGATTTAAAAGGCTTTATTAGCGTAAACAATATAGACTGGCCAGAATTCTATACGAATTGCCGAAAACAAAAAGTAAGACCAATTGTATACCGCATTTTACTCAAAATTGAACTACCAGAAGCAATAAAAAAAAGTCTTAGTAACGAGTTAAACAGGCTTACTCTACAAAGTTTTGAACAAGCAAAAGAAACAGAACGTATTATTTTTTTATGTAAGGAGAACGGCATCAATTTAATTCCATACAAAGGAACGGCGTTTTCTAAACAGTTTTTTGGCAACATTGGCATGAGAGAGTCCAGTGATATTGATCTGATAATAACTCCAGATGACCTCCCAAAGGCAATAGAAACCCTAGAAAAAGATGGCTATTCGCCTTATCAAAAAGAATACTACCAATGGGTAGGGCATCAAAATTTTATTCAATTTCATAAAGATTTTAGCTTCGATAAACATGAGGATTTCACCAGAATACATCATGTAGAATTGCATTTTAATATTATAGGCAAAACGACTTACTTACCGGATCACCAAAATACATTTCAAACAAAGCAAACAACAAGCTATCAACTATTTCAAAAGGAAGTTGATTGCTTAGTTCCCGTGGAACATTTTAGGGCAGTTGCATTACACCATATGCTTATGGACAGCATGGGATATTTGAAAACAGTAGTCGATTTTAGCCAGATGTGGATTCAAATTGAGGATTTGCAAAATAAAAACGAATTGAACGTAGATGAAATTCAAATTTTGAAAGCAATGGCCGGACAATACAATTTACCACTAATCCACAACACAATTGATGACTTATTGGGAATAAAAGCAGCAAACCAAACTACTATAAAGACAAAAAATAAACTGATTAACAGATTATTAAATAGTGATTATCGTAAAGTTAGAAAGAATGATTCACCCCTATTTGACACGATTTCATTTAGCTATAACCACCTTAAATACAGTTCGTATTTCTACGCTAGAACACCCGATAAATTGAAATATTTACTTAAAAGTATACTAAGTTTTATGCATCCACAGCCTGAAGATTGCTTAGCTATCAACTTACCTAAAAACCTTTATTTCTTATATTATTTTATACGACCTTTCAGGTTATTATTTTTTCAAGGAGACCCTACTAAAAAATAAACACAATAAAAAAAGCCTTCATTTCAAGATTAGAAATGAAGGCTTTTTTTAGAATTATGTAGAAGATATTATTTTTTTTCTTCTGCTTTTGTCTCTTCTTTGGCGTCTGTTTTAGAAGATGCTTTGTACTTATCATTCAATGCTTTTACAACCTCTTTAGTAATATCATATTTGTCCTCAGCATATAGTACAGTTGCTGCATCACCAGTCCCGTATATGTAAGAATATCCGTTCTTTTTTCCGTAATCCTTAATGAACTTTTTAACTCCAGAAACTAGAGAATCCATTTCAACACCACCTTGCTGCTGTAGTTGTTGCGCTAAAGCTTGTTGTGCGTAACCTAATTCTTGTTCTCTTTTTTGTAATTCAGCACCACGCTTTTGTGCCCACTCTTGACCGTTAGCCTGCGCTTGCGCTTGGAAATTTGACGCGTCTTGCTTAAAACGGTTGATTTCAGCCTCTAATTGTCTTCCTTTTTCACTAGACTGTGCTTTGTATTTTGCTTCAAGATCTTTAGCCTCTGTATATTCTTTCATTAATACCGAAGTATCTACATAAGCAGTTTTCACTTCTTTAACTTCTGCTGTTTTGTTACAAGCAACTACTGAGATCGAAATTGCGATAATTAATAATACTTTTTTCATTTTGGTTTATTTGTAATTTAAGTGTGTAAGCAAAAATATAAAAAAATAGATAGTATCCTAAAAAACTTTAAAATTTAGGACAATTTTAAACTATTGGTTTTTACTATTACTATAAAAAAATAGATCAATCAAACTTATTAAAAACGACTTTAATAGCGCCGCTAAGAACTAGATTCTCTAAATATTATATAAGATGCGTGTTTAAGTCCGTAATCAGACCGGAAAACAGCGTTAAAATCATTTTTAGCTCTTTTTAAGCACATAAATATGGGATGAATACTCCAAATTTTGCTTTGCTTTAACATTTGACCACAATCCAATACAAAATGCCTTCGGGTAATTCATTTTTCCTGTTTTGTATTTTTCAGAAAGTAAACTCACATAAAAAGAATCAAACTTCATAGGAAGCACTTTTTTTAAGGTCATTCCCTCTTTTCCAAAAAGTAACTTTATTGCATTTTTAGAGAAATGCCAGAAATGAATTGGCACATCATAAGCTGCCCAAAAAGCCCCATAATGTTTTGCATCAAATGATTTAAAATTAGGTACTGCCACAATTAAAGTTCCTGTAGGCTTTAATAATCGCTTAAGTTCTTTTATTTGAAAATCCAAATCTGGTACATGTTCCAACACATGCCACATGGTAATTACATCAAAAGAATCATTAGCTAGGTCTGTCGTATTATCCACAAATGAAATCCCTTTGCCATTAGCAATAGCTTTTGCTCTATCACTTGGTTCGATTCCTGTAGTATTCCAACCGTTCTTTTTTGCAACTGACAGGAAATCACCAGTACCAGCACCAATATCCAATAGTTGTCCCTTACCTATTTGCTCACCATTAATTAATTCAAGTTTGTTTTTTAGTGCAATACTTTTAACAAAATGATAGGCTTTTTCAAACAATGACCGCCTATTATCTGTATGTGAAATATAATCTTCACTCTCATAATATCTACCCAGATGTTCCAAACTAGGTTGGGGCGAAGTAACTAACATATCTAAATTTGTATCCTGATACAAATCAAATGTTTCTTTAGAAACGGAATGATCCAGTACGGTCAGGAAATGTTCTTTATTCGAAATATCCATTAATTTTTAATTTGAAGGAACTGTAAATTTTATATTTATACTCTCAAAAATGTAATTCGATCAAAATACGACTACATTCACAAAAAAGGAGTAATTCACAATTAAAGTAAATACTCCTTTTAATATCTTTAAATCTTTAATTTTCTAATAACAACAAGGCTTACCGCAGTAGTTTCACGTGGAACAAAGTAATTAGACTATCAAAATTATATTTCTATGTAATTTTGTAGTCGATAAAAACAATTCTTTACCTTCCCATATAAATTAACAATACCGAGACATCACTCGGCGATACGCCACTAATTCTAGAAGCTTGCGAAATAGTAACGGGACGAATCTTACTTAATTTTTGCTTGGCCTCTATCGACATTGACTTAATTTTGTCATAATCAAAATCAACGGGAATCTTTACATCTTCCAAACGAGTAAGCTTGTCTGCATTGTTTCTTTCTTTTTCAATATAACCAGAATACTTCACTTGAATTTCTGCCTGCTCCAAAATTTCCTGATCTAAATTATTTTCAGAAACATAAGTCTGCACTTTATCAAATTTCAAAATATCGTCCAAATCAATTTGAGGTCGAGAAAATACTTTAAACATTTTATCACCTTGCGATATCAAAGCAGTACCTTTCGATTCCAATATCGGGTTTGCTTCAACAACTGAAACACTTGTCTCTTTAAAAAAGGAAACCATTTTTTCAGACTCATTTAATTTATGCTCCATCCTGCGCAAACGCTTTTCAGAAGCTAACCCAATTTCATAACCCATAGGAGTCAATCTAAAATCGGCGTTGTCTTGACGTAATAAAGTTCTATATTCTGCGCGAGAAGTAAACATCCTGTAGGGCTCTTCAGTTCCCTTAGTAATTAAATCATCAATTAATACACCAATATAGGCTTCGTCTCTTTTTAAAATTAAGGGTGCTTTTTCGCGAACCTTTAAATGCGCATTAATACCTGCCATCAAGCCTTGAGATGCTGCCTCTTCGTATCCTGTAGTTCCATTTATCTGCCCAGCAAAATACAATCCTTCAACCAGCTTCGTTTCTAAAGTATGCTTTAACTGCGTTGGTGGAAAATAATCATATTCTATAGCGTATCCAGGTCTGAAGAATTTAACGTTCTCAAAACCAACAACAGAACGCAAGGCTTTAAATTGAATGTCTTCAGGCAGCGAAGTAGAAAAACCATTCACATAGACCTCACAGGTATGCCAACCTTCTGGTTCTATAAAAAGCTGATGCCTCTCTTTATCAGCAAAACGATTAATTTTATCTTCAATAGATGGACAGTATCTCGGACCGAGACTTTTTATTCGGCCATTAAACATAGGCGAACGATCAAAACCTTCTCGCAAAATATCATGAACTTCTAACGAGGTATACGTCATATGACAAGACCTCTGATGAACAAGAGGCGACGTAACATCAGAGTACGAAAATTTATCAGGTCGCGCGTCTCCTTTCTCCTCATTCATTTTAGAATAATCTAAAGAGCGGCCATCAACACGTGGAGGTGTACCGGTTTTCATTCTTCCTGCTTCGAAACCCTCCTTAATCAAATCTTCGGTAATTCCATAAGCAGCACTTTCTCCCGCTCTGCCTCCTCCAAATTGTTTTTCGCCTATATGAATCAAACCATTTAAAAAAGTACCGTTAGTCAAAACAACAGACTTAGATCTTATTTCAACTCCTAAAGAAGTACGAACTCCTTTAACAACTCCTTTTTCAATAATTAATCCACTAACCATCTCTTGGTAAAAATCAAGATTAGGTGTTCCTTCCAGCATCATCCTCCACTCCTCAGCAAAACGCATTCGGTCGCTTTGTACTCTCGGAGACCACATAGCAGGCCCTTTGGACTTATTCAACATTTTGAATTGAATAGCAGTTCTATCAGACACAATTCCTGAATAACCACCTAACGCATCGATCTCACGGACTATCTGGCCTTTGGCAATTCCACCCATAGCCGGATTACATGACATTTGCGCTATATTTTGCAAACTCATTGTAACCAACAGCGTTTTGGAACCTAAATTGGCTGCAGCAGCAGCGGCCTCAGATCCAGCATGACCAGCACCAACCACAACAACATCGTATTCTTCTTGAAACATCTTTTATTTTGAATTAATCCGACTACGTCGGAAATACTTGCAAATTTGCATTAATTATAAACAAACAAAGCTAATTGTTGTTCCACGTGGAACAGAAATACTAAAAATAAACACAACATGTTTCACGTGGAACAATTAAGCAACAACTTTTATGTACAAAAACAAAGATTATTGTTTCACGTGGAACAAGTTTAGTTTTTCGTTTTCTTTGGCACGCATAAGCAGCTCCTCATCTTCTCCTTTGTCTTTGTATCCGCAATAATGCAAAACACCATGAACCATAACGCGTCGCAACTCTTCATCAAAACTGACATTAAAGTCAATCGCATTATCGGCAACACGTTCAACAGAAATAAAGCAATCACCACTTACCTCGTTACCTATGGTGTAATCAAAACTAATAACATCGGTTAGCGTATCGTGTTGAAGATACTCAACATTTAATTTATGTAAATAGTCATCATCACAAAAGATATAGTTAATCTCCCCTTCAGATTTATTCTCCGAAATCAATACGGCAGACAACCATGCAGCTAAAGAAGATTCGTCTGTTAATTTGAACTCATTCTCGTAATTAAAATTAATCATTTTTTATTAAAATATTCTTGCACCTTACGGTTAAAATTGGAGCGCAAAGGTAATGATTGTCTGTTTAATATCTCTATGCTATTTAAATAATCTATCAAAGCATCCGGTAACCTGTTGGTTTGCTTGTCAAACTGCCTATTACTGCTTTCAGACTGCCTATTGCTTTCCTCACCTTGCGTTTGAATCGCGGACTTGAGCTTCAACAATTCCTGCTTTATATCCAACACCTTTTGAAGGTTTTTATTATTGAATCCTTTATTTAAAATATCCTTTTCTAATTGTTTCATCTTTTCAAGAGCACTGTTACCAGCACCATTAACTCCCTGCTTTTTAAGCTCACTATCCAAGGCTTCTCTCAAGGCCTTTTGCTCTTTATAGATCTCTAACAAATCCTTTGCATCACCTTCAGCAGACCCCCCTTCACCGCTTCCCTTTTGGCTACCATCCTTTCCGCTTCCTTCCTTACCATCCTTCTTACCTCCTTCTTTCATCTTTTCGGCAAGACCTTGTTGCTTAGCAATAATATCAGGTAATTGCATACCTTGGCCTTCTCCCTTTTTAGGTTTGCCTGCAGCAGCGCCAGTCAGTTCCATTTGCATACTACTTAAAATACTACTCAAAAAATCTCCTAATTTATTTGCCGCAGCTATCACATATTGCTGATGAGATACTCCTTTCGCTATCTTAGAGTCAACTAAACTCTCTAATGCTTTATCTAAATTATACTGGGTACTACCAATTTCTTTGGTAATGTTATCTGCAAATTTCGGATTGCGAAGTGACATGGCAAATAGGCTGTCATCAATATGCTTAAATTGTAATCTCAAATCCTGCTGCTTTTTAATATTTTTATTGTAGGCTAAAGAACCAGTATTAAGGCTTCGAACATCTAACATAACAACTTCCTCAGCTAGTGAGAAGGCTAATAAATTATCTAATATTTGACGCAACATCTTAACATCTTCCTCCATTTGCTCCGAATCAGAACTCGATAAACTATCACTCATTTTTTTTGATGCAGCCTTCATTTTTCCTGCAGCACTCTTTTGATTTGCTTCTGCCTTAGCTTTACTCTGCTTACCTAACTCATCAAGAGCCTTATCAAGATCAACATCAATTGATTTCATTTGCGCTCCATCAATGTCCAAATCAACAGGTTTTTTCAATTGTTTGCTATCTCTCTTTAGCTCACCCAGTTCTTCTGCAATTTTATTGAAAGCATTATTGATTTCCTTTTGTTTTTCACTGGTATTGTTTTTCTCAGCCTGTGACAATTTTTCTTGTTCCACTCCTAGTTTATCCAACTTATCAGCAAGCTGTTCTACTTTCTTTTTGACGTAATATTGTTTAGTCAATTCAACTAATTGCTCTAAATTTCGAATTTGATTTTTACTGTTTTGTTTTAACTTATCAAGCTTTTCAGAAAGTTCCTCACTCTTTATTTTGTCATTAAGAGCTTGCAATTCATCTAACAGTTTTCGATTTTTATCCAAATCATCATCAGCCTTATTAATTCTTTTCTCTAAGGCATCTTTAAACTCATTCTTATTAATTGTCTTCTCCTTGAGCAAATTCTCTTTGAGTTTATTAGCAAAATCGCGCATCATTTGGTCTTGCTTCTTTTGTTGCTGTATAAAATCCTTCACATTTTGCTGCTCGCTATAACTTAAACTTTCCTTTTCCTTACCTAACTTTTGTAGTTTATCCAACTGTGACAATTGCTTATCTTGCTTTTTTAAAGACGATTGCAAACCCTTAATATTATCCGATTGCTCTGCAGCTATTTGATCTACTCTCTCCTCATTTGTACTAATGCGCGAAGTATAAACATCCGACTTCGTACTTTTATAATGATGCAACATATCGTTATCAAACACTTCAAAATAGTAGTTGTACACTACCCCTTCCTTGACATCGAGCTTACCTGGGAAAGAAAACACAAACTGATCAAAGACACCTTCTTTAATAGCTAATGCAGCTCTTTGAACAACTGCTGGTTGTTGTGCATTATAATAAACTACCTGTAGCTTCGTTAAGCCATAGTCGTCACCAACCTGTCCCACCATATACTTCGAACCTATCTTTAAACTATCTGGACTATTAACTACACTGATGGTAGGGAACTGATCTTTAATTACAGTAAGCTGATACCGTAATTTTTCATGTCCTTTATTGTTTATATTTGAGGTAACAATTTGATATTCTGTATTTTGAATAATTTTCTTTTTTAGGCAAAAACTGTTCTTGGCTTTACTAAAAGATTCCACACGAGCATCTGCTTCCCATTCTACAGCATCAGTAGACACCGTATTCAACACCCAACTAACAACGGTGCCCTCAGGAACAATTGCATTACCGGTACCCCTGATAATTTCTTTTTTCCGACCTAAAAAGGCTGGGAATTCTAACTGCATCTCAAAGTCTTTCACTGTAGGCACGGCAACTACTTCTAACATCAATTCCTCAGAAGAAACAGTATTACCTTCTAAATGAAAAGAAACACTTTGTGATAGATTAACAAACCGATAGGCAAATTCTCCAGGTTTGATCTCTTCTAGAAAATAACTTTCGGCGCCAATCAGTATCATTGCCCTGTCAGGAGTAACTGCACCCTCAGCGCGCACACGTAATACAAAATCACCGTTCTCCACCACCTCTAGCTTGGGATTAACAATAACAAACTTAAAAGGAGCTGGTGGTAAAAACTGTCTGTTGTAATGTACTACCCTATTTAAACTTTGAGCAATAAACCTTTTGTTACCTGAAACATACAAACCAATAACTATTAAAACGGGAAATAAAGCTACAGGAAGCCACTTTTTATTGGAATTATAGTCAATAGCTTTAGAGAAACTAATGAATTGCAGAGAAGCTGCTTTCTGCTCGATAGAGGCAACTAGCAAATCAGAACTTAATACAGACTCTGCACTAGAATTCAATTGAAGAAAATTTACTAATTTATCTTGAACATCTACAAAATGACTTCCAATTATAACAGCAGCTTGCTTGTGATCAATTCCTTCTTTTAATTTAAAAATCTTAAATAATGGAAACAAAATAAACCGCAATAACAAATAACATTCTAAAAACACGAATATCCCAAACAACAACGTTCTTCCCTTTGACTTCAACCACAAAAAATGCTCCACAGAAATGATGAACAAAAAGTACAGTAATCCTAAACCAATAAAAAGCAATAAGCCTCTTATTAACTCATTCCAATAATACTTCTTGATAAAACCTTCTAACTTATAAAATATCAAATTTGAACTTTCCAAAATAAATAGTGCTTTATATAACCAATAAAAGTACTAATTTATATGATTACACAAATACAAAATAGCCTAAACATATGCTAAACCTAAATAACTGATTTCTATCGTATCTATATAAACCACTGATATTGTATCTTTGCACTAAAATTATCAGAATGTCAAAACAAGTACGTGTGCGATTTGCACCAAGTCCAACAGGACCGTTACATATTGGGGGTGTTAGAACCGCCCTATTTAACTATTTATTTGCTAAAAAACATGGCGGAACATTTTTCCTTCGTATTGAAGATACCGACCAATATAGATTCGTAGCGGGTGCCGAAGATTATATTATGGAAGCACTTGATTGGTTAGGTATTGCTCCAGAGGAAACGATTGGTAAAAATGAACAATTTGGACCTTATCGCCAAAGTGAAAGAAAACATATTTATACAACATACGCTGATCAATTAATAAAAAATGGCTGGGCTTATTATGCATTTGATACAACAGAAGCATTAGACCAAGCCAGAAAAATAGCGGAGGAAAAAGGTAATACATTTATTTACAATCACACCAACCGTGAAACACTAGATACTTCCCTAGCGCTTACGACCGAGCAAACAGCATCTAGAATAGCTGCTGGTGATGCATATGTTATACGATTTAAAACTCCTATAAATGAAACACTACACTTGCAAGACCTAATACGTGGCGATGTAAAATTTGAAACCAATTTACTTGATGACAAAGTTTTATTTAAGAGCGACGGTATGCCAACCTATCATTTAGCGAACATTGTAGATGATCATTTGATGCAAACATCACATGTAATACGAGGAGAAGAATGGTTGCCATCCATGCCACTTCACGTACTACTTTACCGCGCGTTTGGATGGGAAGCACCGCAATTTGCTCATTTACCATTGATATTAAAACCAATTGGAAACGGTAAACTGTCTAAACGTGATGGAGATAAACTTGGATTTCCGGTATTCCCTTTGGAATGGGAAACAGAGGAAGGAATTTCATCAGGCTACAGAGAAAAAGGATTTTTTCCTGAGGCAGTAGTTAACTTTTTAGCACTATTAGGCTGGAATGACGGTACGGAACAAGAATTGTTCTCTCTCCAAGAATTAGCAGATCGCTTTGACTTAAGTAGAGTGCACAAATCAGGAGCAAAATTCGACCCCGAAAAAAACAAATGGTTCAACTACCAATACCTAATTAAAGCACCAAATGAAACCTTAGTCAATGCATTCAAACCTATTTTAGATGATAAAGGGATCAGATTTGAACATCTTGATATTTTAAAAATAGTTTCTCTGATTAAAGATAGAGCAAATTTTGTTTCTGATTTTTGGGAACTAGGAGATTTCTTTTTTGTAGCACCGACAGAATATGATGCTAAAGCCAGTAAAAACTGGAAGGAAGATACAACGCCTTTGATGCAACAATTAATTGTGGTACTCGAAGAAATATCCGACTTCACATCTGTGAATATTGAAACGATTGTTAAAGACTGGATAACAAAAAATGAGATTGGAATGGGCAAAATAATGCAGCCTTTTAGATTAAGTTTAGTGGGCGCTTTAAAAGGTCCTCACCTATTTGACATAGTAGAAATCATAGGAAAAACAGAAACTATAAGCAGAATTAAAAAAGCAATTTCTGTTTTGTAACAATAGTAAACCCGTCTAATCAGGCGGGTTTTTTTATAAATATAGAATGATAGTACCATTCACAATTCCCGGATTTCCTTTAAAATTAGAACCGATATTATTGTTATTCAAATTTTTCAACATGTTATTAAGCCCATATTGATACGATACATTCAATCGAAAATGTTTCACGCCAGCTGTTAATCCAACTGTAGGGTAAAAATTAAATTTAGATATATCAACAATATCTTTGGCGAATACAGTTGTTCCAGTAATTATATTATTTTCTTTGGTGGGATCAATTTTTAGTTTCCCATTAACCTGCATCAAAGGACCAAATTCAAAACTCAAATGATTTTCAATAATAACATAACTTAATTGCAGCGAAATTTGTGCCGATGATAATTTATAGTTTACATCTTCTTTAGCATTGGCTCCGTTATTTGTAGCAACTGAAAAATTATTTTCACTAAATTGTATAGCATACACCATATCCCAATTATCATAAAAATTACCTCTAACAGAAAGAGCGGCATTCCAACCTAAATCGGGTTTCGTGCTAAAATTAGAAGTATTTAGGCTAAACTGATTGGCTCCTATAACAACACCAATTCTATTTGAATCTCTATATCCATATTGCGCAAAACATATACTTGAACTAGACATCAAGACCAACAATAACAAAAGCTTTTTCATATAAGTACTTTAAAGAGTGACAAACCTAAAGTTTTTTTGTAATTTAACACTCATTTCTAACTAAATATATCATATCATGAACATTGCATTTATTATTATTCTAATACTAGGATTCTTTATTTTACTATCGTCCTTTTTTACTGTAAAACAACAATCTTCGGTAATAATCGAGCGATTTGGAAAGTTTTTGAGTGTAAGACAATCGGGTTTGCATCTAAAAATACCCTTTATAGATAGAATCGCTGGCCGTGTTAACCTAAAAATTCAGCAGCTAGATGTTATTATCGAAACAAAAACTAAAGATAATGTGTTTGTAAAACTAAAAGTATCAGTACAATTTATGGTTGTTAAAGAAACTGTTTATGATGCCTTTTATAAATTAGAATATCCCCATGATCAAATAACCTCCTATGTATTTGATGTTGTGCGTGCCGAAGTACCTAAACTTAAACTAGATGATGTTTTTGAAAGAAAAGATGATATTGCCATTGCTGTAAAACGAGAATTGAATGAAGCTATGACTACTTATGGTTATACAATTATCAACACCTTAGTTACAGATATTGATCCAGACATTCAGGTAAAAAATGCGATGAACCGAATTAATGCTGCTGATAGAGAAAAAACAGTTGCTGAATTTGAAGCAGAAGCATCAAGAATACGTATTGTTGCTAAAGCAAAAGCTGAAGCGGAAAGCAAAAGATTACAAGGACAAGGAATAGCCGACCAGAGAA
>Ga0206125_10002542_pt1 | contig 19040 bp, 13 predicted proteins | sample Helgoland_Spring_4_FD_148598 | JGI IMG/M metagenome (GOLD analysis project Ga0206125, IMG submission 148598) | Pelagic subsurface seawater microbial communities from Kabeltonne, Helgoland, North Sea - Helgoland_Spring_Bloom_20160331_1 | ecosystem: Environmental > Aquatic > Marine > Epipelagic ... | reverse complement strand
TCTTGACTCTAGCATATTGAGGTGCGATAAAAAACGTTTTGCACCAGCTACTCCTGCATTTGCTACTGATTCGTTGATGTCAAGCGATTTACCACCTTCAAAAAGCAGCATTTTTACTCCTAATTTCTGACTAGCATTTCTAAAAGTTCCTGCGATATTTTTTGAAAACAAGGTGAAAGGGGCGTTAAAAACATCGGCTAGTTCTTTTAACTCCGGATTTTTAGGAGCGAATCGAATTTGAGGAGCATTAAAGCGGCTTGCGCCTCCGGCATGAAAGTCAACTGCATAATCTACAAGCGGCATAATTTCGGTTAAAATATGATAGGCAAATCGGCCCGCGAGCGATCCTTTTTTGCTACCAGGAAACACGCGGTTTAAATCTCGACCGTCAGGGAATTGTCGAGACATATTGATAAAACCAAACATATTAACGATTGGAATACATATGATGGTACCTTTTTTAGGCTTGTTGATTTTTTTGGTAATAAGTTGACGTACAATTTCTACTCCATTTATTTCGTCACCATGAATTCCAGCAGAAAACAAAACTGTAGGACCATCAATTTTGGAACGTGATACGATGATCGGAATTTTAAGTTTGGCGGTGTTATGTAACTTAGCAATCTCCATGTCAATGGTTTTGCTTTCTCCGGGCAGGATAGATTCTCCAAGTATGCTAATGGCTTTAATGCTTTTCATAAGTAATTAAAAAGCTAAAAGTAAAGATTATTATTTGGAATTCGTAAATTTGAGCTAATTTCAACCATTAACCTCAAAATAATGCAGTCGCAAGGTTTAGCTGTAGCAACTGCTCAAACTTTGTGCAAATTTATAATGCAGAACCCAACATTAGAACTTCAAATACAAACTTTGCCAGATGGTCCCGGTGTTTATCAATATTACGATAAAGACGGGAAGATTTTATATGTAGGAAAAGCAAAGAATTTAAAAAAAAGAGTGTCGTCCTATTTCAATAAAATTCATGATGCGGCAAAAACAAATGTGCTTGTCAAGAAAATTGTTACCATCAAACATATTGTTGTGCCCACCGAAACAGATGCGCTATTATTAGAAAATAATTTAATAAAGACGCTGCAACCAAGATACAATGTATTACTGCGTGACGACAAAAGTTACCCCTGGCTTTGCATTAAAAAAGAACCTTTCTCCCGAATATTTGCTACTCGTAGAATGGTTAAAGATGGATCTGAATATTTTGGTCCTTATACCAGTTTTAAAACAGTTACCACTATTTTAGAGTTAATAAAAGAGTTATATCCTTTACGAACCTGTAATTTTGATTTAAGCCAAGCAAACATCAACAGCGGAAAGTTTAAAGTTTGTTTAGAGTATCATATAGGTAATTGCAAAGGACCATGTGAAGGGCATGAATCCGTTGAGAATTATCAAAAACAGGTAGATGCCATCCGAGAAATCTTGAAAGGGAATTTCAAAGAAAGCATGAAGGATTTTAAACGTGTTATGATTGAATTAGCTCAAGATATGCACTTTGAAGAAGCACAAAAAATCAAAGAGAAAATTGAAGTTTTAGAAAATTATCAATCCCGATCTACTATTGTAAATCCTAAAATTACGAACATAGATGTTTTTTCTATTGTTTCTGATGAAAGCGCGGCTTATATTAATTTTTTACAAATTTCTCATGGTTCGATCATACGTTCGCATACAATGGAAATTAAAAAAAAGCTAGAGGAAACAGATGCCGAATTATTGGAACTAGCCATCATTGAATTGCGGGAACGTTTTCAACTTTTATCTAAAGAAATTATCGTTCCTTTTCCGGTAGATTTAGGGGAACATATAAAAGTGACCGTGCCTCAATTGGGAGATAAAAAACAAATTCTAGATCTCTCTGTTCGAAACGCAAAGTTCTACCGCATTGAACAACTAAAGCAATTGCAAATTGTAGATCCCGATAGGCATACCACTCGCATTATGGCGCAAATGCAAAAGGATTTGCGATTACCTGTAGAACCCCGCCATATTGAATGTTTTGATAACTCCAATATACAGGGAACCAATCCCGTAGCGGCTTGTGTTGTTTTTAAAGATGGAAAACCAAGCAAAAAAGACTACCGCCATTTTAATATAAAAACCGTCGAAGGACCTGACGATTTTGCTTCGATGGAAGAAGTCGTATACCGCCGTTATAAGCGCCTTTTAGATGAAAAAGAACCCTTACCTAATTTAATTATTATAGATGGTGGTAAAGGGCAATTGTCCTCTGCTTTAAAAAGTCTAGATGCTTTGGACTTAAGAGGTAAAATCGCTATCATCGGAATTGCAAAGCGGCTGGAAGAACTTTTTTATCCTGGTGATTCGGTTCCATTGTACTTAGATAAAAAATCAGAAACATTAAAGGTAATTCAGCAATTGCGTAATGAAGCACACCGTTTCGGAATTACACACCATCGTGATAAGCGAAGTAAAGCAGCACTCAATTCATCAATAGAATCGATCCCTGGTATTGGCGAAAAAACAATGCTAACGTTAATTCAACATTTTAAAAGTGTTAAAAGATTGAAATTAGCATCCGAAAAAGAAATTACGGAGGTAATTGGATTATCAAAAGCGAAAAAAATTGTCGACTTTTACAACACATTGCCCAAATCATAAAGAAATATATTTTTATTGAGGCCTTGTTTTTAAACACAAACTTTGTTTATGAAAAATAGTATACTATTCATACTGGCATTTTTTACTTGTTGGATTTCGTTTTCACAAGAGCAAAACAGACCTAAAGTAGGATTAGTTCTAAGTGGTGGTGGGGCAAAAGGATTTGCGCATATTGGCGTTTTAAAAGTGCTAGAGGAGGCAGGGGTGAAAATTGATTATATTGGAGGAACTAGTATGGGCTCTGTAATTGGAGGGCTTTATGCAACGGGTTACAATGCTGCTCAAATAGACTCTATTTTTCAATCCACAAATTTTGATGAGTTAATAAATGATTTCATTCCGAGGTCGTCTAAGAATTTTTATGAAAAAAGAAATGATGAGTTATATGCGCTCGTATTGCCTTTTAATAAGTTTAGGGTAGGTATTCCCGAAGCCTTATCTAAAGGGATGTACAATTTTAATTTGCTAAGCAGCGTAACAAGAAGTGTAAGGTACCAGCGCGATTTCCAGAAACTACCTACTCCTTTTTTGTGTATAGGAACAGATATCGAAACCGGTAAGCAGGTGCTGTTAAATAAAGGAAATTTGGCGCAGGCAATTATAGCAAGCTCCGCTTTTCCATCGCTTTTTTCTCCCGTTCAAATCGACGGAAAATTAATAGTCGATGGTGGGGTAACCAACAATTATCCTGTCGACGAAGTCAGAAAACTTGGTGCAGACATCATTATAGGTGTGGATGTACAAGATGATTTACTAAAAAGAGCTTCTCTAAAGGATGCTACTAAAATTTTGGTTCAAATTAACAACCTTCATACCATCGAAAAAATGAAGGAAAACATTAAAAAAACGGATATTTATATCAAGCCTGATATTAGAGATTATGGCGTTATCTCGTTTGATAAGGGAAAAGAAATTATCAAAAAAGGAGAAGATGCTGCTTTTGCTGTTTATGAAAAATTAAAACCATTAGGAGAAGGAGCAAATCGATACGAAAAGCCAAAACTAAAAGTAGAGGCTGATAGCTTGGAGATTGATCAAATTAATATTGGACCGCTTGCCAATTACACCAAGGAATATGTAACAGGAAAACTGCGATTTAAACCTCAAACAAAAATTGCCTACAGCCAATTAATTAAAGGTATAAATAATTTAAATGCAACTCAAAATTTTAGTGCTATTGATTATTCGCTAGACAAAGAAAATGAAGGTCAAGACAACCTAAATTTAAATTTAATTGAAAATCCTACACAAACTTATTTAAAATTTGGGCTGCATTACGATGGCTTATTTAAAAGTGCTGTTCTGGTTAATCTTACTCGTAAAAAAACACTATTCAAAAATGATATAGCCTCACTTGACATCGTGTTAGGCGATAATTTCAGATATAATTTTGATTATTATGTCGAAAACGGATACAATCTAAGCTTGGGTTTTAAATCACAATTCAACCAGTTTAATCGCAATGTAGCAGCAGAATTAAGTGGTTTGAATCTGATAGAACTTGGTGTTAATTCAATAAATATGGATTACTCTGATTTAACAAACCAATTGTATTTTCAGTCGTTATTCGTGCAAAAATTTCTGTTGGGAGCAGGAATAGAATATAAAGATTTAAGAATTAAATCACCCACACTTGACAATACAAACCAGTTTATTGAGAAAAGCACCTATGGTAGTGTCTTTGGCTACTTAAAATACGACTCCTTTGACAATAAGTATTTCCCAACAAAAGGCTGGTTTTTCTCTGGCGATATACAATCGTATTTGCTTTCGTCCAATTATACTAAAAACTTTAATCCGTTCTCTATCGCAAAAGCTAATTTTGGCATCGCAGCTACAGTATTTAATCATGCAACGATAAAAGTAGAGACGGAAGGTGGTTTTGCTTTTGGAAGCGACAGTGTTCCTTATCTTAATTTTGTTTTAGGAGGTTATGGCTTCAATACAATCAATAATTTTAGGCATTTTTATGGTTACGATTTTTTAAGTTTGGCTGGGAATAGTTATATTAAGTCTACTGTTAACTTTGATTATGAAGTCATTAAAAACAACCACATAAACGTCACCGCTAATTTTGCAAACATCGGAGATCGTATTTTTGAAACGGTAGATTGGATTTCGATACCTAAATATTCGGGCTATGCCTTAGGTTATGGATTAGAAACGGCTATTGGCCCTATCGAAATTAAACACAGCTGGTCTCCAGAAAATTCCAAAGGATACACTTGGTTTAGCATAGGATTTATATTTTAAATTTATTTTTTATAAATAAAAATTCCGATATTTGTTACAATGAAAACAAAATGGACAGGTTTATTAGATTATCTGCAATTCCTTATCAAGAGAAATCCTGAATAAGCGACCTTTTTTTGATTTAGAATAAAAAATTACAAAGCCTTCCTGCTTTATTTAATTACACTTTTAAACAAAGAAACATGCCATTATACCATAAACTAGGGACTTTTCCTCAAAAAAGACATACACAATTTGTTAAACCCACTGGAGGTTTTTACTACGAGCAATTATTTGGTACCGAAGGTTTTCACGGTCACGCCTCGCTATCCTATCATGTACACCGACCAACTCAAGTCAAAGAAATTTTAAAGTCGTACTCGGTAGAGCCAAAAATTGCAATTGGAAAAAACATTAAGTCTTTATTACTAAAAGGTTTTGAGTTAAAACCTGCCGATGATTTTTTAGAAAGCCGCAAAGCCATGTTAGTCAATAAAGATTGCACAATAGGACTTGCAGCCCCGAAAAAGTCCTTAACTGAATATTTTTATAAAAATGCCGATGCCGATGAGCTAATTTTCATCCACAAAGGAAAAGGAAAATTACGTACCATGTTGGGAAATATTCCTTTTGAGTACGGAGACTACCTCATTATTCCACGCGGAATTATTTACCAAATTCAGTTTGATACCGAAGACAATCGCTTGTTTTATGTAGAATCTTTTGCGCCTTTTTATACGCCAAAACGATATAAAAATGAATCAGGTCAACATTTAGAACACTCTCCTTTTTGCGAGCGTGATTTTATTTTACCAAACGAGTTGGAAACTCATGACGAAAAAGGCGACTTTTTAATCAAAATCAAAAAAGAAGGCATGATGCACGAAGTGGTTTATGCCACGCATCCTTTTGACGTTATTGGTTGGGATGGATACAATTTCCCATACGGATTTAGTATTCACAATTTCGAGCCAATAACGGGGCGCGTACACCAACCGCCACCAGTACACCAAACGTTTGAGACGGCTACTTTTGTAGTGTGTTCATTTGTGCCAAGGCTGTACGATTACCACCCAAAATCAATTCCGGCACCTTACAATCACAGTAATATTGATAGTGACGAAGTGTTGTATTACGTAGATGGAGACTTTATGAGCCGCAACAATATCGAGCAAGGACACATCACTTTGCACCCAAAAGGGATTCCACACGGACCAGCGCCAGGTGCAATGGAACGCAGTATAGGTCATACAGGCACCGAGGAATTGGCCGTGATGGTCGACACTTTCCGTCCGCTAATGGTTACTGAGGAAGCCATGGGATTAGATGATGGTCAGTACTATAAATCTTGGGTTGAATAGTCATTGCGAGGTACGAAGCAATCACTCTAAAGATACCAAGCTAAAATTGGAGCTTTGTCCTGCTGTCCGCTATATCTTTATGTTTTTAAAGAAAAAACATAAAGGATGCCGCTACCATCAGGGCTAAAAAATTAAAATTCATAGAAACATTTCGGTTGCATCAGCTAAACGACAAACCGACACAAAAAATAAACACAATGGCAAAAGAAGTAAAATCAGTAGAATACGGATTAGAAAAAATATTTGAAGGAGCACAAGATTTCCTTCCGTTATTAGGTACGGATTATGTAGAGTTCTACGTAGGAAACGCAAAACAATCTGCTCATTATTATAAAACCGCTTTCGGATACCAATCATTGGCCTACGCCGGACTGGAAACGGGAGTGAAAGATAGAACGTCGTACGTTTTAAAACAAGATAAAATACGCATCGTGTTAACAACACCATTGACGCAGGATTCTCCTATTCATGAACATCTTAAAAAACATGGAGACGGAGTAAAAGTGGCTGCGCTATGGGTTGAAGATGCTACAAGTGCTTACGAAGAAACTATGAAACGTGGCGCACGATCTTTTATGGAGCCTACTGTCGAGAAAGACGAGCACGGCGAAGTAGTACGATCAGGAATTTATACCTATGGTGAAACAGTACATATTTTTGTTGAGCGTAAAAATTATAATGGTATTTTCTTGCCAGGCTATAAAGAGTGGAAATCAGATTATAATCCAGAAGCAACAGGTTTAAAATACATTGACCACATGGTAGGTAATGTAGGTTGGAACGAAATGAATACTTGGGTAAAGTTTTATGAAGAGGTAATGGGGTTTGTAAACTTCCTGTCTTTTGATGACAAACAAATTACAACCGAGTATTCTGCCTTGATGAGTAAGGTAATGTCTAACGGTAACGGTAGGATCAAATTCCCAATCAATGAACCAGCCGAAGGAAAGAAAAAATCACAAATCGAAGAATACTTAGACTTTTACGGAGGTCCAGGAATACAACATATCGCAATTGCTACAGATGACATCATAAAAACAGTGAGTCAGCTAAGAGCAAGAGGAGTTGAGTTTTTGTCAGCGCCGCCACATACCTATTACCAAGCAATCCCAGAACGCTTAGGAGCACACATGGGCATGATGAAAGAAGACATCAATGAGATCGAAAAACTAGCCATTATGGTAGATGCTGATGAAGATGGGTATTTATTACAAATATTTACTAAACCAGTACAAGATAGACCAACCTTATTTTTTGAAATAATTCAAAGAATGGGAGCCAAAGGCTTTGGTGCGGGTAACTTCAAGGCTCTTTTTGAGTCCATAGAGCGCGAGCAGGAATTGCGAGGAACGCTATAAAAGATGGTTTTTTTTGCATTATGTGAAAAAATAACCCTTCATATGGTTTCAATTTTATTAATGATGTGTTAAACTTTTTTTTTAGTTTTCATATCCTGATTTGTTAGCTACCTTTGCACTCGCAAAACGGAAGGGGTGGTTTCCTTCTGATTTGATATAAATTTCATAATTTATAGTTTTTTGGTTAGTTAATAGCATAAAAACTCAGTCATTATTTGACTGAGTTTTTTTGTTTTAATATATTTGGAACAAAATTTGCAACTTCGATCAATAAATAGAAAAAGTAAATTATGAAAAAGATAATACTGTTCTTGTTATTGATACTTACCGTTAGCTTTGATTCCCAAAATGATGATGCGTACGATGCAGGCGAGTGGTTTAAATTTAGAATCCACTACGGCTTTGTAAATGCGGGTTATGCAACACTGGAAGTTAAAGATGCGGTTATAAATAATAAAAAAGCTTTTCACGTTATCGGTAAAGGGTACACCACTGGTATGTCTCGTTTTTTCTTTAAGGTAGATGATTTGTATGAAAGTTATATTGAAAAGGAATCGGGCAATCCTTCTCAATTTGTTAGAAAAATTAACGAAGGAGGATACACTAAAAACCAAGAAGGATTTTTTAACCAATCTGCTAATAAAATTGTAGTAAAGGATTATAAAAATAACTCCGAAAAAGCCTTTGTGATCCCTAAAAACACTCAAGATATCTTATCGGCATTTTACTACCTCAGGAATTATCCTACCATCGATAAAATCAATCCAGGGGAGTCTATTGTTATTGATATGTTTTTTGACGAAGAAACCACAAAATTTAAGTTAAAGTTCATCGGTCGAGAGAATATTACAACTAAATTTGGAGTTGTGTCTGCAATGGTATTTAGACCATTAGTGCAGTCGGGTCGCGTTTTTAAAGAGCAAGAGAGTTTAACTGTCTGGGTTTCAGATGATGATAATCGATTGCCAATTCGAATAAAAGCAGAGCTAGCGGTTGGATCGATTAAGGCAGATTTAGATGCCTTTAAAGGATTAAAAAATCCGTTTAAAATTAAAAAATAATGAACATTAGTGAAAATGGAGAGGCTATTTTAAAAGAAATAGAGCAAAAATATGAGGCTATAAATCAAAAAACCGATACGCATCTCGAGGGGTTACTTTGGTCAAAACCAATCACTTATTGGGATTATATTCAAACTGATGCCCTTTTAAGTTTGCAAACCCAAAGAACCACACTTCCTGATGAAATGGTGTTCATCATGTACCATCAGGTCAATGAGTTGATATTTAAAATGATTCTGTGGGAAATTAATCAAATTTCGCATGCCGCAGAATTAAAGACGGAGTTTTTTACCGAAAGGTTAATGCGCATCAGTCGCTATTTTGATATGCTTACCACGTCCTTTAGTATTATGGAGAATGGTATGGAAGTAGAGCAATACATGAAGTTTAGAAATACGCTTACTCCGGCCAGCGGATTTCAAAGTGCGCAATACCGACTTATTGAGTTTTGTTGCACGGATCTTATCAATCTAATTGATCATCGCTTTAGGGCTACTATTGACCGAACAACTCCTTACGATCATGCCTTTGAACATTTGTATTGGCAAGCAGCAGGTAAGGATTATACAACAGGAAAAAAATCGTATTTACTACAAGAATTTGAAAGCAAGTACAAAGATCTTTTTCTGCGTCAAATGGAACAATACAATACCATTAACATTTGGCAAAAATTCAAACAACTACCCAATCAAGATCAAACTAATCCGGGCTTAATACAAGCCATGCGTCACTTGGACCATACCATAAATATTACTTGGGTCATGCAGCACTTAAATGTTGCCATTAAATATATTGACCAAAGTGGCATGGGTGATGGCGAAGCAACGGGAGGTAGTGATTGGAAAAAGTATATGCATCCAAAATACCAACGTCGCATATTTTTTCCTGACTTATGGACAGAGGAAGAAATTGCTAATTGGGGGAAATAAAATAAAGTAGAATTCGAAAAAAAAACAGCTAAGGTTTGAAACAATTATTTTTAATCATCATTGTAGTATTTACAATAACATCATGTAATAATTCCAAGGAAGAATCTAATAAAAAAGGGGTTGTTAAGGCTGTAAAGCGTATAGCAAAGCACTCTGATTTTGGTTTTAATTTTGCCAATTTTAACGTAGTTCAGGATACAATCCAAAATGGAGATACATTTGGGACCATAATAAGTACCCAAAATATAGGAGACAGGAGGGTGTACGATATTGTAGAAAAAATAAAAGACACCTTTAATGTTCGTTCCATTCGACCTAACAAAGCGTTCACGATGCTACGATCAAAGGATAAAAAAAATAAATTACAGGTTTTTATCTATCAACCCAATTCACTAAGTTATTATGTTATTGATTTTAGAGACTCGGTTGTAACGGCTTACTCAAAGGTTAGGCCAGTTACCATCAGACGCAGGATGATTGGAGGAGTTTTAAAAGGATCTTTGTCAGAAACACTCGTAAATGCTGGAGTTCAAGCAGCTTTAGCTAGTAAAATGACAAAAGTATACTCTTGGTCAATTGACTTTTTTAAATTAAAAAAAGGAGATCGTTTCGGTCTTGTTTTTACCGAAAGGTATATTAATGACTCTGTCTATGATGGAGTAGAAGATTTAGAAGCCTCTTTCTTTGAATACAAAGGCAAAATTATATATGCTTTTCCTTTTGAGAAAAATCCTTCGTCGGGCAAAATAGAATATTATGATGACGAAGGAAAAACACTTAAAAATTTCTTTCTCAAAACACCTATTAAATTCAGTAGAATCACCTCTCGGTTTACCATGCAACGTTTTCATCCCGTGCAGCACAGGTGGAAAGCCCACAAAGGGACTGATTATGCAGCACCTACTGGAACCCCTATTACGACCACAGCGTCAGGTGTGGTTGAAAGAACAGGATATACCGCAGGAAACGGAAATTACGTAAAAGTAAAACACAACGGTACCTATTCAACGCAGTACTTGCATATGTCCAAAATTTTGGTGCGTCAAGGGCAACGTGTCAATCAAGGAGATGTGATTGGTAGAGTTGGAAGTACTGGTTTAGCAACCGGCCCACATGTTTGCTACCGTTTTTGGAAAAATGGTGTTCAAGTTGATGCACTCAGGTTAAATCTACCTACGGGAGAAGCCATGCAAGGAAAAGATAAAACACGCTTTTTAACGGCTATCGAACCTTTAAAAAGAGAATTAGATAGTATAGGGAATTTGTAGTTGTATTTATTGTTGATTCGATACACTTTATGTTAGCTATAACAGGAGCTGTTACTTATGTAGTGACGGTTCCTTTTTTATTATAAGCAAATTGGATTAAATTGTTATATCTACCTAAACCATTTATCATTTAAAAGTAATTTCAGTATTTTTGCCGCAAACAGTACTAATCGTAAGAAGTAGAAATAATGGCTTTAAGCACAAATAATCCAACTGCAACCAATTCTTGGAAAAAACTAGAAGAACATTTTGAAGGGATAAGAAAAACTTCCATGCAGGAAATGTTTAAGCAAGATGATGCAAGGACGGATAAATTTAATTTGCAATGGAATGATTTTTTAATTGATTACTCTAAGAATATAATAAACCAAGAAACAATTGCTTATTTAATTGAATTAGCAAATGAAATGGGACTTAAAAGCGCGATCCAAGAATATTTTCAAGGAGGCATTATTAATCAAACTGAAAACAGGGCAGTACTACATACGGCATTGAGGTCAAAGGCAGATTCTATAGTAGAGGTGAATGGACAAAATGTTGTTCCGGAAGTGTATGAGGTTAAAGAAAAGATGAAAGCGTTTTCAGCTCAAATTATTTCAGGAAATAAAAAGGGATATACAGGAAAGCCATTTACCGATGTGGTAAATATTGGTATTGGAGGATCAGATTTAGGACCTGCAATGGCAGTCGAAGCATTACAATATTATAGTAATCATTTAAAAGTTCATTTTGTTTCAAATGTAGATGGAGACCACGTAAATGAAGTCATAAAAAAATTAGATCCAGAGACAACCCTTTTTGTTATTGTATCCAAAACATTCACAACCCAGGAAACATTAAGTAACTCAGAGACCATTAAAAAATGGTTTTTGACCACCGCTTCTCAAGAAGATATTGCCAAGCATTTTGTTGCGGTTTCTACGAACCTAGAAAAAGTAACTACTTTTGGTATCGATCCTGATAATGTGTTCCCAATGTGGGACTGGGTAGGCGGACGTTTCTCCCTTTGGAGTGCCGTTGGGCTTACCATAAGTTTAGCTGTTGGTTACGATAATTTTGAAGAATTATTAACAGGAGCAAATGAAATGGACGAGCATTTTAAAACCACTGATTTTGAAAATAATATGCCTGTGGTTTTAGCACTACTTAGTGTGTGGTATAACAATTTCTTTGGAGCCGAAAGTGAAGCGCTTATACCGTATACACAGTATTTACAAAAATTAGCCCCGTACCTGCAACAAGGAACAATGGAGAGTAATGGTAAAAGTGTAGGCCGAGACGGTATGCCGGTTAATTATCAAACAGGGACTATTATTTGGGGAGAGCCAGGTACCAATGCACAGCATGCCTTTTTTCAATTAATTCATCAAGGTACTAAGTTGATTCCTGCTGACTTTATTGGCTTTGTGAAACCATTGTACGGTGATGAGGAACATCACAATAAATTAATGTCTAACTTTTTTGCTCAAACAGAAGCGTTGTTACATGGTAAATCAGCACAAAAAGTACAAGCAGAGTTCGATAAGCAAGGTTTAGAAGACGAAATAGCGAAAAAATTACTACCATTTAAAGTTTTTTCAGGTAATAAACCAACCAACACAATTTTGATCGATAAGCTGACGCCAAGGTCATTAGGTTCATTAATTGCTATGTACGAACATAAGATTTTTGTACAGGGAATAATTTGGAATATATTTAGTTACGACCAATGGGGAGTGGAGCTCGGGAAGCAATTGGCTAATTCTATTTTAGATGAAATACATACTAAAAAGGTAAATGAGCATGACAGTTCTACTCGTTTTTTACTTAACTATTTCTTGACTAAGTAATAAGGAAACTATTTTTGCGCTAAAGCATAAAAAGCCAAAATTTGTAAAAATTTTGGCTTTTTTAATTTTTAATTGTTCTCTTTTTTTAAGCATTTTGTTTGTGATATGATTGGTTTTAAGAAGAATATTGTAGTAAATTGATTAAAAAATTAGTAAAAACGCTGAATAAGTGATTTTTACATCAAAACATACTCATTCTAAATTTTATTTTTCTTAACATTGTGTTAACGCTTTTAGGTAAAATTGTTATAATTTTGCCGCAAATTAATAAACTAAACAAAAACACAAAAATGAAAAGAATTATTTTTATTTTGATTGCTTTTTTATCAGTTGTTGGTCATGCGCAGGTTACGAGTTCTGCAATGTCTGGAACTGTTAAATCGTCTACAGGTGAATTGTTACCTGGTGCTTCGGTAGAGGTTTTGCATAAGCCTACCGGAACAAAGTATTATTCTACAACTGATGTTGACGGAAAATATGCTGTTCAAGGGCTTAGGCCTGGTGGACCTTACACGGTAAAAGTGACCTACATAGGTTACAGAACTACAGAAATTACAGATATTAGCGCTCCTCTTGGATCAAGCTTAACTGTAAATATTTCAGTAGATGAAGAATCAAATGCTCTTAAAGAAGTTGTAGTTGTATCTACGAAATCTAACGGGGCATTTAATAAAGGTAGAACAGGAGCTTCTCAGCAATTCTCTAACAGAGAAATAACTGCAGTGCCAATTACAGGTTCAAGATCAATTAGCTCTGTGACTAAGTATAATGCTAATGCGGGTTCAGGTGGTTCTTTTGGAGGTCAAGACTCAAGATTGAATAACTTTACTATTGATGGGTCTGTTTTCAATAATGGATTTGGACTTGGTAACGATGCGCAAGCAGGAGGTAGAACGGGTTCTACAGCTATTTCATTAGACGCAATCGAGCAGATACAAGTAAGTATAGCTCCTTTTGATGTTCGTCAATCTGGGTTTGTTGGTTCTGGTATTAATGCAGTAACTAAGTCTGGAACTAATGAAATCGAAGGTTCTGTTTACACTTCAACAAGAAGTAACAAAAAAGAGTTTATCGGAACAAAAGCGGGTGATCGAACTATCGTTCCTGGTAATTTTACAGAAAACATTACTGGATTTAGAATCGGAGCTCCGATCGTAAAAGATAAATTGTTTTTCTTTGGAAACTTTGAGACTGTTAATAATGTTAGTCCTGCTACTACTTGGACTTCTACAGGTTCTCCTAACCCAAGTGCGCAAGTTTCTTTGCCTACATTTACAGAAATGACAGCGCTTTCTAATTACTTGCAAACTAATTTTAATTACACGACTGGTCCTTTTGAAAATTATGATTCAAATAATATTTCTAAGAAATTTTTAACGAGATTGGACTGGAATATTAACGATAATAATCAATTATCAGCTAGATACGTATTTCACAACTCTAGTGCTGATAACTTAATTTCTAATTCTAACTCTGCGGGTAATGGAAATAGAAGAACAAGTCCACTAGCTATGTCGTTTCAAAATAGTGGGTATACTATTCTAGATAATACACGATCTATTGTTTTAGAATTAAACAGTAAACTTCCAAATTCGTGGTTTAATAATTTTGTTGCTGGTTATGACAAACAAATCGAAGATAGAGGTTTAATAGGAGGAGGTGTTTTCCCAACTATTGATATCAAAAATGGTGCAAACACCTATATATCTGCAGGTTTAGATCCTTTCACTCCTGGAAATAAATTGTCATATTCAACGTTGCACTTTACTGATAATGTAACAAAAACCATAGGTAAACATACCTTATTATTTGGTGGTAACTTTGAATATTTCAAATCAAGCAACTTATTCTTTCCAGCTTCCAATGGAGTTTATATTTTTAACTCTCTTGCAGATTTCTATGCTGCAGCCAATGAGTCTCTTGCCTTAAACGGAGCTCCTTCTGTAAATAATTTGCCAGCTCGTACTCAGTTTAGATACTCTGCGTTACCTGGAGCAGCTGAGCCATTGCAAATTTATAAATCTAATAAACTAGACTTGTATACGCAAGACGAAATTAAGTTTAGTGATAAATTTAAAATGACAATTGGTTTACGTGCTTCTAGAGTTTGGTTTGCCAACACAGCTTTAGAAAATCCAGCAGTTACAGCTTTGACTTTTGTTGATGGTCAAAAATTTAACACAGGAACAATGCCAGGTGCGCAAACACTTTTGGAGCCAAGAGTTGGTTTCAATTTAGATGTTAATGGTGATGCTTCAACACTCGTTCGAGGAGGTAGTGGAATTTTTACAGGTAGATCACCAGGTGTGTTCTTATCTAATGCAATTGGAAACAACGGAGTTCTTACAGGTTTTGTTGACGTTAGTGGTGCTGCTTTGGCTTCAGGCGGGTATGGTTTCACGGCAAATCCAAATGATTATTTCATTCCTGCTACGCCTACTCTTCCTACGACGTTCGATTTAGCTTTGACTGACACAAAATTTAAATTCCCACAAGTTTGGAAAACTAACATTGCTGTTGACCAAAAACTTCCTTTTGGATTTGTAGGTACAATCGAAGGTATTTATCAAACAAACATAAATGCAATCAATTACTACAATGCTAATTTTGATGCTCCAGTAGGCACTTTTACAGGTCCTGATAACAGACCTGTGTATGGCCGTACAGATAATGCAGTTAGAATCAATGACAATGTTTCAAATGCTATCGTTTTAACAAATACTAACAAAGGTTACTTTTACTCTACTACAGTTAAATTAGAGTATCCTTATCAAAAAGGATTGTTTGGATCTATTGCTTACACTCATTCAAATGCATACGACTTAATGTCTGCTGGTTCTATCGCCTCAGGTTCTTGGACAGGAGCTAGATCCGTAAATGGAAATAATGATTTACCACTTTCATTATCTAATAATAATACACCTAATAGAATTGTAGGTTTATTAGGATACAAAATTGAATATGGTAAAAATGTGAAAGCGGCTACTTCTATTAACCTAGGTTATATTGGTGAGCAAGCAAATCCAATTACTTATGCATATGGTGGAGATATGAATGGAGATAGGATTTCTAATAATGACTTACTTTTTGTTCCTAATAATGGTAGTGATATTCGTTTCAGCGCTATTACTGGAACTACTCCTTTTACTGAAGCACAGCAACAAGCGGCGTTCGAAGCTTACATTAAACAAGATCCTTACCTAGCTACAAGAAGAGGCCAATATGTAGAGAGAAATGCATTTACTTTGCCGATGCTACATAGACTAGATTTATCTGTTACTCAAGACTTCTCTATTATGGTTAAAGGGAAAAAGAATGCGTTACAATTTAGAGCAGATATATTGAATTTCACTAATTTACTTAATAAAGATTGGGGAGTTAGTCAAAGGGTAACTAATGCTAACATTCTTAGTTTTGATAGAGTAATTGGCAATGTGCCATATTATAGAATGGCTACTACTACTGATGATTCAGGAGCTAGAATCTTAGTTAAGGATACTTATCAGAAAAATGCTTCTACATTCGATGTGTGGCAAGCTCAATTTACCCTAAGATATACTTTTGGTAAATAATAATAAAATACATTTACAAAAAGAAAACCACACAGTAATGTGTGGTTTTTTTTATACTTTTTTGTTTATATTTGTTATTCAAAAACAAATTATATGTACGAATTTTTAAAAGAATTTCATTCTGGTTGGGCGTATCTAGCCTTATTGTTATTAGTAGTTGCAGTTGTTAACGCTTTGATTGGAATGCTTTCAAAAAGAGAATTTACAGCCAGAGACAGGAATATCGCTCTTTTCGGATTAATAGGAATTCATATTCAACTCTTAGTAGGGATGATTTTATATTTTGTTTCCCCCTTAGGTTTTGCTTCATTAGGCCAGATGGCGGATAAATTGTTGCGTTTAACTTCTTTGGAACACCCACTAATAAATATTATTGCTATTACACTAATAACTATAGGTTGGTCAAAACACAAAAAACTAACTTTGAGTACTCCTAAATTTAAAACTTTTACAATTTTTTATGGTTTGGGATTATTGCTAATTCTTAGCAGAATACCTTGGTCATTATGGTTGTAAACCACTCCTAAAAGTCCTTCTTGAGGGCTTTTTTTATCTAGGTATGGTTTTTGTTTTTAAAAAGTCGAACTAATAAGTTATTAATGAAAAAATCAATTAAGTTACTATTTTTATTTTTTGCCTTTGCCATCGTAACCTTACGTTCTAATGGACATGTAGAAAAGCCAAAAGTAGGAATTCAAAAAGATACTTTAAAAAAGAACAAACCCGGTATTGTTTTACAAGAGATACAAGGCGATTCAATTTTTCAAGAAACAGGAAAGCTTAAGTTTTACAAGAAAAACGCTCATGCTTCCTATTATGCCGATAAATTTCATGGTAAACGTACCGCAAGCGGAGTAGTTTTTGACAAGAACAAATATACCGCAGCCCATAAAAAGTTGCCTTTTGGCACAAGAGTTAAGGTTACAAATGAAGCTAACGGCAAGTCTATAATTGTCGAAATTACAGACCGTGGTCCTTTTGTTAAGTCAAGAGAAATTGACCTTTCCAAAAAGGCTTTTATGGACATAGTAAATAATAAAGGTGCTGGCTCAATGCTTGTAACCTTGGAGGTATTGGTAAAGTAATTACTCCCATTCGTTAAAGGGAAATAAACTTAAGTAAGAGTTGTAATAACGCTTATCAGTAGTGACTTCATCGCTCAACCAAAATGGTCTTATAAAATCTTCATCTTCAGCAGCTAGTTCTATTTCGGCAACGACTAGTCCTTCGTTATCATCATGAAATTCGTCTACTTCATAAGTGTGAGGACCTGCTTTTATTTCAAATCTTGTTTTATTTATAATTCCTTTTTCGCACAATAGGAGTAGTTGTTCCGCTTCGTGCACCTGAATTTCTTTTTCCCACTCAAATCGTGACAGTCCGCTATCGCTAGAAAGTCCTTTTACTGTTAAATAAGCGTGTATGTCTTTTATTCTCACACGCACTGTTCGTTCTGGGACAGAACTCAGATAGCCTTGCTTTATAATCCTTTTCGCAAAAGCTTCTTTTTTGAATGCGTCAGAATTTACTAAAAATTTTCGTTCTATTTCTATCATTTTTTATTTTTTACAATCAGTAACTTTAAACTAATGTACGTAGAACAAATACGCAATGCAGTTTCATCATTTGCCAACATATTATTTTCTTTTTCAAATGTATCAATTTATTTGAGTTAGTTTAATTAATTAAGGCAAAACCACTTTAAATTTGTAGCATGTCTGATGTACCTTTTAATAGAAAAATAATTCATATCGATATGGATGCTTTTTATGCTTCGGTAGAGCAAATGGATAATCCACTGTTGCAGGGCAAGCCTATTGCTGTTGGTGGCTCAGAGAATCGTGGTGTTGTTGCGGCTGCTAGTTATGAAGCCAGAAAATTTGGTGTTCGTTCTGCTTTAAGCGGTACGCTTGCTAAAAGATACTGTCCTGAACTTATATTTGTTAAGCCTCGCTTTGATAGATACAAGGAGATATCAACAAAGATTCATAGAATATTTCGAGATTACACCGATTTAATAGAACCTTTGTCACTTGATGAGGCGTATCTTGATGTAACTAGTAATAAGAAAGGAAATCCAAGCGCCAGCTTACTTGCGCGAGAAATTAGGGATCGGATTTTTAATGAAGTGGGTTTAACCGCTTCTGCAGGGATATCTATTAATAAATTTGTCGCCAAAATCGCTAGTGATATTAACAAACCCAATGGGCAGAAAACAGTAACTCCTGATGAAGTATCTACTTTTTTGGAAGTACTGCCCATTAAAAAATTTTACGGAGTAGGGAAGGTGACCACAGATAAAATGTATCAGCTGGGTATTTTTAATGGTTTGGATCTAAAAAGCAAATCGGTTGAGTTTCTTGAAAAGCATTTTGGCAAATCGGGCGTCTTTTATTATGATGTGGTTCGTGGTATCCACAATAGCGAAGTTAAATCAGACCGAATTACGAAGTCGGTTGCGGCTGAGCATACCTTTGATACAAACCTTTCCTCTGAGGTTTTTATGGTGGAGCAGTTAGAATCTATTGCAAATCAGCTAGAACGTCGATTAAAAAAACATGGTTTATCTGGTAAAACAATCACGCTAAAAATTAAGTATAGTGATTTTACACAACAAACGAGGAGTAAGACTGTTTCGTATTTTGTCTCGGATAAAGTATTGATATTGGAAACGGTCAAAGATTTGTTATATCAAGAGCGGATGAAGGATTCTGTGAGGTTGCTTGGTATTGCGGTTAGTAACCTAAATACAGAAGTAAGAAAGTCAGTCGTATCGGTTCAGTTACGGTTTGA
>Ga0206125_10002532_pt1 | contig 19140 bp, 18 predicted proteins | sample Helgoland_Spring_4_FD_148598 | JGI IMG/M metagenome (GOLD analysis project Ga0206125, IMG submission 148598) | Pelagic subsurface seawater microbial communities from Kabeltonne, Helgoland, North Sea - Helgoland_Spring_Bloom_20160331_1 | ecosystem: Environmental > Aquatic > Marine > Epipelagic ... | reverse complement strand
TGTTGGTTTGCCCGGCGCGATGATGTTGGACGTGGTGCTGTTCCAATCGGTGCCGCAGTGGAACGAATACACGGGCGGCATCCTGATTGCGCTTGCCGGGATTATCATTGTTATTCGCGAATCTCGAGCTGGTAAGCTGAGACAACCAAACCCAGCGAGTCGGCGCGGCTAAGTGCCCTTTCAGCGGTGCGGCGGCTTGATTGTCTGTAACCGCTTCGGGTACACGCGAAGGACCAATGTGAAATCGGCGACCGCGGAGCGTCCCCATGACCTACCAAAGCCCAACACAAGACATTCAGTTCGCGCTTGAAACCCTAGCAGACCTCGAAAAACTGGCGACCCTGCCCGGCCTCGAAGACGCCACGCCCGACGTCATCGCGCAGATGATCGAAGAAGGCGGGAAGTTCTTTAACGACGAGCTGGCACCGTCCAATTGGGACGCGGACCAAGCCGGTTGCAGTCTGGAAAACGGCGTGGTCCGGACTTACGAAAAATTCCCTGAGCTCTATGCCCAATACCGTGAAACCGGTTGGATCGGCGCGGCCTACGCCCCAGAAATCGGCGGTTTGGGTTTGCCGTGGGCGGTGAATGCTGCCGGGCAAGAAATGCTGTTTGCGGCCAACATGTCGTTCTCGCTCTGCCCGCTGCTGTCCCAAGGCGCGATTGAAGCGATCGAAGCGCACGGCACGCCGGAGCAGCAAGCCAAGTACCTCGAACGGCTGGTCAGCGGTGAATGGACCGGCACCATGAACCTGACCGAACCACACGCAGGATCCGACGTTGGCGCGCTTAAATCCCGCGCAGAGCCGCAGCCCGACGGCACGTACCGGATCTTTGGCCAGAAGATCTACATCACCTTTGGCGAACACGACATGGCGGAGAATATCATCCACCTTGTTCTCGCGCGGACACCCGGCGCACCCGATGGCACCAAGGGCATTTCGCTGTTCATCGTGCCCAAGTTCTTGGTCAACGACGACGGCAGCTTGGGCGAACGCAATGACGCCAAGTGCATCAAGCTCGAAGAAAAGCTCGGCATCCACGCCAGCCCAACCTGTGTGATGCAGTATGGCGACGACGGCGGAGCGGTTGGTTACATGATCGGGCCAGAGAACAGCGGCATGGCCTGCATGTTCACCATGATGAACAACGCCCGCCTTGGTGTTGGTATCCAAGGCCTGGGCATCGCCGAGCGCGCCTACCAGCATGCGCTGGCCTACGCCAAGGATCGCGTGCAGTCGGCCAAAATCGGCGGATCATCCAAAGACAGCGTGCGCATCATCGAGCACCCAGATGTGCGCCGCAACCTGCTGCTGATGAAATCCCAAGTCGAAGCTTTCCGCGGTTTGGCCTATCACGCCACGGCGAACATCGACGTTGCGCGCCGCGCTGAGGACCGGGAGGTGGCGGCGCAAGCCCAGCGCCGCGTTGACCTGCTCACGCCAATCGTCAAAGGCTGGGGCACGGACATCGCGTGCGAGATTGCCTCCACCGGCGTGCAGATTCACGGCGGCATGGGCTTTGTCGAAGAAACTGGCGCGGCGCAGCATTACCGTGACGCTCGCATTTTGCCGATCTACGAAGGCACCAACGGCATTCAAGCGCTTGACCTGATTGGCCGGAAGCTTGCGCGGGATCGGGGCCGGGGTGTGGGCGAGATGATCGCTGACATCCAAACCTGTGTCGACGCGCTCAATGCGGCCGACCACGTAACACTGCGCGCCATCGCCAGCCGCCTTGCGCCGGCTTTGGCTGACCTGCGGGTAGCCTCGGATTACTTGCTGCAAACGGCGGGGGAGAATATGCCATCCGCTGCCGTTGGCGCGACCCCTTACCTGACGCTTTGGGGAACCGTTGCCGGGGGCTGGGTCATGGCGGTTGAGGCTTTGGAGGCCGCAAAGCGGCTCACCGCTGGTGACGAGAATGTCCAGTACCTCGAAACCAAGCTGACAACCGCGCGCTTCTTTGCCGATCAGCTGCTGCCACGCTCTGGCGGTTTGGTCGAAGCTGTGCGGTCGAGCACGGATGAAGTCATCGGCTTGGACGAAGCCGCTTTCTAATCCCGACGGGGCGCGAAAACGCTCCGACTTTCCATCTGTGCACTGGTTCTTGACGGGCGGTACCCCTAGGGTATCGCCCAACTTGTTTGTGGGAGGAAAAGCATATGGCTCACGCCGTTATGGCCATCGATCAGGGCACGACCAGCAGCCGAGCAATCCTGTTTGGGGCCGACTTCGATATTCTTGGGGTCGCGCAAAAAGAATTCACGCAGTTCTATCCCAAATCAGGCTGGGTTGAGCACGACGCTGGCGAGATTTGGGACTCAGTCGTTGCGGTTGCCACCCAAGCCCTGCGCGACGCCGGGATGCGCGCCAGCGACCTCGCCGCCATCGGCATCACCAACCAGCGGGAGACCGTGGTGCTCTGGGATCGCGCCACCGGTGAGCCAGTGCATCAGGCCATTGTTTGGCAGGACCGACGCACCGCTGATCTCTGCAACGCGCTCAAGGGCCAGGGCAAGGAAGCCATGGTCACGGCCAAAACCGGCCTGCTGCTGGACCCGTATTTCTCTGGCACCAAGCTCAAATGGCTGCTCGACAACGTCGAAGGCGCACGAGACCGCGCAGTGGCCGGCGAATTGGCCTTTGGAACGGTCGATACGTGGTTGCTTTACAAGCTCACAGACGGTGCCGTTCACCGCACCGACGCGACCAACGCGTGCCGGACGATGCTGTTCAACATCCACGATCAAGCATGGGATGACGCGCTGCTGGATATGCTGGATATTCCCCGTGCGCTCTTGCCCGAGGTTTGCGACAACGCAGCCGATTTTGGCACCACCACCATGCTGGGCGCAGACTCCGCCGTGCCCGTGACGGCGATGGCGGGCGACCAGCACGCCGCTGTGGTGGGTCAGGGGTGTTTTCATCCCGGCATGCTGAAGTCCACCTATGGCACGGGCTGCTTTGCCGTTCTGAACACCGGCGAGACCGCAATTCCATCGCAAAACCGGCTGCTGACCACGCTCGCCTATCGGCTGAACGGCACGCCAACTTACGCGCTGGAGGGGTCGATCTTCATTGCGGGCGCAGCGGTGCAATGGCTGCGCGATGGCTTGGGCATTCTCGAAGACGCTGCACAATCTGGCGCACTGGCGGATCAGGCTGACGACGAGCAGGACGTGGTTCTGGTCCCCGCCTTCACTGGGTTGGGCGCGCCGCATTGGGACAGTGAAGCCCGCGGGGCCATCTTTGGCCTGACGCGGAACTCTGGCCCTCGCGAGTTTGCGCGGGCTGCGTTGGAGGCTGTGTGCTTCCAGACCAACGACTTGCTGGCCGCGATGAAGGCGGATTGGAGCGACGCCCAAGACACCATTTTGCGCGTCGATGGCGGCATGACGGCGAGCGACTGGACCATGCAGTGCTTGGCCGATGTCCTCGACGCCCCGGTCGAGCGGCCTGTTTTGACAGAAACCACAGCTTTGGGCGTTGCTTACCTTGCTGGTGCCCATGTTGGGTTCTATGGCGGACAAGACGACTTCGCCAAACGCTGGAAGCTGGATCGCAGCTTTAGCCCGAGCTGGCCCGCTGAGCGGCGCAGTCGCAAGATTGAACGATGGAACGATGCCGTCAGCCGCACGCTGACGGAGCGACCAAGCGAGGGCTGAACCCAATGAACGATGCGCCGAAACCCAGACTGCATGCTGGTAAACCTCAGGAAGTCTCGTCGGGAAAAAACTATGACGAATCGTCCCCGGCACAGGCAGCAACAGCGCTGATCGGCGAGCGCGCGTCCTTGTTCGCCCAGCGATTGGCGCAGGGGCAGCGGATGTTGGTGCACGTCGCTGGCCACCCCTTGCCGTTCATCATGATCCGCCTTGCAGCGACCAGCTCAGAGCACGTGCTGATCGAAGGCTCAGACGATAATGGGCAACCCGTGGAGATCCTCGCCAAGCCCGAAGCGCTGGTGATTTCTTTCAGCGCGCAGGCCGTATCCTAGCGGCGCTTCAGATCAACGGATTGGCATGAAAAAAGGGAGACCAAAGCGGTCTCCCTTTTTATTTTTTGCACGAATGCAAGTCACGCTTACTTTTTCAGCGCGTCGCGAATTTCTTCGAGCAGAACTTCCTGACGTGGCGGTTCTGCTGGTGCTGCTGGCGCCTCTTCTTCCTTCTTCTGCATGCGGTTGTACGTGCGTACAATCATGAACAGAACGAAGGCGATGATGACGAACTCGATGATGGCGTTGATGAACACACCATAGTTCAGCGTCGCTGCGCCCGCTTCTTGTGCTTCGGCCAAGGTCGCAAACTCACCTGCGCCCAGAACGATGAAACGGTTGACGAAATCAACGCCGCCGGTGACCAGGCCAACCAATGGCATGATGATGTCGGCAACGAACGACTTGATGATTGCGTTGAACGCAACACCCATAACAAAGGCAACGGCAAGCTCGATAACATTGCCGCGCTCAATAAACTCGCGAAATTCTTTAATCATTGAGGTGGGATCCTCTCTATACTTCCAAAATTGTGGACCCGATTGTTTCACGGGCCTCTAAGCCTCGGTGCGCTTCTGCGACCTCGGCAAACGGCAGTCTTCGACCGATGACAGGTTTCACGTCACCAGAGCGAACAACGTTGAACAGATCCCCCGCAACCCGATTAAGTTGCGCTCTTGAAGCTATATACGCGAAAAGTGTTGGTCTTTGCATGTATAAAGACCCACGAGATGCCAGCATTGCAGGCGAAAAATTCGTGATTGGGCCGGATGCATTGCCGAAGGTGATGAAAAAGCCAAACGGCTTGAGACAATCCAGCGACCCTTCGGCTGTGGATTGGCCGACGGAGTCGTAAACAACCGGCACACCCCCACCCGATAACGCGCGAACTTGATCAACCCAATCGTCATCCCGGTAATTCACACAGTGCTTGGCCCCGTGGTCCAGCGCCAATTGGCACTTTTCCGCCGTGCCTGCTGTACCAATCAACGTCACGCCCATGGCCTTGGCCCACTGACACGCCAGCAAACCAACCCCGCCCGCCGCCGCGTGGAACAAACAGGTTTGGCCCGGTTGAATGGCGTAGGATTGCTTGAACAGGTATTGCACCGTCATGCCCTTGAGCATAATCGCCGCTGCCGCCTCGTTGGAAACGCCATCGGGCAAAACCACAACCTTGGTCGCATCGATCAGCCTTTCTTCGGCATAGGCGCCATTGTTCACATAAGCCACGCGGTCGCCAACTTTGAAGCCATTGACGCCCTCGCCCACATCCGTGACATGCCCCGCGCCTTCTGACCCCAGCACAAAGGGGGTTTCGGTGCCGTACAGCCCCTCGCGAAAATAGACGTCGATATAGTTCAGCCCGATGTGGGTGTTTTGAATGCGCAGCTCACCGGGTCCGGGCATGCCGACTTCGCGGTTTTCGATGGTCAGGGCTTCAAGCCCACCGGTTTTATGGATGACGACGGCTTTACTCATGGGACTTCCTCTCAAAAACATGAACGCAGGAAAAAACGTGCTCCAGACATACTCTTGCGAATGTTGCACCAAACTTTCCTCATAAAAAAGCAGCAGAAACACTGTTGGCCGTTGCAAGGTTGATGGTTTCCTCCGAAAAGGTATGCTTACCGAGATTATCCGCACAAGAAGCGAGCCCATGCCGTCAGACGATCTCAAACGACGCTTAAACCCGCCACTGCTTACAATCGGCGCTGCCTTTCTGATCTTGACGATCGTGGTGGCCGCGCTGGCGATGGGCCGACCCTTTTTGCTGCCTTTGGTGCTCGCGCTTGTTGTTTGGTACGTGATTGCCAGCCTGCGCGACTTTATGGCCAACATTCGGTTGGGTGGCTTTCAGCTGCCCCGGTGGGTTTCGCTGCTGCTGTCGATGCTGGTGATTGGCTCCATCGCCTACTTCGTCATTAACATCGTGCTGGCCAGCTTTGCCGCTTTGGTTGGCGATTTCCCCAAGTACGTGTCAGACGCCAACCGCTTGCTGGAACTGGTTCAGGGGTTGCTGCCCGAAGGGCTCACGCTCGACATCAATCTGCAAAACCAGTTTGACCGGATTCTTGGCATCGCCAACAATTTCGCCGGACAATTGCGGCTGGTCACGCAGAACATCGTGATCATCGTCATCTACGTTGCCTTTATGCTGGTCGAGGACCAGCGGTTTAACGCCAAGCTCAAGCACTTGTTCCCCAACCGCGACGACTATGCGCGGGCGCAGCAAGTCTTGGGCGCGATCGGCAAAAAGATCCAAGCCTATCTCGCCGTGAAAACGCTGATGAGCCTGATTACAGCCGTGCTCGCCTATATCATTCTGCTGGTGTTCGACATCAACTACGCGCCTGTTTGGGCGATGCTGGTGTTTTTCCTCAACTTCATTCCTGTGGTCGGGTCGATCATCGCGGTTATCCTGCCCATGGCGATGGCGGTTCTCCAATTTTGGGAAATCAGCCCGTGGGTGATTTTTGTCGTTACCGGGTTGCTGATCGGTGTGCAGCAGTTTGTTGGCTCCTTCCTTGAGCCACGCTTTCTAGGATCATCCCTGAACCTGTCACCGCTGATCATTCTGGTTTCGCTGTCCTTCTGGGGCTTCCTTTGGGGACCGGTTGGGATGCTGATTTCGGTGCCTGTCACCGTGATGATGGCCATCATCTTTGCGTCGGTTCCAGCGACACGCTGGGTCGCCGTGCTGCTGAGCCAAAACGGCGACAGCGTGCAAGAGGAATTCGGGCCCGTGGTCATGCCAACCACCGGGCGCACCACCGACCCTTCCTAAGCGCGGCAGGCAGGACAGCAGCACCCCGGCGCGCAAGGTTACGCGATCATGGCACGCGGTTTGCTGCTTGGCCTGCATGATAAAAAGACTTTCCATTCTGGCACTCATTTTCGGTGCCGTCGCTGCCGCGCAAATCGGTTTCAGCGGCCCAAGTGACACCCCAACGCCGTCAGCAACGCGGTTTTCCGCCAGCGATGTTCCCGCGCTGAGTTTTGGGACTGAGGCGGCGCGTTGGATTCTGCCTGAATCGTAACGAACGTCTCGCCCGTCACTTCAGCCCTTGAGCCAACCGCCCCGGCGCGCCATCTTGAGTGCATGAGCCATTCCATCCTCCTGCCTGACCGCGCGCTGCTTGCCATTTCCGGTGACGAGCGTTTTTCGTTTCTGAACACGCTTCTCAGCGCTGATGTTTCACAACAGGTCGGCGATGCGCGTTTTGCCGCGCTGCTCACGCCGCAGGGAAAACTGCTGGCCGATGTGCTGTGCCTGACCGAGCCGGATCGGGTTCTTGTTGAGTTTCCCGCTGACAGCGGGTTCGCCAAACGCCTGCGCATGTACAAACTCCGCGCTGCGGTTGCCCTCGACCTGCTGGAAGACTGGCAGGTCACGGTCAGCTTTGACGACACGCCCACAGCGGCCACAGCGGCCACCGTGCGCTTTGCCGATCCTCGCGATTCCCGGCTTGGTTTCCGCATCTATAGCCCCGCCACTGACTCAACAGCCGACACCGACCGCACACCCTACGACGCCGCGCGAATCGAGGCCGTGGTTCCCGAAGGCCCCACCGATCTGGAGCCCAACAAAGCCTTACTGCTCGAAAATGGCTTTGAGCGTCTAGGCGGGGTCGATTTCCGCAAAGGGTGTTTTGTGGGTCAGGAAGTCACAGCCCGCATGAAATACCGCAACCTTGGCAAAAAACGCCTGATGTCGGTGACAAGCGCTGGAGCCGCGCTGGAAACCGGAGACGCGATCATGGCCGGCGAGCGCACGGCTGGGACCGTGCTTTCCGTTGCAGGGGGCAGTGCCCTTGCGCTCATGCGCCATGAATTCAGCACCCAAGCCCTCAACCTTCACGATTCCTCGGCGGTACACATCACCGCAGACCCTGACGCGCCCGAGGGGGCATCCTGATTAGGGATAGAGCGGCGATTGCTGCCATGGGTCGCTGATCTGCGCTCGGGTCAAGCGCACGCGCTCGTGCAGCCGATAATCGCCCGCCCGCCAGAATTCCATCGCCACCGGGCGTATCAAAAAGCCGCCCCAGTAATCGGGCTTGGGAAAGGTTTCCTGCCCCTCGAACTGCGCTTCGAACGCATCGATTCGGTCTTGCAGGGAAGACCGCTCAGGCAGGGCTTGTGACTGCAAACTGGCCCATGCACCGATCCGCGACCCCCGGGGGCGGGTGTCGTAGTAGGCTTGTGATTGCTCGGCTGTCAGCCGCTCTATGGCGCCCTCCACCCGCACTTGTCGGCCCAACGTTTTCCAATGAAACAGCGCTGCGGCGCGTGGGTTTGCGGCAAGCGCCTGACCCTTCCGGCTTTCATAGTTGGTGAAAAACCGGAACCCGTCTGTGTCATGCCCTTTGAGCAGAACAATCCGGTTGCTGAGCATGCCGTTGGCATCCAGCGTTGCCAGCGACATGGCATTTGGGTCGTTGGGTTCCGTCGCCGTCGCTTCGGCCAGCCATTGGTCGAAAAGCGCAAAGGGGTCAGTAACAGTAAAGCTCATGGCAGGACTTTCGCAGTGCAGAGATTGGGGCCGTTTCACCCCTTAATCTGTGACAAACCCAAGGCTTAGAAAGGGGGTCAATCACCGGGCGCTGCGTTTCCAAGCTAGCATTGGCTCCACCACAGCCGACTCCCCGCGCCAAGACCGACTGGGCGTAACCGGCAAGAGCCACTCAGCATGGTCGGGCGCGGTGCGATCCGCCACGTCATCGATGGCGCTGTCGGCGGTCGAGTCTATTTCAACGACAGGATCAAGCGCGCGGTTATAGGGCGGGATCAACCCATGTTTCCACGAACCCGCCGGCTCTACGGCTTGGACCGGGCCAGCGGGGATAAAGGCCGCTCGCCGCCGTGCGCGTGCCTGCGCAGCGGCTTGAACGGACGCAGGATCACGCTGCCATGCCATCATAGGAATAATGGGTTGAACAGCGCGCGGTTGATCGTCGGATAGCAGGTTGTCGATCTCGTCCCGAACCGCCGCGAGCGGAGAGGCTTCGCCGAGCTTCAGCGGGCTTGGTTCGTTGGGGGAGAGGGCGTCGTCTTCGAATTCAGTGTCTGTGACGGCTGACACCATTACCGGGCCGTCATCATCATCGTTGTCGGCAGCGGCTCCGGCCCCATCCCGGACCTTAGTCTGAGTCTCACCAAAGCCATCGCCGTTTTCATCATCGGTCGGGATGATTTGCATGGCCGAGGTCAGATCCAAGGCAATGGCGGCTCCGGTTTCCTCGCCCTCATCGGGATCGAGGAAGGCCGATGGGCCAGACTGCACGTTGGAGACCAAATCTTCGTCCAAAACGGCATCAACGAAGACATAAGCCTCCTCCCCCTTTACCGGACCGCCATTATCACCCTTTGCGCGGTCCACGACCTGTGCCACCGGCTCGAAAGCGCGGGAGGACGCAAAGGCTTCTTGCTCGCCCAAGCGATAGTCCACATCCGTAACCGCCAACATCGGCTCACCCAAAGCAACGCCGCCGTCATCCCGGAACAGGCTCAGCAGGTTTTGCGTTTGGCTGAGGTGCTCTCGCTCGGCCAAGGCGTGAATAACGTCTTCGTTCGAGCGTCCGTGCAAACCGGGTAAGGGATCAAGGTTGGTGCCCATAGCGCGGGAAAGATCGTGCAGCGTCAGGGCTTCGAGATCGTTGCTGATCGACCAGCGGCGCGGCGGACGACTGCCGTCCGGGCTGTAACTGACAATGCCCGCACGACGCAGGCGGTCGAGGGCGAAAGTCACCATCGCTGTCGGAGCTGCGAGCGCCAAGGCCAAGTCTTCGGTCTGGGCCCAGCGCTTCGAGCGCGTTTGCGCTTCCAGATCGCGGACCAAGCCCAGCGCGAAGTCGAGCTGCTCGCCCCGATTGGCATTGGTAAAACGTTCGATGGGGTCATGGCGGCGGGCCAAAGCGACGGCAAGCTGAGAGCCCGCCAAAACAATCGACCAAAAGACGAAAAGAAACACCGACAACGTGACCAAAGCGCGGAACGGGCTGGTGTCATCAATCGGCAGCGTCCGCAGGCCCGGCACAACATCGACCACCAACAGGGCTGCGCACAGCATAATCGCGGCGACAACCGCGCCAACGATCAGCGAGGGAATCGCCGGTTCTCGAACCGAAAACGTCAGATAGAACAGCACCAAAGTCGCACTGAGGACGACTATAGACACGATGGTTACCAGAATACCGACGCTAAACGGCGACCCTTGGACCTCGACCATCAGCGCGCCGAAAAACATGGCCAGAAAACCAATGATCATGGGCAGGGCCAGCCACAGCAGACCCAGCAACAACCACCGGCGCCGTGGAATATCGTCATAAACCGACTGATACCACTGTCGCCCACCGGCGGCGCGCACCAGTGCCGCCAAACCCAGCATCAGCAGCATGCCCATGGCAAAGGCTTCGAGCCCAAAGCGCAAACCTGTTGGGCTCAGCACAGAGACAAGGGGCTCAACCCAGCGGCTGACCAGCGCCAAACTGCTCGCCATCGGCGCTTGACCCAGCACGACTTGCACCGATTCGTTACTGGAAACGCCCGTTGCTTTGCCCAGCAGATATAAACCCGGCAAGCCCAGCACCAAGCTCGCCAGCGTCAGCACAGCCGCCCAGATTGGCATAAGGCGGATCAGGTATTCCCGGCGTGCTCGCGCAACCATGCCGCGCCACGTGCGGTCCGCTTCACGAGCCCCGAGAGGCGTTTCAAAGGCTTCAAACATGGTCAAAGACGCTATACCTCGCTGGTGTTCGGGTCTCTCTTAACAAATCACGCATCGGACGCCTAGCGTGCGCGCTGGTCAATGTGTGTGCTGATTGGTAGACCCAAGGAAATGTTTTGGTGAAAAGGAAAACCGGATGAGCACGGGTGTTCTCGCAGGTAAACGCGGCCTTATCATGGGCGTTGCAAACGACAAGTCTATTGCTTGGGGCATTGCGCAGTCTGCAGCGCGCGAAGGCGCGGAGCTGGCTTTCTCCTATCAGGGCGAAGTTTTGGAAAAACGCGTCCGTCCCTTGGCCGAGCAGGTTGGCGCAGAAATGCTGACCTGTGACGTGACGGACGACGCCTCCATCGATGCTTTGTTTCATGCACTGGAAGAAAAGTGGGGCAAGCTGGACTTCGTGGTTCACGCCATCGGTTTCTCCAACAAGGACGAGCTCAAGGGCGAGTACCTCAACACCTCCCGCGAGAACTTCGCGCTGACGATGGATATCTCGGTGTACTCCTTCACCGCCGTTGCCCAGCGCGCGGCGCGGATGATGAACGAAGGCGGCTCGTTGGTCACCCTAACCTATCAGGGCGCGGTCAAGGTTGTGCCAAACTATAACGTGATGGGCGTCGCAAAGGCGGCTTTGGAAGCCTCCGTACTCTACCTCGCCGCTGACTTTGGGCCTAAAGGTGTTCGGGTGAACGGTCTGTCTGCTGGCCCCGTGCGCACACTGGCGGCATCGGGCATCGGCGACTTCCGCACCATGCTCAAGTGGAACGAGCTGAACGCGCCCTTGCGCCGGAATGTCACCATTCAAGACGTGGGCGATTCCTGCTTGTACCTGATCTCACCGTGGTCAAACGGGGTGACGGGTGAAATTCATTACGTGGACGGCGGTGCCAATATCAACGGCATGGTCGCGATGGACCAGGCGGGTGAACTGGGCGCGTTGCTCACCGAGACCGCCGCCAAGAAAGGCTAGATAACGCTCATGGCCGGTAACTCTTTCGGAACCCAGTTCCGCTTTACCACCTTTGGCGAAAGTCACGGGTCGCAGATTGGCTGTATCGTCGATGGCGTGCCGGCTGGGCTGAGCCTGAGCGAGGCGGACATCCAGCCTGATCTGGACCGGCGCAAGCCGGGCACCAGCAAGTATGTCACTCAGCGCCGCGAAGGGGACGAGGTTTCCATCGTCTCAGGCGTTTTCGAAGGACAGACAACAGGCACGCCCATCGGCCTGATCATCCATAATGGGGACCAGCGCTCCAAAGACTATGGCGAGATCAAAGACCAGTTCCGGCCCGGTCACGCAGACTTCACCTACTGGCAAAAATACGGCGTGCGCGATTAGCGCGGCGGCGGACGGTCTTCGGCGCGAGAAACCGCGATGCGGGTCGCGGCAGGGGCCATTGCCAAGCGCATCTTGGCCGACATTTGCCCTCAACCCGTTACCGTACGCGGTGCGATGGTTGCCATGGGCGGCTTGGGGATCGACCGCGCCAAATGGCAGTGGGACACAGCCGCAAGCAACGCATTCTTCTGCCCCGATGCCCAAGCGGCTGAGGTTTGGGCGATAGAGTTGGACCGCTTGCGCAAGGACGGCAACTCAGCAGGCGGCGTGATTGAAGTGGTGGCCGACGGGATTCCAGCAGGCCTGGGCGCACCAGTTTACAGCAAACTCGACAGCGATCTGGCTGCCGCGCTCATGTCCATCAACGCGGCAAAAGGCGTCGAAATCGGCGATGGTTTTGCGGCCGCAGCGCTCAACGGCGTGGGCAATGCGGACGAGATGGGCGTGGACAATCACGGGCACCCGACCTTTGACAGCAATCACGCGGGCGGCATTCTGGGCGGAATCTCCACAGGGCAACCCGTGGTGACGCGGTTGGCCATCAAACCGACGTCGTCCATTCTCACCTCGCGCGCTTCAATTAACCGCTTTGGTGAGCCGGTGTCGGTCGTGACCAAGGGTCGTCACGATCCCTGTGTTGCGATCCGGGGTGTGCCGGTGGCTGAGGCCATGGTGGCTATTGTCTTGGCTGACCATTTACTACAGGCTCGCGCGGAAGGGGTTCCGCTAACGCCTCGCCCTTGGGATCAACGAGAAGACTGATTGTAACGATGAAAATGAAGCCTTTGGGTCGCACGGACATGATGGTGTCTGAGCTTTGTCTTGGCACCATGACGTGGGGCCAGCAAAACTCGCTGGAAGAAGGTCATGCGCAAATGGATTGGGCGCAGGCCAATGGCGTAAATTTTTTCGACGTCGCCGAAATGTACCCCAGCGCGCCCACTGCGGACACCTGTGGCCGCACCGAAGAAGTCATCGGCGAATGGTTTACCCGCTCTGGCAAGCGCGCTGACACCATTTTGGCGACCAAAGTTGCTGGTCCAGACGACAAGCTGACGTGGATCCGTGACGGCACATCGATCTTTGACGCCAAGAACATCCGCGCCGCCATCGAAGGCTCGCTGCGCCGACTGCAAACAGATTATATCGACCTCTATCAACTCCATTGGCCCGACCGTGGCTGGACGCACTTTCGCAAATACGGTCAGACCAAACCCAACCCTGACAGCGGCGCAGACCGGGCGGAGACGCTCGACACCATGGATGCGCTGGTCAAGGAAGGCAAAATCCGGGCTTGGGGTATCTCCAACGACAGCCCGTGGGGCACCATGGATTGGGTGCGCCGCTGTGAAAACTCAGGCCAAGCCCGCGTTGCGTCGATCCAGAATCCTTACAGCTTACTCAACCGGGTTTTCGACGGCGGCAATGCTGAAGTTTCGATGAACGAAGACATTTCTCTGCTGGCCTACTCGCCGCTGGCAGCCGGGCATTTGAGCGGCAAATACCTCAACGGTCAGCTGCCCGAAGGCTCCCGTTTGGCGCTCTGGCCCAAGCGATCGGGTTACACGAACGAAAACGGCATCGCGGCCACTGAAAAATACGTGGCTCTGGCGCAGAAACACGGGCTGGACCCATCCATCATGGCCCACGCCTTTGTCTACATGCAGCCCTTTGTGACCTCCAGCATTGCTGGCGGAACATCCATCGCGCAGTTGGACGTCGCGCTGGAAGCCACCACTGTGACGCTCAGCGACGAGGTTCTGGCCGATATCGATGTGCTGCACCGGCTGCACACAAACCCCTGCCCTTAATCAGCGCGCGTTTCAGACCCCATGCTGCGGTTGTTTATCGGCCTGACATTTAACAGCGGTTACACCCGGCGGCTCTGCACTCTGATGGAAGGGGTGAGCGGGGTGCACTGGCAGCCTGCGGAAAACCTGCACCTGACGTTGCGGTTTCTGGGTGATGTCTCCCTCGATGACGCCGAAGACCTCGACGCGGAACTCGCCCGCATCACCGCGCCGGCCTTTGATCTAACGATGCAAGGGGTGGGGTGGTTTGGCATTGGTGACCGGGTGCAGAACCTGCATGCTCTTAGCCGCCCAGACCCCATCCTCGACGGGTTGAAAGCTCAGGTTGACCGCGCGTGCCGAAATGCTGGGTTTCAGCCCGAACCACGAACGTTCAAGCCCCACATCACCCTTGCCCGCGCACGCGCGATCCGACTGGACGCCGTGCAGCCTTGGCTGGCCGACAATATGGATTTTCGGCTGAATATGGGGGACGTGGAGGCCTTTCACATGATCTCTAGCCACCCCAGCGGCGCAGGGCGAGCCTATCGGCTCGAAGCGTCCTATCCGCTTAGTCAGCTGTGGGCGTAGGCGCGGCTCGTTGCCGATGCCGTGATTCACGCCACGCGGTCACTAAGCCGGCGATGGTGATCAGCGACACGCCGAACCAAATGCCAGCGGGCGGGATGAGGCCTTGAGTCATCCACGCCAGACCCGTGGCGAACAGGATGCTGACGTATTCCAGTGACCCCGCGACAGACGCAGGGGCCGAGCGATACGCGATGTTGAGCGATTGCGCCGCGCCAAGCGAACAGACTGCCAGCAGCACAAACTGCCACCAGTGCGCCTGCCAATTCAGCGGCACCCGCTCACCAAACAGGATCCACAGCGGCACAATGGTCGCGAGCGACGCGATGGCACCCACGTACGTGATCGACAACGCCGGTAAGCCCGGCGGCAGGTAGCGCACGGCAATCATGTAGAACGCAAACAAGATCGCTGCGCCCACGGGCATCAGGCTATAGAGCGCCGTCAGCCAAATCGGTTGCGCGGTCAACGCTGCCCATTCGTCGCCCTTGGCCATCCACAGCGCGACCTGCACTGAAATGACGCCCAAAAAGCCAACCAAAACCGCGCCCCAGCGCCACGCCCCGGTTTTCTCCCCCAGCAGCACGGCGGCCAGAATGGTCAGGACAATGGGATAAGTGAAGACCAGCGCGGTCGCCGACCCTTGGTCGAGCAGCTTGAACGACGAAAACATCAGGAAGCCCATGGGGATCAGAACGATCCCCCGAACGATGACGAGCCCCCGGCCTTTATAGTTGGGAAAGATGCTCTCTCGGCGCAGTCCGGCCAAGGCAACCAGAAACATCACCCCGGCCACGTTGCGGATCAGTTGGGTCTCGATCACCCCATAGGTCAGGCGCAGATTATAGGCCACAGCATCCATGATCGCCAAAACCAGCGCAGCGGTCAGCGCAGCAATAATGCCGATGATGATGCGACCATCTGTGCCGCGGTTTGGTTTGGTGGGTTCTGCTGCTTGCTGGTGTGTGGTCGCCATACTGTCCCGTCTGCGCTGATCCTGAGCGCATCGTGGAATTCACCGTTTAGGCGGCAACGCTGGCTCGTACTCTTACAAGGATATCAGCGCAGCACTGTTCGAGTTGGTCAAGCGCTCTGTCATAGGCCGGCTGTCCCAGACCCCAGGGGTCTTCGATATCGATCGTACCAAGGCGCGGAGAAAAGGCGGTTGCGAGTAGGATTTGGGCCTGATCGGTTCTTTGACGACGCTCTCTCAAACCCTGCTGATGCTCGCGCGTCATGCAGATGATCCAATCGAAATTATCAAAGTCTTGGGACGTGATGGGGCGGGAACGGAGATCACCGATGAAGTAGCCCCGTGAGGCTGCCGAAACCTGACCTTCGAATGTTGGCTCTTCGCCTTCATGCCAGCGTGTCATTCCTGCTGAGTCCACGCGCACGCGGTCGCCGATACCCCACAGGTCGGCTTGAGCGCGCAGCACTCCCTCCGCCAGTGGCGAACGACAGATGTTCCCCGTACACACAAACAGTACACTCAGCATTTTGGTCCCTAGACCCCCCAAACCAGCGGGTTCATCACCCCGCCTCATTTGTCTATATTATGCGGGTGATAGCCGTGTTGCGCCATTCAGTTCTAGAGTTCTGTGGACAATTCAGTGCAAAAATCTGTGGGTAAGTGCAATTTTGTCATAATTAATTGCGCGACCACAGGAATCATCTAGCGCGTAGCCGTTACAGTCCGCTTTCCGTCTGGGAAAACTTTGACCGTTGCGTTCATCGGATCCTGATTCGCATCAAAAATGACGCGATATTCCATCACGTATTCCGGATCAACTTTGGTCCCAGAGGGACGCGACGCGCTGCTGGTGCCGCCAAGATTGTAGTTCAGGCCGAACAGCGCTTGGCACTCAATGTAAACATTGCGTTCGCTGGTTTCCCAGTTCAACTCGCGCTGAACACTGCCCACATCATTCTCCCCACACAGCTCCCGCGCCAGCAAGGGCACGACCTTGGAGAGGTCTTTTGTGTGCCGGATCGACTTACCGGGAAGGGGATTGAAGATAATCATATAGGTCGGCAGCACGAATTCGAGCCCTGCTGCCGCGTAGTTTTCCTCCGGATCGATGCCGAATTGTGAAAACTGATCGGGGTTTGAAATGTCGTGGGCTCGGAACGCCGTTTTCTTGCCCTCAGAGTCCGTCAGGATCCGCGTGTACAACAGCGTTGCCCCCGGAACCGTAGAAACCGCTGTGCAGCCGGCCAACCAGACTGCCGCACACATCAAAAATATCGCTGATCCCCCGCCCCGCATATGCCTACTTCCTTTGTTCGCTAACCCGATTGCACTTTTTAGCACAGGGACGGGGCACTAAGGCGCGAAAGGAATTATTATGCGTCAGGCTTCAACTTTCGGTGTCGCAGAATGTGCTCGTAGTCGGCGTCGTAGAGCGCTGAATCTGGAAATTCCGCTTCGCCGAGCACTGGGCCAACAAAGATGATCGCCGTGCGCGTGATCTTCGCTTCCCGCACCCGCTCGCGAATGGTGGTCAGCGTGCCGTAAATGAATTGCTCATCCGGCCAGCCCACGCGGTAGGCCACCACGCAGGGACACTCTTCGCCGTAGAAAGGGATCAACCGACGCTGAATATCGCGCAGGTATCGGATGCTCAAATGCAGCGCCAACGTCGAGCGGGTTTCCGCAAAGTTTTCGAGCGTTTCATGCTCAGGCATATCGGTCGCCTGTCCCGCCACGCGAGTCAGAATAATCGACTGCGAGACGGTGGGCAGCGTTAACTCAACCCCCATGGTCGCCGCAGCAGCGGTGTAGGCCGAGACGCCCGGCGTGATGACGTAAGGAATATCCAAAGCCCGCAAACGGCGCGCTTGCTCAGCCACGGCGCCATAGAGCGAGGGATCGCCTGAATGCACGCGCGCCACCTTTTTACCCGCGCGCACAGCCTCCACCATGATCTCCATGATCTCGTCCAGTGCCATCGGCGCAGAATCACGGATATCGGCCCCTTCGCTGGCGTGGATCAGCACGCCTTCGGGCACCAGCGACCCCGCGTAGAGCACCACGTCGGCCTCAGCGATCAAATCCCGCCCGCGCAGTGTCAGCAGGTCCGGTGATCCCGGGCCAGCACCAATAAAGTTGATGGGGTTGCTCATGCGCGATGATCCTCTCCGCGGCTGAGATAACCGCGTGGTGTGTAAAGACTGATGGGGCCATTTTTGACCGGTTGGTAGCGGCGGGTGATCGATGAGCCGACCAGCACCATGCAGAACATATCGACCTCAGCGGGATCGAGTTCACCCAGCGTGCGATGGGTAAAGGTCTCCTCCGCCCGGCCAATTTGCCGACAGATGACCACAGGAGTCTCCGGCGGACGGTTTTCCAGCAGGATGTCACGCGCAGCGGCGAGTTGCCAATCGCGCTTGCGGCTGACGGGGTTGTAGAAGCAGACGACAAAATCAGCCATCGAAGCCCCCTGCAACCGCCGCTCAATAACCGTCCAAGGTGTCATGAGGTTCGACAGTGAAATCGCGCAAAAGTCGTGGCCCAGCGGCGCGCCCAGCCGCGCTGCGGCACCGAACATGGCGCTGATGCCCGGATTGGCGATGATTTCAACGCCTTGCACGGCTCGGCTTTGGGATCGGTCGGCAAGCTCATAGGTCAGTGCGCCCATGGCGTAGACCCCGGCGTCGCCTGAGCAAATCAGCGCAACGGATTTGCCTTCGGCGGCCAAATCCAGCGCAAACTGGCAACGGCGCTCTTCTTCACCCAGATCAAAGGTGTGGACTTCCTGATGCGGCAGGGGCTGAACCTGGTCGGTGTAATAGGTGTAACCAACCAAATGATCGGCACCGCGCAGCACCGCATCGGTCCCCGCCAATCGCCAGTCCGCCCGTCCCGGGCCCAAGCCCACCAACTGCACCTGCCCTCGCGCCTGTCCCGCCGTAAAGCCGGTGAGTGACGCGCGCGCTTGAGCAACGGCCAGCGTCCCAATGCCGAATTTCTGTTTTTCAAGCACAAGCGCTGCTTCCGATCCGGCACCCAGCAGAGCGGCGGCTTCGCTGACAGAGGGCGTGCCGATTTCGGCTTGGACCACGTCAGAGGGATTGGGCGTTGTAACCTGCGCCAGTGCCGGCGCATCAAAGACACGCAGCGGCACGTCCAGCGCCCGCGCCAAAGCGGTCAAAGCCGGCTCGTCCTGTTTCAGTGTGACGCTTGCAATCCCCGCGACCCGCAGGGGGTCCAGCTTGGCTGCGGCCAGATGCGCGGTTACGGCCTGCACCAACGCCTCGGCATCGGCGCCCCGCTCGCACCCTACGCCCAGAACCAGATCGGTTGGGACGTATACCAAAGATGACTCCGAGGGCGCACCTTCGGTCCCCAGCGCCAGTGCGCTGTCGCTGTCCGTTTCCGCGGGGCGCTCACTGCGCAGCGGCCAATGCCCGCGTATGGCGATGGGTGCGGGATGCTGTGCCAGCGCCTTTTGGAACGCACCAGCGTGCTGGGGGTTGGCCAAGCGATAGCCGGGCGCGGGGTCTTCAACCGGCGCACCGAGCAAAGCATCCGTCGCTGTGCTCACCAGCGCAAAGCCATTTGCCGCCTCAGCCAATTCACGCGCCAACCGGTTCGCCCCGTGATGACCGCCCAGCAGGGGGACAAAATCGCCAGTTTCCGTCATCACCAGAACCGGCGGCTCGGCATGTTTATCGGCCAGCAAAGGCGC